>Ga0193753_10000064_pt1 | contig 103196 bp, 89 predicted proteins | sample H1c2metaG_FD_144925 | JGI IMG/M metagenome (GOLD analysis project Ga0193753, IMG submission 144925) | Soil microbial communities from a riparian zone of the East river system, Colorado, United States - H1c2 | ecosystem: Environmental > Terrestrial > Soil > Riparian zone | place: USA: East...
CTTCCCTGACGAGTCCCTCACCGTCCGTTCCGTGATGTAGGTGAATTTATCGAAGGATGTCTCGTAGTAGTACAAATCGGGTGTGGAAGTGGGATGCGATTGCAACGTAACGATCGTGTTCAATGCATCGTAGGTGGTTGCGTCGTTGTTGAACAGTGGCGCACCGCTGCTATCGTACACATACAGGCGTGGCGCGTACTTGTTAAGATAGAGGTTATAGCTTCCGGTAAGGATACTATCCCGAAGTACCTTACTCGAGACGCTATCCTTGAAGCGCGGGAAATTATTCAGCAGGAAATCGTCGTCAAGGTATTTCAGCGCGATATTCATCACCCGCTCACTGGAGAGGTCGGTCTTCACGGCAAGCTTCTCCGCATAGTACTTCCGCTTTTCCCATTCCGCCTTCTTATTTTCTGTCAGCATGATTCCCGCGATCGAGACGCTGAAGACGAAGATCCAGAAGAGTATCCCGGCGATGTTGATCCGTATACGCGTCAGGATCATTCCCTCCCGGCTGACGAGCCAGGTATAGATGAGCAACCAGGTCAGTACGGGAATATAGAACAGGACGGTAGCATCTCCCGACTTGATGGAGAGATAGACAAGCCCCGAAAATGCGATTGCGAAGTACACCGGCCAGGTATTGTTCCGGAACAGGGGGAAGATGATCCGGAACAGCAATTGAGTGAAATAGTAATAGGAAAGCGTAAGCGTGGCGAGCACGATGAAGCCAACGACGGTGTATTTATCGAGGCTGAAAAAATTAGTGACATCGAACGATATCTTGGAATCGGCAACGATGCTCCTGATGACGGAGGAAAGGATGAAGGTGGAATAGATGAGGAGGCATACCGAGAGGATCCCCACGACCCATTTTAACCACTTTGGCAGCCGTACAATGAGATCCCCGATATGTTGCACCTTATACCAGGTGAAGAGCACCAGCCAGCAGAAGAAGACGGAATTCATCAACAGGTCGCCCAGGGAACGCTGCACGATATTGGAACCATAGATCAGCGGATCGAAGAGTTCGAACTGGCGCAGGTTCATTAATTGCGGGAAGCCATAGATCACGATCCGTATGGTGAAGAGCACCACGCCCAGGAAAAGCACTCCTTTCCAGATCTTCCGTCTCGCCAGCGACTCTGCAATGAGATGCACGAATAACAACAACAGCAGGAGTCCGCTGAATCGCAGCATTATCGTCACTTTATTGTTGTAAGGGACTCCCGATGAGGCCTTCTTGTCGAAATAGAATAAGGTCTTGCCGGTAGAGGATCGAACGGGGAATTCGGTCACGGAACTGCTAAGCACTACGCGGTTGTCTGCCGTATTGCTATATACGAATTGCTCGGGCAGATAGGCGGTCTCGAGATAGAACATCGATCGCACGGGCACCATGGCATAGGCTACGATCGTGGATGAAGAGAGATGAACGAATCGCTTTACGATGAGATAGTATCCATTCGACAGGCGTTGAAAATCCTCGATATCTCCATCGGAAAACGTGGTTGTCGGGGGAACCACGAGCTGGTTGCTCCAGAAACTCATAGAGAGAAGACCATTGTCATTGACCTTATACAGGAAGATCCCGTATTTCTTGTCGGCCACCGTATTGAACTCGGGAAATGTCTCCGTATTGGTTACCAGTTTTCTTATCAGAACGGTATCGCTGAGAAAACGGCTGAAGTCACGCTCCTGCTCATGGAGATAGGTCTCGGCATTGCGAACCTCTTCTGCAACGGATGATCTGTTTGTATAGAGTTTATTAAAGACGAAGGAGAGCGTGAAAAGGACTGCTGCGACGAACAGCAAACTGAATTTCCAGAAAAAACTATTTCTTAAGAGTGGCTTCAATGATCCGGTTGTTGTTTTATGCTGTTCCAGCTATCGTTCATGTCGTCTAAACTCATGTCGGAAAGGGTGGTACCCTTTTTCAATGCCTCCTGTTCCATCTGGACGAAGCGGCGGATGAATTTCTTGTTGGTTCGTTCCAAGGCATTTTCGGCATCCACCTGCAAAAATCGTGCATAATTGATGAGGGAGAACACCAGGTCGCCAAACTCCTCTTCCACCCTCTCGGGCTGGCCGGTATCTACGACTTCCTTCAATTCCGCCATTTCTTCCTCTACTTTCTCCCATACATCCTCCTTCTTCTCCCATTCGAAGCCCACCTGTTTGGCCTTTTCCTGGAGGCGCATGGCCTTTACCGTAGCGGGCAATGACTTGGGAACGCCGGAAAGTATCGATGTCTTTCCCTCCTTGAGCTTCAATTTCTCCCAATTCCTCTTCACATCTTCCTCATCATTTACGATCACATCGCCATAGATATGCGGGTGACGGCTGATGAGTTTTTCACAGACACCATTGATCACATCCTCCAGCTCAAACTGCTTTTGTTCGCTGCCGATCTTTGCGTAGAAGACAATATGCAATAACACATCTCCCAGTTCCTCTTTGATCCCCTTCCAGTCACTATCTGTGATAGCATCCGCGAGCTCGAAGGTCTCCTCTATGGTCAGCTGCCGCAATGATTGTATGGTCTGTTTCTTATCCCAGGGACATTTTTCCCTGAGTTCATCCATTATCGTCACCAGGCGAAGGAACGCCTCACTTACAGGTTTATTCATTCTTTCGGAATATTAAAGTTGAAAGATGGCGAACAGGAAAAAGGCCAGCAATAGTGTGATCAATAGTATCGCCCCGAACAGGTTCAACAAAAGGAATTTCACAAAGGTCTTGCCTCCACCCTGGCGATAGAACTTCTTCATCGCGATGAACAGGTACACCGGTCCGACCAAAATGATCGGCAGGATCGTCAACCATTCGAAGATCGACCAGCCGGTCATGTCTTCCAGCTTGCCGAAGAAGATGGTGAACAGGATCAGGATGAAGGTAAAAATATAATGGTGGATAGAGAAAATACCGTGATCTGCATAATAATAATCCTTACGTCGGATATAAAGCAATTTCAATATAAATGCAAAGAACGGGAGCGAAACGAATAAGAGATAGGGAAGCTTGTGCAGGATGAGCTCCGGCAATTTCTCCATGGCCTCGTAACCCTTGTACCTATACTTCTCATTCAATTGGATCGCCCGCTTGTTCCAGAGCCGCGTCAGCCAACCATCTCTCCCGCCTGAGGGCCGCGCATGCTGAACGGAATCGTATTGCCTCATATCCCGGTAAGTCCCTCCAAAGGTGCTAACGGTGGTGAAGTCGCGCTCGAAACGCGCCAGGTCCATAGCGTGAACAGGCACCGAGGTATCCATCAGTATGGCGAGTTGTTTTTCCAGGTCGGTATTGGTGGAATCTTCTTTGATCTTATCCTGCACCTTCTCGATCCTCCGCGACCGTTCCCTGGCGGTGAGCGGCTCATTTCCCGTGACCTTAAAATTATCGTTCAGATTGGCGATGCTGAAGAAGATCAGGAAGAAGATCGCCGAGGTAAAGACATACATCCGGACAGGGTTGAGATACCTGGCCCGCCTGCCCCGCATGTATTCCGCCGAGAGGAAACCGGGACGAAACAGCAGATCCTTGAGCGAGGTGAAGAACTTGCCATCGAAATGCGTGATATCGGCGAAGAAATGCATGAACATGCCCCAGAAAGTTTCCTTCGGCTCAAGATTCTCCTGGCCACATACCTGGCAGAACCTGCCCTGCACGATGGCACCACAATTGAGACAATTCTTCTCCTTCCGCTCGGGACGATGGGACATGTAAAATTTTCGCTAAAATAAGTACAAAATGACAAGTCATCCGGTGTTTTTGAGGGACACCCCACGCATTGCATAATTATTTCAGTTATCAAGCGTTATGGGGAAATTTTTAGGCTCCCAATACGTTACCATACAATTCGATTAATTTCGCCACAAATCAATATCACCGGATGAAAAGTTACCTCCTTCTCCTTGTCCTTCTTGCTAATACTGTCGGTTATGGGCAGTATTACTACTCCGACCTGGTGGATGCGCATAATCTCGGGGAGCGGATGAAGACCTATTCGGCCAATAAGGTACAATCGGTCACGGCTGCGGGTTTCGATGCCCAGGGCTCGAAGACCACCGATTTCAATGAATGGCAGGAGGTGAATAGTAGCGGGAACTGGATGAAGATAACCACCCGGAACGGCCAATCGATCTCCCGGCAGCTATACCAGTTCGATGCCCGGTCGCGGCTATCGGCTATTACCGATTCGGGCGGGACCATCAGGAGCGTCACAAGCTATGTCTACGATGGGAACAATAATATCGTTTCCGTGAATACCGTTGTCAGAGATTCACTCAATGATTTCAGCGAACGCGAGGAGCATCAGTGGCAGTACAATGGCACGGGCAAGCCGCAGAAGATGTGGCGGATCGTGAATGGCAAGGACAGCAGTGAATACCGTTTCACTACCGACGAGAAGGGAAATGTGCTCGACGAGCAATTGTTCCGCCGCGGTGTGGGACTCGACAATGACAAGATCAACTATTACTATGACGATAATAACCGGCTCACGGATATTGTGCGGTACGATAAGAAGCTGAAGAGGCTGCTGCCGGACCAGATGTTCGAATATGACGAGGCCAACCGGATCATTCAACGGACAACCATGCTTTCAACTGTGGCCCGGTCCTATCTCATCTGGCGGTATATTTTCAATGAGAAGGGATTGAAGACGAAGGAGGCGCTGTTTGACAAGCAGAAGCAGCTCACTGGAAAGATTGAATATTCCTATGTGTTTGCGCCTTGAGAGTATTCGTTGGAATTGGGAATTTGGTACTAGTGAATTTCCTTAACCAGCCTACTTTAGATTCATCCTATTTCCAAATTCCTTTCGAGAGTAATGATCAAATTATAAGCCCAATTCCCTATTCCTAACCCCTTATTCCTGATTCCGATTTCCTCTTCATAGATGAATGATCAAATCATAAGCCCATTTCCCTATTCCTAATTCCTTATTCCTAATAAAACAAACAGCTCTTGCAAAAAAACCTCCTCCTCCTGTTCACAGTTCTCGCAGCACACATGGTCGCAACAGCGCAGGAGAAACTCACGCTCAGCGGAACGATCAAATCGAAATCGAAGGGTGAGACACTGATCGGCGCATCCATTCACGCGGGCAACTCCGGTGCGGCGAGTAACGAATATGGATTCTATTCGCTTACGCTGGCAAAGGGGACATACCAGGTAGAATTCTCGGCCATAGGTTTCGAGAGCAGAACGGAAGAAGTGGTCCTCGACAAGGACATACGTCTCAATATCCAGTTGGCCGATGAGATCAAGAACCTCGAGGGCGTCATCGTAACGGCGCAGTCGAAGGGAAGGAGCATCAGCAGTCCGCAGATGGGCGTGGAGAAACTATCAACTAAAGAAATAAAGAATATCCCGGTCCTGCTCGGCGAACGCGATATCATGAAGACCATCCAGCTGCTACCCGGCATCAAGTCAGCCGGCGATGGCAACAGCGGTTTCTATGTCAGGGGCGGCGCGGGTGACCAGAACCTGATACTCCTCGATGAGGCGCCGGTGTACAATGCATCGCATCTTCTTGGATTCTTCTCTACTTTCAATTCCGAGGCGATCAAGGATCTCACGGTGTACAAGGCCGGCATGCCTGCACAATATGGCGGGCGCCTCTCCTCCGTGGTGGATATAAAGATGAATGATGGCAACAACCAGGACTATAATGTGAGCGGCGGGCTTGGTTTGATCTCGGCCAAGCTAAACGTGGAGGGGCCGATACAGAAGGATAAGTCATCGTTCCTGGTAACCGGCCGCCGGACCTATGTCGACATGTTCCTCAAACTATCGAAGGATTCCTCGGTGAGCAACAACACGCTTTACTTCTACGATCTCAATGCGAAGATGAACTACCAGTTGGGAGACAAGGATCGCCTGTACCTCTCGGGGTATTTCGGTAAAGATGTGCTTGGCGTGGGAAAGACCTTCGGCATCGATTGGGGGAATGCAACGGGTACGCTGCGGTGGAACCATATATTCAATAGTAGACTCTTCTCCAACACCTCGCTTATCTTCAGTAACTACAAATACAAGATCTCCGTACAGAGCGGTGGCGACGATTTCGATATATTTTCCAAGATACAGGACTGGAACCTGAAACAGGAATACCAGTTGTATGCGGGGCTGCACAGCCTTCGCTTCGGCTTCAATACGATCTATCATACTATCACTCCCGGCGAGGTGAAGGCCTACTCATCGCTCAGTGTTAATTCAGTGGCGCTCCAGAAGCGCTATTCATCCGAGAATGCGGTGTATATCTCCGATACCTGGAAGGTCTCCGACAAGGTGAACCTGACCTACGGCCTCCGCTTCTCGGCATTCAGCATCCTGGGAGAGGGAGACTATTATTCCATAGATGCGGATGGGAAGGTGACGGATACCGTGAGCTACCGGCGCGGTGAAGTGGTGAAGACCTATGTGAATGCGGAACCCCGCCTCGCGGCAAGCTATGTGTTCAATCCCCGTACGTCGATCAAGGCATCCTATGTGAGGAATGTGCAGAATCTGCACCTTGTGTCCAATTCCACCTCATCGAACCCGACCGACAAGTGGATCGCCAATACGAATATCATCAAGCCGGAGATATCCGACCAGGTATCATTTGGATACTACAAGGATCTTTTTCATAACAAGTATGAGTTGAGCATCGAGACATACTACAAGTCAATGAAGCGCCAGATCGATTATCGCGATGGTGCGGACATCTTCGCCAACAGCGACGCGATCGAATCCCAACTGCTCTTCGGGATCGGACGGGCCTATGGCATAGAATGGCTGCTGAAGAAGAAGGCGGGCAAGTTTACGGGCTGGCTGAGCTATACATTGGCGAAGACCGAGAAGAAGATCCCCGGCATCAACAACGATAAATGGTATAATGCGAGGCAGGACAGGACACATGAGATCGCTATCGTGGGCTCGTACCAGTTGAATAAGAAATGGACGGTATCGGCGAACTGGATCTTCTATACGGGAGATGCGGTTACATTTCCCGCAGGCAAATACAGGGTGGATGAACAAACCATCTTTTACTACAGCGAAAGGAATGGATATCGCATGCCCTCCTATCACCGGTTGGATCTCGGGGCGACAAAGATCCTGAAGGAACGAAAGAAATGGTCGTCGGAACTGACCTTTAGCATTTATAATGCCTACGGGAGGGAGAATGCCTATACGATCGACTTCCGCGACAACAAGGACGACCCCGAGAAGACGGAGGCCGTGCGCTATGCATTGTTCAAATTCATCCCATCCATTTCCTATAATTTCAAATTTTGAGTGTATGATCAGCAGAATGAAATATCAATTGGCGGCTATGGCGATCGGGATGGTGCTTGTAACGGGAAGTTCCTGCACGAAGGTGATCGACCTGGATCTGAATGAAGCAGAGAAGAAATATGTGATCGAGGCAGTGATGGCCGATGCGGTGGGTACGGCGAAGGTGATGATCACGGAGACCAAGAACTTCGACGAGAATAATGAATTCCCGGGTGTATCTGGTGCCATTGTGTCCATTACAGAGAACGGAGGCATCACTACACCGTTGACGCAGACGGCCCCGGGCGTGTACGAAGAGGCATTGCTGGTTGGACATCCGGGAAAAACCTATACTCTGTCTGTGAAGGTCGGCGGAAAGGAAATTACGGCGGTATCCACTATTCCACCGCTGGTGAATCTCGATTCCATCTTCGTCACCGATGAGTTCCTCTTCACGGATACCCGCAAGATCGTAAATGCAGTCTACAGGGACCCGGTGGGACGGGGGAACAACTATCGCTTCATCCAGTACGTGAACAACAAGAAGGAGAAGCAGATACTTATCCAGAACGATGACTATACGGATGGCAAGACCGTGACGTCGAAATTATTTTATTTCTCCGATGATAATGATGACAAGGGAATAAAGAGCGGCGATGTAGTGAAGATCGAGATGTTTTGCATCGATGCTAACATGTATCGCTATTGGTTCAGTCTCGATCGCAGTTCGACCGGCAGCAGCGGGGAAGCGACTCCTTCCAATCCTGTGACGAATCTCCAGGGCGACGCGCTGGGCTATTTCAGTGCGCACACCTTTCAACGGAGGACGATGGTGGTGCCATGACGAGGTGAAAGACAAATTCGACAATGTGCAAATTTGTAAATGTGCCAATTAGGCGTGCTACGATCCGTAATAACTTTTCGAATAAGGATCATTGGCACATTGGCTAATTTCCTCAACTCAACTCTTCATTTATGGCGATTAATCTCGATGCGCTCAAGCGCTTCATTGAAACGATCAGGAATATCGGCCTGTTTGACCGCATTTTCGGCTGGAGAAGGATCCGGAATGAATTGATCGATGCGGCTGGATCGCTTCGCGAAGCCGAGGGCAGGCTGGCGATGCAGGAGCAGACATTGAATGACCTGTCCGGCCGATACCGCGTGGCGGAGGAGAAGGCTCAACAGTCACTCTCGCGAAAGAACGAGCTGGATGTGGATATTGCGTCGATGAGGAAGGACGGCCAGCACCTGCAGGCGGAGCTGGCGCGGCTGGAGAGAGAAAATGTGCGGCTGATGCGGGACGATGCCTTGCGGCAGCAGGAGCACCGCGGTGCGGTCGAGTCGCTCAGGACGATACAATCGCAGTTGCTCGACGAACGTACGAGGGAAAAGGAGGAGGCCCTGGCGCAGGAGATAGAGAGGCTACGACAGTTGAAGCATACCTGGTCGAACCATGAGGTAAGGGTACGCCATGCGATCAGTACTATCAGTCAGAAATACGCCATCGGCCTGGTAGAAAAGGTTCCTTTTCGTGGCAATCCAGACAACACTCTCCTGATCTGCGAGGAATATGTGGTATTCGATGCGAAGAGCCCGGGCAGTGATGAACTGAAAAACTTTCCTGCTTACCTGAAGGACCAGGCGGAGAGGGCGCATAAATATGCGAAGCAGGAGAATGTGAGATCGGATATTTTTTTCGTGATCCCATCGAACACGCTCGAGCACCTGTCGAACTTTGTCTTTCGGCATGGCGATCATACGGTGTATCTCATTTCGGTGGATGCATTGGAGCCGGTGATACTTAGCCTGAAGAAAATAGAGGAATATGAATTTGCAAAGGAGCTCACGCCGGACGACAGGGAGAATATTTGCCGCGTGCTTGGCCGGTTTGCCCATCTATCGAAACGAAGGATACAGGTGGATAGTTTCTTTGCCCGGCAGTTCATCGAGCTGGCCTATAAGGCGGAGAGCGATCTGCCGAAGGATATACTGGAGACGGTGATGGAATTCGAGCGGTCGGAGAAACTGAATCCACCGCAGGAGAAGAGGGCGAAGAGTATTCCATTGGGAGATGTGGAGAAGGAACAGGAGCAGATAGACCGGGAGGCGACGGGAAGGGGTATCCGGATGGAGGGGGAAAATATTTCGGAGAGTCTGAACGGGCTCCCGTTGTATAAGAAGGAGGAATGAGGTGGAATGAGGTTGCCAACCGGAGAGTCGGGTTGCCAACCCAGCCGGGCGGTTGGCAACCCGACCAGTCACTCAACTAAGGTTATCCACTTATTTATCGATTTATCTAAAGCATTCATTGCAAAGCCGGTAATATTTTCTCAATTTTATCATAAGGTACTTCATACTACCTTCGTCCAATAACCGCACTTGAAAGGCCACAAAACCAGGCATTCATACAGAATAAGGCAAGCATTCCCTTAATGAGACCATTCGAATGGCGCCAACAGCACTGATTCGCCGTTTATTACTACGCCGCGACCTGTTGATTTAATGGATCGCTGACTGCTGAATGGACAGCCCGGAACGAGACCCAAATTTCCTATCTGAAACCGCCATGCGAAATGACGTAACAGACAAGATCTAATCAATAGCCGCATATCATCCCAGACCCAACGACGACACACCATGGAGAAAATAATGAGATTATTGATACTGGAAGATAACCCTGACGATGCCGAACTGATCCAGCGCTTGCTTCGAAAATCCGGGCTATCATTTACCGCGAAGGTCGCCGGCGACAAGGATGAATTCTTCGAAGCCCTGGAAGACGATAATAGCTTTGATGCCGTTCTCGCCGACAATGCCCTCCCCCAGTATAACTCACTCGAGGCATTGAACATGATCCGCAAGAAGAACCCCGATATCGCCTTCATTCTCGTGACGGGCACCGTGTCGGAAGAGTTTGCCGTGAAGATCATCCAGGAAGGCGCGGACGATTATATACTGAAGAGCAATCTTACGAGACTGCCGGCCGCACTCACCAAGGCCGTTGCCAACAAGCGCAACCAGCACGATCGGCTCATTGCCGAAAAGAATATCGAACGCGAGAAGGATCTTTCCGCGGCGATCATCAACAGCCTGCCCGGCATTTTCTATTTCTTTGATCCCGAGACAAGCCTATTGCGGTGCAACACCAATTTCGAAAAGATCTCCGGTTATAGCTGCGATGAACTCACGATCAGCCGGCCTGAAGGTTTCTTCGAGCAGGATGACAGCGATCGCATCAACGGCTGGATGGACACCGTGATCGAGAAGGGACAAGCAGAGATCGAAGCAAACCTCCTCACGAAGGATCTGCGGACGATACCCTTCTACTTTACCGGCTCCTCCATTCTCGTGGATGGCCGCACCTGCCTCATGGTGATCGGTCTCGATATCTCCACGCGAAAGTTATTCGAAAAACAACTCAAGGAAGCCAATGAACACCTGCGGCAGCTCACCGGGCACATGGAGAAAATAAAAGAGGAAGAGCAAACGAGGATAGCACGGGAGATACATGATCAGCTCGGCCAATTGCTCACGGGGTTGAAAATGGATGTCTCGTGGCTGGGAAAGAAGGTGGATGCGGGAAAGATAGATCCATTCGCCATACGGGAGAAACTAAATGAGATGTCCTCGCTGCTCGATGAGGCGGTACAAACGGTCCGCAAAGTGGCGGCCGATCTGCGTCCGAGTCTCCTGGACAACCTTGGACTTCCCGCCGCTATAGAGTGGTATAGTGAAGAGGTGCAGAAGAGATCGGGCCTCATTATCGAATTCAAGTCGCCGGAGGCTCCGCCTTCCCTCGATCCCGTTATTGCCAACGGGCTCTTCCGCGTGTACCAGGAAGCCATCACGAATATCGTGCGGCACGCTAAAGCAACGCGTGTATCCACCACCCTGCGTCAGTCCTCCAGCGGCATCGAACTCGGCGTTACCGACAACGGACAGGGCTTCGATGCGAGAACACCCCGAAAGACGCTGGGATTGCTTGGAATGCGGGAAAGGGTCAATATTATGAATGGGATGTTTAATATACAAAGCCAGCCGGGGAGAGGAACGACTGTGTTGATTACTGTTCCGTTGAAGGAATAGCGTAAGGAAAAAAATAATCAATATTCAATGCTCAAGTGGGCACTCCGCTGATCGAAATCTCATTTCGTCCGGTACAATTTCTGCACGATATGACTAATCAACCGTCGCTAGGATCAACTTGAGCATTGAATATTGATTATTGAATATTGAATATTTTTTTTCTAGTTATTTCAGCCTACAAGCTGCCCATGCAGTTTCTCCAGCGTTTCCTCCGCATCTATACAGAGTCCGGGATGTACTTTCGATGTCTGCACGATCGTGCTTCGCGCGGCGGTGAGCCAACGGAAACGAAGCGGCAGATCGAGGCGAGCAATGGGACCGCCATCCGCCGAACCGAGGCTGATCTTCTCGAAGGCACAGAGATGCTCACGCAGTTCCTCGAGGTCGAGGCCGGGGAAGAATGCGAGAAGACGCTCATTGTCGAAGCTGAATTTCGTTTGAAGGAACTTCAGGTCCTGGCAATAAAGTATCACCCCCACGTTGAGGAATTCCTCCCGCTCCACTCGCGGCACCACACGGATGACGGCGTATTCAAATAAGTGATTGTCTGGCATGCTGTGCTTCTTTTATAAAAATACCGGACATTTCTATCCTCTTGAGTAAAAATTGGCTGTACACGTTCCGGATGCTATCGGCCGTCTCGTCCGCTGAGGGAGAGAGCCAGTCGCCGGGGATCAGCGCCACGATCGCGTCGATCAATTCCGGTGTCAATATCTTCCTGAATTCCGCATCGGCGCCGATGAGGTCGTCCGCATAGGGCAGCAACACATGGTCCTTCACCTGCGTGAATGGGCTCTTCGCCTTCTCCTCCCAATTGTCCCATGAATGATGGAAATACAGTGCCGCACCGTGATCGATCAGCCAAAGCTCCTTGTTCCAGATGAGCATATTCGTATTGCGGGGCGTGCGATCGACATTGGTGAGCAGCGCGTCCATCCAAACAATCTGCGAGGCGAGGGTTGGCGGGATGGTGGTGACGGCGGGATCGAAACTGATGGCGCCCGACAGGTAGTGAAGTCCGAGGTTAAGGCCTTCGCTCCTGCGAAGCAGTTCCTGGATCTCCTCGTCGGGCTCGGTGCGGCCGAAGGCGCTATCGAGGTTGGCGAATACGAGTTCGGGTACCTTGAAGCCCAGGACGCGGGCGAGTTCGCCACCAATCAAGTCGGCAATGAGGGCCTTGACGCCCTGGCCGGCACCGCGAAACTTCAGCACGTAGAGGAAGCCATCATCGGCCTCGGCAATAGCGGGCAGCGAGCCGCCTTCCCGCAGGGGCGTGACATAGCGCGTAACGTTGACAGTGCGGAGTTGCACGGGAGAGATCATAATGAATAATTAAAAACGGAGGGCCGGGATTGGGTTGAGGGGTGAAATTAAGGATTAAATTTCCGATGATTGGAGGGGTTTGGGCGGAGGAGTAAAATGGGTGCGCGTCTATTTGCCGGTAGAGGGTTAATGAACAATAGCTGGAATATTCAATATACAATGCTCAAGTTGGATCTCACATTCACAACTACTATTAAATCGATGCGCATCTTTAACGTGATCATTAAGGCGCCTCCTCTAATGTGTCTTTGTCCATTCTGCATCTTTCCCACGATTATTATAAGTGATTATTTTAAAAATATTATTTGCGTCTTTTACAAACTCGAAACGCAAAGGCGCCTCTTTCATGTAAAATTCAGTCTCGCTTTTAGCATACAAAAAAACCTTAGGCAGCCTGTCGCCGGGGTTAGATGCTTCAATTGAGAGTCGTCCATTATTGAAAGTTACTATCAGTTTATGATTCTCGTTACTTATATTCACCTCGTAAGTGCCGACATAGGCTTTCAATACATCTTCCTTTAGCCTGATTTCATGGTCCAACGGCTTACCCAGCGCCACTCTTGCAATATCATTTGTCAGTAGTTCCCAATCCATGTCTGCCTCGTAGCAATTGTATAATGCCACGACGAAGACATTTTCACCTGGTATGTAAATCTCGTCTGATTGAAACCCGTCCGTCGAACCACTATGTTCAATCGTCTTACTTCCGTCAAGATCTTTTACAAACCAACCGTACGCATACTGAGAGAAAGTCCCGTCGGGGAATTTAAAGGGCGTTGTCGCCTTTTCCAATGTCTCTTTTCCTACTAATTGCTGGTTGTACAGGGCCTCGTGCCATTTATAAATATCATCAACGCTGCTTATCAATCCGCCCGCAGAATATAGTATGTCGATTGGCTGCAGGGTCGCCTTTTCAAGTCTTCCATCGAATCTGGCATAGCCCTGGGGCATATTGGGAATATTGGTTTCCGGATGGATATAAAAGGTGTTCTTTAAACTTGCCTTATCCAATACATCATCCTGCAGGTACTTTTCGAATGGCCTGCCGGTGACCATTTCTATGATATACCCCAACAGGAAGTAATTAGAATTGCTGTACCTGAAAGTACTGCCGGGTTTGAAATTAAGTGGGGCATCCTTGATAAAGTCGACGCCGTCTTTTGGCGAATACCTGTCTTTTTCTTTGGAAGGGTTTGAAATCTCAGACATATAATCCTTGATGCCAGAGGTATGGGTCAATAAGTTTTCAATGGTAATGGTGTAGCCTTTTGAAGGAAAATCTCTGATATAGGCCTGTATACTGTCCTGTAATCCTATTTTCCCCTGTTCCACCAATTGCAAAATGGCAATGGCCGTGTATTGCTTGCCCATTGAACCGGTCCTGAAAAGCATATCAGGTTGCATCGGGATGTTCGGTTCAATACTGGCAGCTCCAAATGCTTTCCGGTAAATAGTTTTGTTATTTTTTACAACCAGCACTACACAGCCAGGAGAAATCGCTGTCAACCGTCCGGGGATCAGTTCATCAAGTTCTTTTGCTATTTTCCTGTCTTCTTTACTTTGTCCGAAAGAATTCGTCAGTAATAGAATTGAAATAAGGGAAAAGAAAAGTGATTTATTCATACCTGAATTATTTTAGGGTGTTGGACCCTCGTCCTCAGTAATTCTTCCGATCGAGAAAGGGATCCTACATCCAATGGGAATTTACGCCTTGGTTCGTGTCCCACGAACCAACCTCTTTAAAACTCTCTACGCAAATCTTTCAAAAACTAAAATTTTTTTCATTCATTTCATAATACTGTGCCGACGAATATTTATAATCACAAGTATCCTTACCGAGTTGCCAATGTTCTGGCAGTGGGTTATAATGAATATTACCCAGTTTTTGAGAAGCCCCTTATTCCTATATAATGGGAAAGCCAATGGATCTCTTTACCAAAACTCATGCTTTTTATTATTCAGCATCTACTTTGCCGATGGTTGATTGTTGCTGTCCAGAAAAATATGTCTTCGATCTCAACATGTGATTTTCGCTGGTATTCCAGTAATTTCTTACTCATTCCCAAAACTAAAGTCCCATGGATCTAATTTATGAGATAAAAATCAGGATTATCGCTTTTTCCCTGAAATATATTATGTTGATGTGGTTCGTTAGACACGAACTATGGCGTAAGAGAATGAAATGGGTGTGCTTTCAATTATCTCCCGTCTACCCTGAATGTCTTTGCAATGATTTTTATTTGCCCACCCGTTGAGTTCAAATCGATTCTATAAGTATTCAACTTCACTTCATTCATTAACCCCTTCCACCCAGAATAGAAATTGACGAGGTCTTGATTATCCTCCTCGAGTTCCATCGCGCTTAAAATATTTTCACTTGCGATAATCCCAAAATTCAAATTCAACATAGCCCAATAAACATCTTCAAAAATAAAGATCGCCTTCCCCCTATTTTCTGGCCATTCAATCTCAAATTTGATCTGGTCCTTATTGCCGGGATCCAGCCTGTCGACTTGTATATTCTTAATTATTGCATCATGCCAATAGAACTCATTGAAATTTGTCTTTTTTCATATCGAGATGTTTAAATTAAGCCATACACAGCCCAACAATTCCGGCCATGCTTCGGCCTCATTTCCAATACATCAACTTCAAATGATGGACTATTCTCACTCCATCCGCCTTATTTTGGGACTCGGAGCTCAATTCTGTGCCGCCCCAATCCGGCGTCATTAAATGCTTGTCGCTGTTTTCGTTTGCCCTAATTAAATTATCTAAAATAGATCTCAAATACTCTGCGCCATCTTTATTCACGTGCATTTCGATAAGATTTCCTTGTTCATCTATTTCAATAGTAAATATTTTGCTTTCCATCTCTCTATATTATTGTTATATGAATCTTACAAAATTTGTCTGAAAAATATTTTCTTTGCTCCCGGCTGTCTTTCTATACTGTGAGCTCAGAACTAAGCAATTTTGCAATTCCTTTCTCCTGCTTATTGTCTTCTATTTGTCTCAAAAATCCGTCCCTATTTGATACGGCGCCCTGAAGGTTCTGAAGCCATTTGCTTATATCCACTCCACATACCTTAAAGTGGTTTATATCCCAAGCTCTTTTCTCGATTTGTTCCAATACGGCCTGGCCTTCGCTAGTACTTATGAATAAAGCTATTTTAAGTTTTCCTTCCTGGAGTGCAGCCTGTAAATAAGAGTTGGGGGCAGCACTCAATGGCGGTGTCCTGGAATAACCATTTATCAAAGCCTTCATTTCTTTTAAAGAAATATTGCCATCAAAAGGTAAAAGCGTTTGCTTTTTTACGCTATCCAGTACGTCACTAAATAAAACATTGTGCTCTCCGTAAGGAATTGAATATTGAAAGCCTCTTTTATTATGGTATTCTTTAAGAATAATTGGGAAATCAAGACTTGTCTTCACATCACTTTTCCATATAGGATATACAACAAAGTGCGGTCTGTATTCCTCTGTTCTCGGCAGCTTTATCAGTTCTAAACCGAATATTACCGGACCAACTACTTTGCATAGCTTATCCCGTGCATACAAAGTCAACTGAGGGAAGGCTTTTTGCCAATCTTCACTCACTTTTCTTTTGACGTCTTTGTCTATTGCCATTCTTACTAAGACGCTTTATATTTTTTGGCGTCTGAATGTTTACCAAGCGATATCCATATTCCACGTCTTCCCAGTATTCTGCCCGATATCGAACCCTCACTGGTTACTTGAAAAATATAGACATTCAAATCCCATATCCAACTTATCAATCATCTCCTTTTCCCTGTTACTTCCTTTACAACTTGTACCAATTTTCGTAAGTTGCCTCTTTTTAGCAAAATTCAAAAAAACAGTTGAGTAGTCAATGACCTTATTCGACGGAACAATATCCATCTCCTTATTCTCTCGCCGCAAGTGTCATAACAAAATTGAGATAACACCTGCAAGGAAATGAGTAAAATAAATATTTAATGCTGCAGCTACTTTCCTCGTTATCATCTTGTGTTTTTATAAACTTTAAACGGCGGCATTTCCCCGGTAACTGGAAAGCCGGGTAGCTATTTCGAATACTTTTTGATATACTCATATATTTCTCTGGCCTCATACAAAATTGCCTTATCACTCTCCAGAGACGCATCTCCATTTTTAAAAATGTTCCCCCCATCTATACGTCCAATCAAATATATTTTTTTCCCATTTATATGGACGTAATGAAAATCCCATTCATGTATTGGCTCACAAAGCTCCCCATAATCCTTTCTTGGAGTTATTCTTATTTTCTGAGCATATAAAGTCGCCTTTTCGTATACCTTTTTTGCCAGCTCCAATTCATTAAGTTCAAACATTTCAACCAGAATACTAGCTCGGTTTGCAAAATTTATCACGTAAGAGTTTTCGTTTTTGATCCTTCCGGGATCAATCTTGATAACACAATCATACAGCGGCTGACCATAGTAGTCAAAGTTCTCCCATTTGTAGTCAATAAGAGATATTCCCCAATCAGCCTTTCGATCCGCAACCATTTTTTCAATAAGGCCAGCATTCGACACCTTATGGTGACATGAAAAAAGCAGCAATACAAGCGCTACCAAAACATTTCGCATAATGTATAATTTTTGAAACAAATTATGTGCTGCTGTTTCAAGATTTATGTCTTTTCAGGCGCAGGGAAATATTTTCCAGTTCTCCGTAGTCGCCTACTCGCTATAGAATTTACAACTACAGGGTAGCCACGCGTAATTTGCCGCTGAAACCTGCTCTGATCATCGCCCCGCCACAATTATGGAAAAATCTTTTACTCCTACTTGCCGTGTTTTTTGTTCATTAAAAATGGGACACAATAACTTCCGATCTCTAATCTTAAAATATGGTTCTGCCTTTTGTTGTTCGTTCATAAAGTAACTAAACTCAACATCATCAGAATAAAGTTTCCCATCAAAAAAACATCTAGATACTTTTGAAATACTGGCTTCTTGTAACTTATACAAAGAAACTGTCTTCCTGATACACAGTAGTGCGCACTTGTTTGATCCCATTAAAATATAAAGCCCTCTTTGACCAATGACCTGGGAGATCGAATCAATCTGGATACTGGGACCGAACTCCTCTGCATTCCCATTAGCGGGTATGAGTTCAGATGAGCCATTGTCTACAATGGCGATATTATTACATGGTGGGTTTGCAGTAAGGTTAAGAATAGACCATGACAATATCCTCAACTTCTTATCCTTACTCAGCGAGATCTTTACGCCGGTGGCCTTTGCAAGTTGTTTGAGTTCAATGTTATTAAGTTCTCTGAGTTCAGGACTTAAAAGAAGATTGGAAAAAATCTTATTATAACTAATTACCGAGTCCTGATCTTCCGTCTGGTTCGATTGCTCAAACTTCTGTTCAAATTTTTCTATTGACATATAGGCTTGGATCACCTTTCCTGATAACGAAGGATCACCTGCTTTTCCTTTCTCATTTTGGCTAAAACAGTGTGTTGAGATAGAACAAAAAAAGAAAATTGCCAGCCTTTTCATCTTCCTTAATATTTAAAGTTAACGCCTCACTCGAACCAAACTTCCTATTGCGCAGGTAAAATATAAAAATCTCGTCAAAGCAACTACTATCCCACAGCCAAGAACGAATAAAATATGAAACTCAGCATCATCAATCGATTTCAAAAAATGATCAGCTAAAATCCTGTATCCAATTTATCAGACGAAAGTAAAAGGCGGTCAATATCATCGGTTCCCGTATGATCTTCAGGCTCCCCATCTCTCCAAATATCAATACCACTGGGTCGAGTTCTTTTATTCCCGGTTTTAGGGAACCTAAACGTTATTACAAAGTGCTTACTTTGCGAAGCAAGATAATCCCATTTTGACGGGGGAAGGTTAAGCTGCAAGCTAATCATAACTTCCTTACAGTTGAAAATTCGCTACGGACCGGGAACACTATTGACAACCCGGGGATAAAAAAGCAATTCGGTTTGAGCGGTTTTGGAAAATACTTTAACAAGTGTTAACAAAACTAATATTGAGACATAACCCGTATAAATAGGACCAAGTTATTGCAGAAAAGACGTTAAAATTAGTCGGTGACAGAACCATATTCCGACCTGATGCACTATTTATAATGAGGACTGATATCAAAATTATTACACTCGCCATGCGGACAATAAGCATCAATAAAATGTGGAGCTTCTATATTTACTCCTACTCCTTTAAGCCTCCCAAATCTACTTGAGGCGCTATTCCATGATTCACCAATTGTGTCAATTGAAACCATAATCTCTTTCAGTTTTGATCTATCCAATTTTTCATAATTATCCTTTGATAAGGATATAAATAGGGAGTCATTTCTAAGATGTATACCAGTTAGAAAAAAACTCACAAAAAATGGCTCCTTGTCATTTGTGCTTATTTGAAGATAATCGGGAGCAAGGCTACTAATAGAGCTATAAACATACCAATCAATTCTTATGTCTTCAGACACTTTTATTGATCTTATATAAAGCTTCTTTGTTGGCTCTGGAATGCAACCGGCAATAAATACGGAAATTAGTAAATAAAAAATTACCATATGTTTCATGCCTGCTTTCATTTTTTCAATAACTTGATCTTGTAGTCCCTGGCTCCGTAGCCTTCCTTGTCGGTACAGAATCTCCAACTGCCTACAATTGAATACTCGTGATTGACCAGGAACACTACCGACAACTGGAGATTTATTCATACTTGAATGATTAGAGGTAGTAACCTCCCAGTTCTTCACAATCTTCCGACAGGATACATAATCTCCAACTGTAAGGCAGTTATGTTTAGTTTACGGCTAGAATGTTCACTCTCAAGAGCGGAATCAATTAAAGAGTTTTTTTGTTTTCTTATCTTTAGCTGCCTTAAAGCTCAAAATGCACTTAGCCAGGAGCACTACCGATAGCTACGTTCCCTATAGTAACATATTTATCTTAAAAAACCCTTCCAAGTCATCGACGTATCTCCCAACGTTAAATTCTTTAATTTTTAACTCCGAAAATTGAAGACTCCGCTCTACATAAAGTTGCGCCACATATTTACCGTATTCTTCTGTACTCATTAGCAAAACTTTTTCATAATCCTCTACGATTGCACAATCAATAATTTTTCTTCGTGGGCCATAGTGTATAAGTTTGCCTTCATACGCTTTTTTCATGCAAAATTCTCGATAAAATATCTCCTGAATGTTTTCACCGTAACTACGTTCTTCAAAATACGACATTAACTCCCCCACAAATATTTTTCCGTAAAAAACCTTCTTCTGCCTTATCGGATCTAATTCGGGTGGCGAAAATATATCGCCAGATTTAGTAGCCACGGATGTTTTCCAAACCTTCATTCTATATTTTTTGACATTTTAAAAGACTGCTTTATTGCCAGGCGGCAAATCTCCATGTTTTAAGAAATACTGGGCAATATAATATGCCTGCATCGCGTATACCTGTGGTCTGGTTCCCGTGTAGAGCTCTAAGGATTCAAGGCCAGAAACCTGACCAGGATTATACCTTGCCGGATACTGTCCTGGCCCCCCGATTACATTAGGTTGTTTCGTTGTTCCGTATTTCCATGTCGCATTTCCTGGAAGATCAATAGTTTCGACCTCAAAAAGTTTCCAATAGGTACCTCCCTTCAAATATTTATATGTGCCGGGACTGACGGTATACAGCTCATACAAAGTCTCTTTCTGACCACCCCACTCTTCTAGCGCTGCCAAAATTACATCAATATTCGCTACGATTTCCTCTGCCCACTTTTTCATGCGCTCCTGGTTCATTAGTAGCGCCTCATTGATTGCCTCCTGCATTGAGGGGCCATTGATACCATAATTGATAGCCCCCACCGCCACCGCACCTACCAATCCCCACCAACCTCCTCTTGATCCAACAGTAATTGCTGGAGCAAAAGCTTGCATGGGAGACAAATAGTCCTTTTTACTCGATATTGTAGGGGCCGTTTTTCGTCGAGAAGAAGTTACAGTGACATTTTCAAGATCCTTAGTTTCGCCCTTTTCATCGTTTACTATTGTATCTTTTAATCCAAGCGGGTCATTACGAAGAATGGGGTTGTTTGATGCAAATACATAAGGCGACCAATCGTCTGAAAGATTGGCCAGTAAATCAATTTGATGGAAACGTCCTATTTGTGCTTCATATCCTCTGAAAGATGTTTCATATAAATTGATATCAAAATCTGTGTTTAATTCTGTACCCTGATTAAATTTTTTCTTATTCTCAGGTACTCCAATTGATAATGCCTTCGAACTAATTCCCGCCATTGTAAGTCCAAATGGATAATAATGCGTCTCTTCTAACAACGCTCCCCGCGTATGCACCACCTGCAAATTGTCAAAGAACACATTCACCGGGCTCTCATTGCTCACATAAATATACACATACCCGTTCTTTGGCGCAACCAGGTCCTGCAGTTCGCTGAAATGATCCTTGATACCCGCCGTGTTACTCACCGCACTTACCCCGCCACCGGCATATCTAAATTGCTCATCCAGGAAAAGATAGTTGATAAAGGCTTTTGGCCTTGTCGAATAACTACTGTTGTCCCTCCCCGGCAGAGTTATATAATTGCCAATTGGACTATTGACCGAGGCAATCCCATTCAGCTCCGTAGCCGTAGTGTGGCTATTCAATGCTGCACTGCCCGGCGAACCCAGCAAGCCGTTCAGCAGATCCAGCACCGCCGGTGCCATGTTTGCACCACTACCTCCTGTATTCGGGTTGATCCAATAACTCTTACCATGGATGTCTATTTTATCCCCGGACATAATCTTTAAGGTGATGCCCAGCCCCGTTTTATTAGTCATGGCATTGAGCCTATAGAGCTCTTGACTATTAGCCGCTTCAAAAGAAGCGTCCGCCGGGTTATTACCGATCCCATTATCGTTGGTATACGCCGGCAGGCTGCTCACCGATGTTGCATCGACGATCTTGGTTTGATCGATGGTGTAATATGCTGTCTCCGTAGTCAGCTTCGTCGTCTCCAGGCTCGCTACCGGGTACTTGTCCTGCTTTCTCTCTTCAGTAAGGAGCATCCGCACATTTCCCAAATGATCCCTGATCATGTAGTCATATTCAAAGCCCGTAAGCGTGTTGGGGTTCACCGCGTCCGCATAGGTGGCCCGTATCCTACCCTCCTCCTGCCCCATGAATTGCAGTTTATCCGCGTAATCGGTTGTATTCGGATCGTTGTCCGTCTTACTTTCATACACCATTCCGGCAACATATATAGTGGTGGTAGTAGTGGTAATATTATTATTGGCCGCAGAGGCGCTTTCCACCGTTACCTTTTTCAATTTATTCCCGGCTGCATCGTATGTATAGGTGATCGTCCCCTTTTGATTGCCATTATCATCCTTCACACGTACCTGCCAGAGAAGATTGAGATGATTGTAAGAAATAGCTCCCCCACTGGTTACATCCACCCCGGTGGACCCGTTGATCCTTTTGTTAAGGTCGGTGACGAGATTGCCGTTCTTATCATATCCATAGTCATCACTGCCTGTATGCTTATCTGTAAAGTCGCCCAGCTTATGATCCGTGGTACCGGTATTTTGTTCAGTTACGGCGCTCAATTTGTTGCTGGTGAGAAAGTAACTGTAGACCATATCATCGATGGGCGTACTGCCAGTTATCTTCAGGCCCCATTGCTTCATTGCCTTTATATTCCCGTTCTCATCATAAGCAGATGATGTATTTACTCCATCGCCCATTTGCATGTCAAAATTAATTGTCGCGTTGTCTGCATAGCTTCCCAGGCTTGGATCAAACTGACTGAAATCGCCTGAAAGCAGGCGGTTCAGTTTATCGTACCCGAAACCATACCCCCTTCTCTCTCCATCGCCTTTACTGCGCCACTTGATACCACTAACATTACCATTGAACTGATTATTGGCAAAGCCCCAATCATAATTCAACTGCATTCCAAACCAACGATCATTTGTGGTGGTACCCACATCATTGGCGAAGTCCTTGTTGATTCCGGTAAGCCAGCCCCGGATATTATAGTTATAATCGAGCGTCTCCAGGGGCAAAGATGAATAACTGCCATCACTATTTTTAATCCTTCCTAATTTCTTTGTCAGCAGCTGACCAAGATCATCATAGGAATTTTCCGCAATCAATGCTTTTTTTGCATGATCGTCGTTTATTGTTTTCCATGTCTTCAGCATGCGCCCTTCTGCGTCATAGCTCATGTCGGTGCCAATACGGACCTGCGTCGTCACCGGATCGTTATGAACCGAATAAGAACTGAGCAGCTTACCGGTAAAATCGAACATGTTCGCAATGATATCCGTCCCACCTTTATAATTATCCGTCTGCGCCTGTATCATGCGCCCTTTTTCATCATAGAAATTTGCTGTACTTAGCCAACTACCCGCAGCAAGGTTATTAGGATCGTCCAGCGTGCGTACCTTGCTACCCGTTGGGATACCCAGCATTCTTACATTGGTTACGGCCGGGAGTGTTTCTGCATGCAGATTGGCACCCGGATCGAGGTTTGAATTGTATTGGGTAGTATACGTCTTTGCGGTCCATGCATAGGAATCGAAGTAGCTTATTGTCAAGGCGATCATGGTGGCCCCGGGCGGGATCGGGTTCTTATTTATTTCGATTCCCTCTATAGTAGATGTCTCACCATCTGGGCCGCTCCAGCCGGTCAGTATTTCCGCCGTAAATTCGCCTCCGGTAGTTGTTTCGAAGCCGGTTTCCATGGCGATGCTTCCCGACGCATTGTAAACACCGATCGTATTTGCTGTGCTTAATACCAGGTCTACCGGCAGCGCACCCCCCGGTGAGGCAGGCGTCTGCGTTTGCGAGGTCACGGTCGTTTGCAAGGCAGCCGGTGTACCAGCATAGGTGATCATCCCGGTAATCCGGACACGATCCAACGCATCATATAGCATTACCATCCACTGGTTGCCGGCACGCATATTTGCGTCTTGCGTAAAGACGAGGCGATCCCTCGTATCATAGGTCATGTAAGTCCAGCCGGCGCCGGGTATTTTTTTTGCGATCATTCGTTGCCTGCCGTCATATTCATATCGAAAGCAAAGTTCGTTTATGATATCATCGGTAAAAGCATAGGTGGGGCCGATAGCCACTACTGCTTTGGGGGGAATGACGAATCTTAGCTGGTGAAGTTCATCATAAATATAGTAGGTGCACAGGAAGCCTGTGTATCCGCTGAAATCGGAGGCAATGGTTCCGGCTTGTACCTTTTTTAGTATCACCTGGCCATCCCTGTCCCTATATTCTACTACGGCGTTGCCACCTTCATCGATTGCTACCGTTTTGAATAGATCGCCTACGCCGTAAGGATTGGTTTCAGCGAGAGGTATATTGGTGGCTATGTCATTATTGGTATACGCCAATGCATCATGTGCAATATTCCAGACCCTGACTGCGTCTGCGCTGACATTAACAAGATATTGTTGCTTTACTGCTTTTTCATTTGCAGGATTGGCGGGGTTATAAGAGCCAGCCCAGCTATTTCCCGGGGCGAAGTTTGCCTTCGTGCGGTTCAGAGGAGAGGTCTCATAGTCTATTCGGCTGTATAGCACCTGTTCCCCATTATACATCAGGTTGTTCGAAGCATCCTTATAAATATTTTTATAAAAATAATCTTGATCTGTAAAGGCGGTTTTCCGAAACGAGCCATCATTTGTAACATTATTACTCTGGACATACGGAAGATATTTTATTATTTCCCGTCCCCATTGATCATACACGACGGGTGTTACCACGTCTTTTGGATTTGCACCAGGACTAACTTGCTTCGCTACTGCCTGGAGCGGTCGCCCGAGACCGTCAAGATAGTTCGTCTGTTCGTTTACTTCCGTATACCCAGTCGCACCCGCCGTCGCCTGTTGAAAAGTGCTCACATCTACATAAGCTCCCTTTGCCGTCCAGGTCCTGACATAATTCAGATTTGTATTGGAGGGATAGTCGGCAGGGCGAGTGTTAAGTACTCCGGAATATACGGGTACCTGTGTGACAGCCACAGGCTTATTCGATTGGCCCGATGCAGCAAGAGATATCAACATCACTCCCATGATTTTAGACAGGCTGCAAAAGAGGCTTTCGGTTACAAACCAGCCAGACTTCAGGTGGTTGATCATTTTCATAATTTGATTAAGACTTCATTTTTCTTATAACGTGTATGTTCCCGAAAAAGACACTGAGTTGCTACCAGGCGGTGGCGTGCCGCTTATCAACTGTATATATACATCACCGTTTTGGACGATCGTCAAAGCCCATTGCCGCACGCCCTCGGATACATTCACAGTTACATTTGAAAAAGGTCTATAATAGCTGCCTCCTATATTCCCTATCTTGTTCGTGTTTGTCCATATAGGAGACCCACCTGTGCTAGCGATAGTCAACTGGAAGCTCACACTGGTTGTTCCATTGAAATTGAAGTTGGAGAAGGGAGAACCCCAGCCGCAACAGGCAGCAAATTGAGCGGGTTGAGCATTGCAGGTTCCATGCTGGTTTGCATAAACTTGTCCGTTCGCAGAGATCTCGTCGAGGGCCATCTGGTCTGCTAATAGCGCTGAGGACGCCGTATACCGGCCAGCCGGCACCGTGTACACAACCGAACTGCCTACCATGCCAAAGCCACAATCGTTCCTGTTATACGACCCGGTGCGCAGTGTATTCGCATAGACTGTACAATCCTCCTGCTGCCCTGCATAATTGTAACAATATTTTTTTATAATGTTCCTATCCTGATCCCTGATAAGCATCAGTCTTCCCATGGCGTCATATTCATAGAAGACCACACGATTATTCGCATCCGACTGGCTCGTCATCCCAATCATCGGTTCATAGGTGTACGTCGTCATCATCGATTTGGAGGGAGCTACCCTGATATCATCGAACCAGGCGATACCCGTGCCATTATTGTCGATCCGCACGCTCATTTGTGTAACATCTGCCGGAACAGTAAACTCTTTCTCGATGAACACCCATTTCCCGGTCACTGAGGTGGAAACGAAATCAGTGTAGGTTGCGGTTCCGGTCTCGCCGGCCCGTTTCATCAATAGGTAAAGATCAGCGGATGGACCATTGCTATATACCCACCCGGAGAATCTGAATTTAGTTGAAGCGATCAGCGCGACGGATAGCCATTTTTTACTTTGGCAAAAGTATTCCCCGGGCCCCGCATTGTCGATTCTAGCCGCATACATGCCTGTATGCGGGTTTCCGATATCCAATGTGACCAGGCCGTTCCAGGTGCCGGCATCCTCAAACGATTCGAAAAATATTTCGCCGGCCTGAGCATTTGTGACAGAGGCAACTGGAAAAGTCTTATTCAAATTCCAAATGTAAGAAGTAGTGACATCGTCCGCCTTGGATGCACTGAGCAAATTCGATTGATCATCATAGTCAAACATTTTCACCCTATCCTCCAAGGCATTCGCATAGACTGCCCCTTGAATGGTTTCCGGTTGAATAACCTTTCCATCCTGCTTCCAATCCTTGTAGTTATTCTTAATAGTAGAAAGCAGCGTACTGCCGTCAAAGCTTTGCTGCTGAATAATCGGCGCAACAATATTTTGTTGCACCATCTTTTCATAAACATTTCCCGGGGAAGAAAAATCCAAGGGATATTTCAAATAGATGAAGCGGCTATGATGCTTGCTGTCGGTCATTGTTGTCTTAGTCTCAAGAATATTTTCGGTATTCCCATATTCATGCTCTATAACGGTAGTCAGGGCTTGCTGGTTATCGTCATAAACAACATTGGTTGTCTTTGTGAGCAGTTTCGCACCCCCTCTTATAGGTATTGTGGCAAAATCGACATCCGAGTGTATAAACGAAGGCCCCTGGAACATGCAACCAACGTGAATGAAATAGGGAGATATTCTTAAAGAGTGCGCCTCTGAAAGCTTAAGTTTAGCGTACTCATTGACGGACTCCTTTACCTTGGAATAGACTGAGTTTGTGATCTTATAGTGCGTCTCCGATTTTAGAAATCCATTTTCCCAATCGTTCGCAATGAGCGGTACGGTAATGTAGGGGCCGGTGATGGGATCGTTATCGTTTTGAAAAATATCGTATGCATATTCCGACTTACCGAGATCTGCTCCCTGGCTATCGACAACCCTTTTTACAACTTTCGGATAAAGCATAGGGCTTCCAATACAAGTTGTTAAAGGATAGATGGACGACGAGCTATAGACTCTGCACATCGGCGACTCATAATACAAACAAAAGCTGGAAATACTTCCATCGGTATAACCCAGCCGGTATTTTACATCCTGCGAAGTTTTAGTGATATTCGTAGCAGGCGTCAGAGTAATGGCCGGATCATACGTATACTCCTCCTTTGTGGCCAAGTTTGCATCATCCGTATAATTGGCGATTTCCTTAATTCGAAGCCCTCCACCATCTCTGCAACAGTAATACTTGCGCGCAAGTTGGACACCGGTGTTGTTGAATAGACATACGCCTTTATGTCATATAAATGTCCAGGTATCAATAGTATTTGTTCGTTGCCGTTATAGGTTTGATCAGGCGCCATATGGTTTCGATGAAATATTTCCGTACCGGTCGTGACATCGGTCACTGTAACTTGCGACCGCTGGCTTACCCCGGGGAAATTAAAAGGCGTCATACTGTAAATTGCTCGTGGATAAACTGCATTGGACGCTGGAAAGGTAAAGGATGTGGTTGTAACCCGTGGCACCGCCTGATCCCCTAGCACATTTGCAGTCTCGGTAATGTGTTCTACTAAATTTTCATGCGGATCATAAACATTCGATTCAAAAGTAAATGCGGTTTTCCCGCCCGTTGGCCACTTTATGCTAGTAAGCATACAAGCCTGCACTGTTGCAGTATTGACGGCGCGATTGGAATTGCCAATATTGTAAACGTTGTTATCAAAATTATCAGTTGTCGACTGGAGTAAGCCCTGGTTAGTATATGCACCGTTGTAATATCCCCAGATATCCTGGCCAAAATTCTCACGCGGCCCAATGCCTATTGTGTTATAAGTACAGACATATGATTTAGGTTTTACCATTTCCCGCCCATATTCGTCAACTTCGTCGAGCCGGAGTCGATACTGTTTCGGGTCGTCTATTAAAATACTAGGTGGCCGGTAAAAGAAATAAGACTGAATTAAATTTATTTTTTTTATTTGCTTGGCAACGCCATTTATATTCTCATTTACGACGATCGAGGTCAATTGATTGTTTGCCACAGTGCCAAGATCCTGGCGAGGAGCTGACGCATAATTAAACGTTAGATCTCCATTTTGAAAATTGATCCTGGAAATGGCAAGCAAGCTGGTATTGACAATGTTCGTTGGACTATTGAGCTCATTAAAAGGTAAAAGCATTGGACTTAAATACCCATTTACAGAACTAGGTGGCACATATTTGCGGCCAATGGCCTGGCTAAAGCTTGTAAATACTTGGTTGGTCGTTCCGCAGGAAACGTATTGAAAGGTTATCAGATTTTTCTTGTCGGGTTGCTCTACTTTACTCAGGTACCATGACGACGTATAAGTCGTCACCGCCACCTGCACGGTCGAACTCAACGACTCCTTCTGATCAAATAGATAACTTACCCCATTTTCATCGACGATCGTGAAACTATTAAAACTGTTGTTGGTGATCTTGAGATCGGAGTAAGGAATTTGAAAAATACTTCCGTCTTGTTTCACTACAAACTTTCCGCTACGCCCGTTGAAATTAAAATTGAATATATCGAGTTCGGCGTCGATATCCCCATGCATGAATTGATATAAAAGCGCGTAGTCATTATAGGTAATATTGTCATAGTTAGGCTCGCCACTCTCAGCCTCATCCGGTCTCCCCTGCACGACCCTTGAAATTACGCCCGGCCCAACAAGAGCCCATCCCAGTCCAACGCCGGACGCAATTTCATCTACCTTAACACCACCACCGTGGTAAGACAATGATATAGGCCAGCTGATCCTACCCTGTTGTATATTCCACACAGGTATTCCTATATTGGGAATACCTGTCTCATAACCCACCGGTATATTTCCAAATTTTTCAATAGTCGCTACATCCGGCGAGGGTGGTATGACTGCCTGCGCCTTAAAATATTGGCGATAGTCGCCAGGCACTGATTGTGCACTAAGGACTTGATGTAGGAAAATGCAAATAACGAATAAGCTCCTTTTCATAATTAGATTAAATATGTCGACCTATTACTTAAAACTATACCCAACTCGGAAAACGACCGGCTGCCCCCGTGGTTTTTCCCGCTCACTCAAAAAATCCCACAACAACTGCACCTTCGTCTGCTTGAAAAATTTCGTCTTCAGCGATATCACCTTGCTCACCCCTATCAATCCACTCTGTTGCCATGCATCCAGATCCTTCAATTGTTCGATCTGTTTGAATTCGGCCCTGTAGTTCATCTCGTAACCACCGCTCAACCAAAACGAGCCCTTGATCTTATAGTCGATAAAGCTTCGCAACCCGATACCCTGGTGGCTGATACTTACATGCTGGATGCTTCTGCCCCATCCTACTTTATAACTGCCCCCGATACCGATCACGCTTTTGTCATTTAGCTTGTAGCCCATTGACAGGCCGATATCGCTGGTAGTCGGGAAGAAACCGTTTGCACGCTGCGATTGAATATTGGTGCCGAATTCCAGGCGCTGCAGGAAACGTCTTGTCTTCTGGCCATTGGGCTTGAAACCCTCAGGCATGATATCTTCACTGCTACTTTGTCCATATTGAGTAAGCTTATTCTTCAACTGAGATAATTGGCCCTGTGCCTGCTGTATGTTCTGCTGTACTTGCGCCATTCCACCTTGTCCGCTTATTCCCATCTGCTGCTGTATCAGATTGTTCACCTGCACACGTGTCTGTAATCCCGCCAAACTCGCCTGTGCGCCCGGTTCGTTCGGGTCTCCCGGTAAGCGGAACAACGAAGCCAACTGGCTGTTCTTCTTCATGAAGTCCTTGAACAGTTTTGTCTTACTCAGCAGGTTGACCGCCTTCCGTTCCGCCTTCTTATGGTCCTTCAGCAGGCTCTTGTATTCATTTACCTGTTCATTATAGTAATAGGCCTTCTTGTTCAGCTGCTTCAATTGTTTAGCGAAGCCGAGCCCGGCTAACTGATCCTTGAGATACTGCTGTCGTTGTTTGAGGAATTCCTTTACCTGGGCAGCCTGCTGGAATTTCGTTTCGAGGCCCTTCACCTTGGCGAGCGCATCATCTACTTTTTGGACCGCCTGGCCATTGGATGGAAGAAAGGAAGGATTCTGTTTCAGGAATGAAAGAGAGGTGCCGAGTGTATCGAGTGAAGGAATATATTTCTTTATCCCGCCCGCTTTCGCCGTCATCTTCTCCTTCAACTGGCGATAGGCCGATTCCTTGTTTTCAATGGCTGCTTTCAATTGCACTGAATCATGAGCCGGCCATTTCTTCAACAATCTTGCTTCCTGTTTTTCAAAACCGCTCAATAGTTTGTTCGTCTTCTTGTCCAGTTTGTCCTGCAGCTGCTGCGACTTTGCCGATACTGCCTCCAGGTATTTTCCGGAAACCTTTTCGGTACCAGAACTATCCTGGGCACTGGCATGGACACAGCAGCCGGCAAGCAGACTTCCAAGGATCAATGTTTTAAGCATCGGTTTTGTATTTGTTCTTCGGTCGATAAACGTATGGATCGAAAATCATCAGTCTAGAAAAATTGAACCACGAAGGCACGACGGCACAAAGTGGCACGAAGGAACACCAGTACGGCCCAAGTGATAGATGGTTGATTAATTCAACAAGGGCCTGCATCATTCGCCGCACGGAGGTAAAGTCAGAAATGAAAATCTCACTTAACCTTGTCGAGTCCTTCAAACCATCATCATTTATTTTTCTTCAGCGCTTCAATCTCCTTATCCTGCTTCTCATTTTCCTTCTTCAATTCTATCACATACAGCGTCAGTTCCTCGATCTTCTTCAGCAGCAACGCCTGGTTGTCGCCGAGATCCAGTCCTTTTTCTGCCACTTCTTTTGCCGATGGCATATCGGGAAGATGCTTATGCTCACGGATGAATTTCTCCACCTCATCGAGGGAAGGGAGGTGGTAATCGCTTTCGAATACATAGTCGGCCCAGGTTGGAGACTGCGTTACCTTGATCTTCCTGGCGCCGAGTGTTCCTTCCACGGCGAGTTTATACGGACCTGGAGCCGTTGTGCCGATGCCGACACTTCCATCGGCCTTAATGATGAGGGATGTGCCCGTTGCAGCCTGTTCCACCTTGAGTCCATAGTTAGTTGGGCTAAGACCGAAGAACCATTCTCCGTTAGGTCCTATTCCCCCGCGGTACAGGCTGGATTGCCGGTCATAGAAATAGAGGCATCTCCCGCCGGTGGTCCCCGTCGTACCGCCGAATGTTCCTGAACTGTTGAATCCGAAAGACATTGTCTGTGCACCGTTGAACGACCCGGCCACATCAGCGGCTCCTCCGTATGTCATGATCATTTGCGGGCTTACAATTCCATCGCCCATGATCATGCTGCCGTTCGTATTTACTTGCAGCACCTTCCTCGAAAGGCCCCCTGTACCTGTGTACAGGACCATCGAGCCCTCATATAGTTGAAGCGCAACGACCGGAGCCCCAGCGTGCGGGATCACCCAGGAGGTACCATTGAAATAGGCATTATTGGTCAACGCGGTAGCGTGAATGGTACCTGAAGTGTACCCCCCGACAAATGCATTTGATTTCGAAGTGCCGACATCGCCCAGGGCTAGTACATTTGCGGTTCCATCGAAGGCGGCCGTGATACCCGTGTTAGTAGTACCGATATGAAGTTTATAGTTCGGACTAGTCGTCCCTATTCCTATATTTCCGGTATTGAAGTAGATGTTCGAGCCGCTCGTTGTCCATTGCGCCTGAAGGCCACTGATCAAGAAGCAGCAGAGGAGAAGGGTGATGAGCTTGTTCATTGGGGGCTTATTCATTTATAAATCTTGTTCGACGTAGAATCTCTATCTATTCTTTTTAATAAGTATTTCGATCTTCCTGCTTAGTTCTGTGTTTTCCTTCTTTAGCTCAATCATGTACAGCGTCAGCTCCTCGATTTTTTTCAGGAGGATGGCCTGCGTTTCGCCGACATCAACACCATTCGTGATAATCTCCTCCAATGAAGGAACGCCGGGAAGATGATTATTTTGATGGATAAAATGCTCAACTTCTTTCAGTGATGGAAGGTGATAGTCTTTGGCAAACACGTAATCTGGCCATGTTGCCACGTCTACCTTCACTTTTCGCGTACGAATGCCGATCTCTACGAATAATCTATAGTTTGCGTCGTTGATCTGAGTCGTGCCGATACCGACACTGGTACCGTTGTCGAACACGATGCTGTTGCCAAGGCTGGTTGTCCCGGAATATTTTGACAGGTAATTCGTCGTTCCACTGATACTACCGCCTGACCCCAGTGTTGAGGCATCCCGATAACTGATGTTCCCGTTATTATCGCTTACAATCACCCTGGTTTTGGCATTATCGAGCGACAGGCCTTCGAAGCGAACAGTGCCATTTACATGAAATTTGGCTAAGGGAGCAGCCACACCGATCCCGATACTTCCGTTGTTGCCATATATCCAGTTGCCAATATTCAGTTGGTTCGATGCAGTGATGGCGATATTCGGCTGAACATTCGCTCCGAGAAATATATTGTTACTACCCGTGGTTAGCGTGCTGGCGGCGTATTGTCCCATGGAAATATTGTCGTGGCCCGTTGTCACAGAAGCCATAGCGCCCAGCCCCACGGCGGTATTCGCATAGCCAGACGTATTGAATTGCAGCGCACCGAACCCTACACCGGTATTATAATATCCTGTAGTATTACTCTGAAGCGCGATACGCCCGATCCCCGTATTATAGTTTCCGGAGGTATTGTATATGAGCGCGTCTGACCCGACTGCTGTGTTGTATATCCCATCACTATTGGATGCCAGAGCGTTTACACCTATCGCCGTGTTATGCATCCCGGTCGTGTTGGCTGTCAGCGCGTGATACCCGGCGCCTGTATTATAGTAGCCAGTGGTGTTGACCGCCAGCGCAGCATTTCCGATCGCAGTATTGGTAGATGTGTTGGTCCCGGCCCCTTTCCCGATGTTTATTGTATTTATGAGAATGTCGGCCGAAGATTTTATGGAGCCGGTTACACTGAGTCGATAGCCCGGATCGGTGATATCACCGATAATCAAGTTGCCGGCGCTGGTGAGCCGCATTTTTTCAACGGGCGAAACACCTGCGCTTCCGTTGGTTTTAAATATTAAATGGCCTGTACCATTCGCTGTACCGATGCCGGAAAGCATCTCACCCGACCCTCCGCCCATGAGTATATCACCCGACGCATCGAACGAAACGGTTCGGGCAGTGTTGCCCAGGGAAAAATAAATGTTCCCGGTAGAATATAACTGAAGGGCATCCGATGGGGAGATATTGGCTATCCGGGCAAACGTTCCGTATTCCGTTAACTGGATCAGTCGGCTTTGAACATTCTTAACCGCCACAAGATTCCCATTCTCATCCAATACCATCCGTTCGACATTGTTAGTCCTGAAGCGGAAGGGAATATTATCGGTCGTTCCGATGAAATTGCCACTTCCCGTGCCCGCATTACCTGATGTACTCCATGTCTGTGCTGACACGGGAAGCGAGATGATTAAGCAAAGTGAACATAGAAAAACGAAGGGTCGTACAGTGATCATATTAGCTATTGAAAAAATTAAAGAATAAGAGCACGCGGACGGAATAGCCTATGAGCGTCCCGCGTCGGAAGCGTATTCCTAATATTGACTTTATACTGATATATTCAAAAAGTGTTGCGGGGAAAAGCGATGATACAGCTGGATCTAGAAGTGGACTATTCTCATTTTCCAAAAACAGAAAATCCGGCGCAGCCGGGTAATCCTTTCGATGGAAAGGCAAAAAGAAAAGAAGATTCGGCCCAGGAAGGCAGGCACATAAATATACACTCAAAAAGAGAAAGGCAATGCGATGGTGGCGCATGAGTTAGTAATGGTTCGGTAAAATGAAGATGCTGAAAGTTTATCGTTCAAACATCAAATGATCCAGATATTATAGTCTTTATTTATCCACTAAGTATAAATGCTTACCGTTTTCGGAAATTAAAAATTCAAAAGTAAAAAGTAAAAAATAGAGCCTGAGTAATCGTAGATGCATTCCAATACTGAAAAGTTCTTTAGGGCTTATATAACTGAAGTTGAAAGTTTTTTAAGGATGGGAACGAAGAATAAAACGATAAAGATTTTGTTTTTTAACGTTGGCGGTTTCAATAATTTTTATTATACAAATGGCATTATGAATTACGTCGGGAGGTTTCTCGAGCGACTAAGGAAAGTAGCTTTAAAAGAAAATCAAAATTCAAAAGTAAAAATTCAAAAAGGGCTTCCTTTGACGGAATATCCTTGTGTACTTTGTGAAGCCTTGGTGTTCTTTGTGGTTAAATACATTTAATCACGGGGAACACGGGGGTTTCTGATAGCAGGCAAAATTGGCACATTGCCAAATTATCAAATTGTCAAATTGTTCTTTTTACCTTCGGGTCATAACCTTATAATCATGGCACTTCAACTCATGTCACTTCTCGCTATCCTCACCACCGCCCTTTCCAGCGGGGTACTCTTTGCCTGGTCATGCTCCGTTATTCCCGGCTTGCGGCAGCTTCCCGACGACGCCTATATCCAGGCCATTCAATCGATGAACAGGGCAATACAAAACCCGGTGTTCTTCAGTTGCTTCTTCGGGGCCGTCATATTCCTTGGGATCACCTGCTACCTGCAATACCAACAGGGGTTGAGCCCACGATTCTGGCTGATCCTTGCAGCAGCAGCCATCTATCTCGTGGGTGTCACCGGCATAACGATTTTCGGCAACATACCATTGAATGAGGCGCTCGACAAGTTCCAGGTCTCTTCATCCAGCATTGAACAGATAGCCAAACAGAAGCTACAATTCGAATCCGCCTGGATGCGCCTCCATACGATTCGTACGATAGCAGGCATCGTATCGGTGGTCTTGCTACTATTCGCTTTTATAAAGAAAACGGCGGGGGATTGAACGTGAATCGTGAGTCGTCAATCGTGAATACCACACTCCGTTATAGGAATATTCGAATCGATTACAACAGAACCTTGCTCGATTCGAATATTCTCATTATAGAGGGTGGTATTCACGATTGACGACTCACGATTCACGTCCATGACTCACGATTCACGTTCAGCCTTCGGATCAGTTCATCTTCCCTCCCATCATCACCGGCAGAATGATCCGCAGGAAGAAGAAGCCGAATATGGCCAGCAACGGCGACCCCAGCACGAGACAGGCCCAGTTGAATTTGCCCACATAATAAAGATAGCCTCCACCACTGACGAGGATGATGCCGGCAAGAATGAGGAGGCCGGTAGTAATGAGTGAAGATCTGTCGACCGGGGTATTCTCCCGGAGCAATACAAAGAAAAACCCCCTGATAAGATAAAGTAGTATGATGCCCAGGAGAATGCACATGATCCAGAAGAGTACTTTCATTGATCGAAAGTATTCTAAAAACGTGAAGAACGTGAATCGTTACGCCGTTGTTGGTGTTCAAATTACCGATGCCTCTCATTAGGTCAGCACACCAACAACCGAAAATGAGAAGCTTCTATACGCCCTCTGACGGTAGCTAGCCAAATATCTTCTCATTAACCCAACCCCTTTTTTACCCACAATAATGACTCAGGAAGCCCCAATTGTCGTTTCCCGTATGATAGAATTGAGCAGAAGAATATTTGTATTGCTCCGGTAGTCTGCAAAGTCCTGCTTTTACCGGGTTGTCATGTATATAATCAAGCTTTTGCAGGTATACTTTATGAGTACGCAGCTCTATGCTAAGTGATTTCCGCTGCCAGAATTGATATTCCCTATCGATAGCACCGACTCTGAAATGTTCAAGCACAGCAGGATGCTTCACCTTGAGGTCCAATTTTATTTTTTGAGCTGTGTATTTGAGAAAGTCGCGTTGCACCTCCTCCGGCTGTAACCCGGCATTCATTTGCCAGATAAGGTGAAAATGATTGGACATGATAACGAAAGCATGTACCAGTACCCTCCTTCTGAGAGAAAGAAATCGGAGACTATTAACGATAATATCTTTATACTTATCAGGCTCAAGCAGTCTTTTCCAGTCAAGATTGGTTGCGGTGAAAAAGTGTGGATACTCAGTAATAATAGGTGCCATATCTGCGCACTAAAATACTTTTCTGAAGAAAAGGGCCAATGCCTTTAAGACGACAAATATTTAGTTTTAAAACGCCAATAGTGGTGTAAAAAAGTGATCTGCAGGTGTGCTTACGCCGTTACGCCGTTGTTGGTGTTCAAATAACATACTCCTCCATTAAGTTCGGCACACCAACAACCTGGTGTAATACGGTGCAAATAAATAAATTTCTATTCATTGAGTTGTTGGTGTACGATCCTATTGTTGAAATCACTATTTTTTGAACACCAACAACGGCGTAACGATTGACGACTCACGATTCACGTCGATGATTGGATCGACCCACTGCCACCATCGTTATGATCGCCGAAAGCAATAGCGACCCCGCCATGAATATGTACGAGGCACCGAATCCCTTTGTGGCGCCATTCAAATAGCCCACCAGGTAAGAGCCGGCAAAAGATCCCAATGCACCCAGGCTATTGATGAGCGCAATTGCGCCGCCAGCCACATTGCGCGGTAATATTTCCGTGATGATGGCGAAGAAAGGTCCGTATGGCGTGTACATCGCCGCGCCTGCAACGATCAATAGTACATACGACAACCAGAAATTGTCAGTTCCAACCAGGTAGGAACTATAGAAAGCGATAGCGCCGATCAGCAGGAACGGCCAGATGAATATTTTTCTACTCAGCATCTTATCCGAGAAATAAGAAGCCGTAAGCATTCCTATGATGGCAAAGAGGTAGGGAACGGATGAAAGCCAGCCCGTGGTCTCTATACTCATGCCCGGCGCGGCCTTGATGATCGAAGGAAGCCACATCACAAATCCATACACGCCAATACTCCAAAGCGCGTATTGAAGACAGAGAAGTATCACCGTTCTCGACCGGAATGCCGCCGCATAGTTCTTCACCGGCTTGATGCCCTGCTGTTCCAGCTGCAACTGATCCTCCAGTGCATTTTTCTCCGCATCCGTCAGCCACTTCGCATCCTTCGGCTTATCGTTTACCAGTCGCCACCAGAAGAAGGCCCAGACGATGGCAGGCAATCCTTCCACGATGAACATCCATCGCCAGCCCACCGATTTTATGAGATATCCCGAGAGGATCGACATCCAGAGTATCGTGGCGGGGTTGCCCAATATGAGAAAGGTATTCGCGCGTGAGCGTTCCGATTTCGTGAACCAGCGGCTAAGGAAGACAAGCATCGAGGGCATCACTGCACTCTCGACAACGCCCAATAAAAACCGGATGACGATCAATGCATTTACATTGCTGACCATCCCGGTGGCCATTGCAAGTCCACCCCAGAGAATGAGCGACCAGAAGATGAGTTTCTTCGCGCTTCGGTTTGCCGCATATATGGCGCCCGGTATCTGGAAGAAGAAATAGCCGAGGAAGAAGAGCGATCCCAGCAACGATGACATCGACGATGTGATCTTCAAATCCTCTGCCATGCCGCCTGCGGCCGCAAACCCGAAGTTCGCTCTGTCGAGATATGCCAGGCTATACGTTATGAAGGCAATTGGTATCAGTCGATACCAACGCTGCCGGGCAATCGTTTGTGACATGAGTTACAACTTTACTTTTATCGCCGTTTGAAAGAGTCATTCATTTTTACCAGGTCCTCTTGCTCATCATCTCGTCAAGTTCGGCTCTTGTCATCTTGCCGAGGTCGGGGTGTTGGTCCAGCCATTTCAGGAACTCCGTCTTTATCGCATCTGTCCACTGGCTATCGATCTGACCTGTGCTATATTTATTACTCTTCACCATTTCAAAACCGAATTTATCCTTCAACACCACGAACTCCGCCATCCGTATCACCTGTTCTGCCAGGTGGGCGGGCACGAATAATACGCCTTCCTTTTCCGCGATCACGAGATCGCCGGGCAATACCATTACTCCACCGATACGAATGGGCGTATTCAATCCCATTAATACCATCTCCTGTAAAAAAGACGGGTGAAAATCACGCACGAAAGCGTTGAAACCTTTTATCTCGGACAACCCCTGCAGGTCGCGGGCCGCGCCATTGAAGATCACGCCGGTTCCCGTCTTACTGAAGATCGCATTACCGAGCGTACTCCCCATCAGCGTGCCGCCGTCAATCTTTCCGAAGCCATCCGCTACATACACATCGCCCTTGGTCAATACTTCGATGGGCCATGAATTCGTATTGCCGGCCCTCCCCTGCTTCAGCCCGCGTTCCTTGACCGTCTTCTCTACGTCGGGCCTGCTGGGCATGAACATAGCCGTCAGTGCACGCCCTATCACCGGTATCGTGTCATTCACCATTTTCCATCCCGCCTCGAACTGGTTGAGATAGCCGAGATTCTTCAATACCGTCCATGCATCATCCATGCCGATACTCTTCGCACGGTTTAGCAGGTCATCGGGAAGCTTCGGCCGCCCGTCGGCAAACCGTTCGCCTTTCCATGAAGACGTCAGGAAAATGAGTTCTTCCTTCGGTATCGTCTGCGCATGCAGGCAAAAGGTTGCTAAAACAATGAGGAAGGTGAGAAATGATTTTTTCATCAAAGAATGAATTCAATTTGATAATTAGTGGCGTGTTGGGTGAAATGCACTATTAATCCGTACTTGTTAAGATACGCAAATAACGTGAATCGTGAAACGTCAACCTGCCTGCCGGCAGGCAGATCGTGAATACAGTACCCTATAAAGGGAATATTCGAATCGAGCAAGATTCTGTTCTAATCGATTCGAATATTCTTATAGCGAAGTGTGGTATTCACGATTGACGACTCACGATTCACGTTGATGATTGCCGACTCACGATTCACGTTCATGATTCACGTTATTCCTTCTCCAAATACGCATCCACTTCCTTTGCCGTGATGGCTACCTTCTTCGGATATTTCGCGAACCAGGCCCTGAATTCATTCTTGATCGTATCACTCCACTCGCCATGTATCTGTCCCGATGGATATTTTCCCTGCTGCAGCAACACTCTCTCGAATTCATCGCGCAGCGCCGTCATCTCGGAAGCAGACACCAGGTCTTCCACGAGATAGGCGGGAATGAACACCACACCGTATTCGTTGGCGAATACGATATCACCCGGCAACACCGTTACCTCGCCGATGCGGATCGGCGCATTGATGGAGGTAGGCGTCATGTCCTTTATATAGGAAGGGTCCTGCCCCTTCACCCAGGCATTGAATCCCTTCGTATCTTTCAGCTCCTGCATATCACGCACCGAGCCATAGAAGATGACCCCTTTGCCGGTCTTGCCATAGATCGCATTGCCGAGACTCGATCCGATCAGCGTGCCGTCCTTTACTTTTCCGAAGCCGTCGGCCACATAGATATCGTCCTTCGTCAGTATATCGATCGGCCAGATATTGTTGCCGCCTTTCTGTGATCTTCCTTCCGCCTTACCCTTTGCTTTTATTACGCTGTCCAGATCGGGACGCGAAGGCATGAATTGTGCCGTTACTACCCGACCCACCATCGTTTCACCGGGTTTCAAAATGAGCCAGTTCTTCTCTACCTGGTTGCGGAATCCCTTTCTACCGAGATAGCCCCAGATCTGTTCGAGTGTCGCATGCTGCAATCTCTCCAGCACGATATCCGGCACCTTCGGCCGACCATCCGGGAAGCGTTCGCCCTTCCATTGAGATGTGAGCTCTGTAATGTATTCTGGCGACGAGCCTATCCTCTGCGCCATGGCAATGGAGCAAGTGAGTAAGAACGCTAGTATCAATCCGGTTGCTTTCATAATTATAAATTGAGTTGATGATGATTGCCTGTTGTGCAACGTGAATCGTCAATCGTGAATCGTGAATAGCGAGAACCCTTATTTTGCTTATTGCGGGAAAAAAGCAAATCAATCAGCGTCGGTCCAACCAACTGGTGCTTCCCGTCATTCCTGAAGAAGCATCTCTCATCATAAAATCGCTTCTTTACCTGCAGGCCGATGAGAAGCTGTTTTTACATAGGGACCCTGACCTTTATCACTATCTTCTTTATATTATCATATCCTGCGATCCTGAAAGCAGGACGGTGCATATCCTTTGGCGAGAAGATGAAAAAGCTTCCCGGATCCGCTTCGTAATAATTTCCGCCGGTCACGGTAAAGGTCTCCACATCATTCTTCGCTGCATAGGGCACCGTAACGGTAGCCGTTGGATCGCCATAGGTCGCGACGCCCATTTCCGCCTTACCCCTGATTACATATTGAAGGTCGTTGAAGTTGCGGTGCGCCTCGAAGTTTACCTGGTCCTTGTCCTTTGGCGTAAGCTCCGACACCACGGCCGTTACATTCCCGGAATCGATAACGTAGCTACCTGGACTAAGATTGATGAGATCGTTTGTCTTCAGGAAATTGAAGGCCTCGTCCCACCATTTACTATTCATCTGATACTGCCGTGAGAATTCGGCTTGATTGACGGAGGCGTGCGGTTCCAGTTTCAATCCCTTGAGCCAGGACCGGCCCTTGAACCAATCGCTATCGGACGCATTTGCAGACATGGATTTCCCGGATTTGGATGAAGAATTGCAACTAAGTCCCAGGACGGTGAAAGCCAACAGAAAGAGCGTTCCGGCAAACAAACATTTTTTCATAATAGGTATATTTATAAGAATTGATCCTTAAAAATAAAGCAAGTAATTAGGAATTTGACAATTTGTTAATTTGGCAATTGACAATGATCCTTATTCGAAATGCCTTCTGTCATCGTAGCACGCCCCATTATCGAATTATCAAATTGTCAAACCGGCCTGCCGGCCTTGCTCGCCAAAGCTGCGCGCAGGCGATGCAGGCAGGTTGCCAAATTGTTGCAGCTCCTTCCGCCCCTTCCCTGTAATCACCAGCGCACGGGAATTTCTTGTCTTCCTTACCCAATCGGCGGCGAGCATCATCTCGAGAAGTGCGGTAGCAAGAGACCCGGCCATATGATGGCGGCGTTCACTCCAGTCGAGACAGGGGCGCAGAAAAGAGCGGCGCTTTTCCTTCAATGCGGCCGCGTCGATACCGAATGAGGCAAACCATTTCTCGCCTTTCGGTGTAAGATTGAATTCGCCTTTCTTTTCTGCGATAATATTTTGCTTAAGCAGGCTATCGGTAATAGACACGCCCATCCGGCCCGCCATATGATCATAGCAGGTGCGGCAATGACGGATGCCCGTTTCCTCGATGCGTGCAGCTTCCTTATTTACAGGTGGCGGCAACAGGTTGGCCATTGCCTCGATGGCATAGGCGACCTCCTTCCTGGCATACCTGAAATACCGGTGTCGCCCCTGGCTTTCTACGCTGAGCAGGTCGGCCTGCACCAGTTTGGAGAGATGCATTGAAATATTCTGCGGCGATGTCTCCGCTACAAGCGCCAGCTCCGTAGCCGTGAAGGCCTTGCCCTCGAGCAGCGCCCACATGATGCTGGCCCTCGCCGGATCACCGATGAGACCGGCGATCTGTCTGAATTGATCTTCCATGATACAACCACATTTAAGTACAGAATGAACTATCTCCGAATAAAATTATCTTATTTTGAAAATATAACGGACATATGTCGACAACTTTATTCCTCCACTCTAACGTGTGCGATCCATTCCCGTTCTACCGGGAAATGCGCAACACGCACCCGGTTTTCCGGGACGCAGACAATGACCATTGGGCCATCTATTCATTCGCGGGATGCAGGTCTGTTCTCCGGCACCCGGCGGCAGAGATCCCTCGCGTTGGAAGAGCCGGCTTGAATGCGCAGACATTGACAGTCCTGGATCAACTGGCGCGCCTGCGCAACGGGCCGCAGCATGAAATAGCAAGAGAGACGGCGAAGGCATTGTTGCAGTTGATGAAGCCCGTAGTTCTTCCCCGACTGATCGACCGGCTACTGGAAACAGGACTCAACGATCGGCAACTCGATTGGGTGGGAAGCGTCGGCAAAAGATTACCAGCCGCCTGGCTCGCGGAGAGTTTCGGGTTCACCGCCGCGCTGTCTGCAAAATTCATCGACAAGATAGGCAGGCTTACACCGCTCCTGCTGTCTTCGAGAACAACGGAACAAACGCAGGCGCTGAACGAAAGCGTGGAAGATCTTTGGCGGCCGTTGGAATCCTACCTGCTCGGGACGGATCCGGCGCGGAGATTGATGGAAGAATTGGCGAATAGATTCAACACCGGCCCCGACGAGATCCTTTCACTTTGCATGGGCAACCTCATCGGCCTCTTCATACAGGCATATGATGCGGGCCGCGGTCTGCTCGTCAATGCTATGCAGGGATTGATCGATGCAAGAAAGAAGAACGAACCGCCCGGCAAGGAAAGCATCACACGTTCCGTTGTCGAGACGCTGCGGTTCAACCCGCCGGTACATACAACGCGGCGCATTACCACGGCCGATATCGATACGGGACATGGTATCATCCGGGCCGGGGAAAAGATATTGCTCGTATTGGCGGCGGCCAACAGGGACCCGTTACAATTCGACCGGCCGGATACATTCGATCCGGGAAGAATTAATAACGGCGATCACCTGGATTTTGGCGATGGCGCCCATGAATGCATCGCCAGGCATTTCATCCTTAACATGGTGGTCGACACGTTGTTCTATTTCTTCGGTCGCTACGGCAATATCGAAAGAGTGAATGAGGAGATCGTGTACGAACCGCTTTCCAATGTTCGACTGGCAAAGAGCCTTAAACTTTCTATTTCTTAAATAAAAAAAATAAAATGATTGCAGTCATATTCGAAGTGATGCCCGCCGCAGGCGAGAAAGAGGAATACTTAAGAATTGCCGCCGAACTGAAACCCGTTTTGGAAAAGATGGATGGGTTCATCTCCATCGAGCGTTTTCAGAGTCTGACCAACGATGGGAAAATATTGTCGTTATCGTTTTGGCGGGATGAAGAAAGTATTCGCGCCTGGCGGACGCTGGAAGTACACCGGGAGGCGCAGGCAGAGGGACGGCAGCATATATTCGCCGACTATCATTTGCGCATTGCAGTGGTGAGCCGCGACTATGGCATGTTTGAGAGGAAAGAAGCACCCGCCGATAGCCGTGCGTATCATGAAAATTAATAGGCAACACTAACAGTCGCTGCAATTTGAATACCTGGCCGATGATAAAAAAGAAATGAACCTCATCGTAGATTTAGGAGGAAAGTCGGGTACTTTTCCTCTAGGTGGGCAAGGGGGCTGGGGTTATGTTTGCAATAGAAGTTGATTGGTACACGTATCAATCTATCCAATATCAAACCGAAAGACCGACCGTCCAAAAATCCAGAAAAAACCAAATCCAATATCAGTCAACTTCTTTTTTTCTTTTTCTTTCTCTCCTACTTTCATCTCGATTACCCATTTTTTTTAAACCACAAAGAGCACCAGGATTTCACAAAGTGCACAAGGATATTCCTATACAAGGACACCCTTTTGAATTTTGACTTTTGAATTTTTACTTTTAGTTGATAGTAAGCACTACGACCGACCCCGGCGCCAGCACCACTCCCAGTTGATTCCCCTTCACTACAAAATCTTTGAACGGTACCGGTTGTATCTTATCCGGGTTATCGAATGAATTATAGTCTTGTATTTTAGCGGAGAAGAGTGCGCGGCCGCTGATACGCTGTTCATTGCTATTGCCCGCCAGATGCAGACTGATCTTCTGGGTTTTTCCGGGATCGATATTGACAAGAGAAATATGAAGTACACCGGCGCTGTCCCTGGATGCGGAGGCCGATACCGCCGGCAGCCGCTGTCCCTCCAGGACATAATCACTCGTCGTGATCTTTATGGGAACGAGCGTCGCATCCTGGTGAACGCTGTACATCTCCATCACATGATACGTAGGTGTCAGGATCATCTTCTCGTTATTGGTTAGTATTACGGCCTGCAGCACATTCACGCATTGGGCAAGATTAGCCATTCTCACTCTATCGGAATGATTGTTGAAGATATTCAGTGTCACGCCGGCGATCATTGCATCCCGCATCGTATTCTGCTGGAAGAGGAAGCCCGGGTTGGTATTGGGTTCCACATCGTACCACCCGCCCCATTCGTCCACTACCAGTGCGATCTTCTTCTGCGGGTCGTATTTATCCATGATCGCCGAGTGGTTGATCACAAGCGAATCCATGAACAAGGCCTTCTGCATCGTTTGAAAATACTGTCGCTCGGTGAAACCGGTTGCCGGCCCCTTATGCTCCCACTCTATCACCGAATAATGATGGAGTGCGATCCCCTCCATGAGGTTGCGTGGAATGTTCTTCATCAATGTCTCGGTCCAATGGTAGTCCGCCACATTCGCGCCGGAGGCAACCCGGAATATCCGGCCGCCATTTCCCCAATCCGACATGAAGGTGGCATACTTCCTGAATTCATTGACATAATACTCCGGGGTCATATTGCCTCCGCATCCCCAGGCCTCGTTGCCAACGCCCCAGAACCTGACCTTCCACGGCTTCGCCCGTCCATTCTCCCTGCGGAGGTCCGTCATCGGGCTCTTCGAATCGCTATTCACGTATTGAACCCAGTCCGATAATTCCTGCACCGATCCACTCCCGATATTACCGGCGAGATAAGGCTCCGTTCCCAGTGCTTCGCACATGTCGAGGAAGTCGTGCAAACCGAAGCTATTGTCTTCCGTTACGCCGCCCCACCAGCGATTGATCATGGAGGGACGCTTATTCTTCGGACCAATGCCATCCTTCCAATGATAGGTGTCCGCGAAACAACCGCCCGGCCAGCGCAGCACCGGTATCTTCATCTTCCTGAGAGCGGCAATGATATCATTACGAACACCATTAGTATTCGGGACCTGGGAGGTATCGCCGACATAGAAACCGCCATAAATGCAATGCCCGAGATGTTCGGCGAAATGACCATAGATGAAGCGGCTGATCTTCGTCTTCGTCACAGCTGGCTGGAGATCGATCGTGGCCTGGCTCCATGCATTCAGCGAAAGAATTATGGAGAGGGGAAAAAGCAGGGCGGGTCTATTTTTCATATAGCGGTTTTGCAGGTGGGTATTGGTGGCAAATTAAATTATTTAAATGAATAATTGTCAGAATTACAATTAAAGGCAGACGGGGATTTGGGGGGATTTTAGGATTAATGGATTAACCGCAGACTTTCCCTTTAAATCCATTAATCCTAAAATCCCCCCAAATCCCCGTCCCATTTGTAATATAAGTGTTAAATTGACACGAATTACTTTCCAGCATGCCGAACGCCTTCGTCATAGGAGTTGATTTTGGTACAGATTCCGTCCGGGCCGTACTCACCGATGCACACACCGGCGACGAAGCAGCTTCCTCGGTATTCTCCTATCCACGTTGGAACGACGGGCTCTATTGCCAGCCCTCTCTCAATCAATTTCGCCAGCATCCACTCGATCATATCGAAGGACTGGAAGCGAGTATCACCGCTTGCCTTCAAAAAGCAGGACCTGCGACCGCATTGCAGGTAAAGGCCATCTCCATCGACACCACCGGCTCCACGCCCGTCGCCGTGGACCGTAGCGGCACGCCTCTTTCCCTCCTGCCTGCCTTCAGGGATAATCCCAATGCGATGTTCGTACTCTGGAAGGATCATACCGCCACCGCCGAAGCGGCGGCTATCAACCTGCACGCAACCAGGCAACGCATAAATTACCTGCAGTTTGCCGGAGGCATCTATTCATCCGAATGGTTCTGGGCGAAATGGCTGCATATTCTCCGCGCAGACGAATCCATACGAGAGGCATGTTATTCCTGGGTGGAGCATTGCGACTGGATTCCTTTCCTGCTCACCGGTGGTACCGACGTTCACGCCATGCGAAGAAGCGTATGCGCAGCCGGTCACAAGGCGCTTTGGTCCGAATCATTCGGTGGCCTTCCACCAGACGATTTCTTCTTTACCCTCGATCCCCTTCTAAAAAATTGCACGGCTCGCCTGTATCGCGCTACCTATACCGCTGATCAATCTGCCGGTCAGTTATCCTCCGAATGGGCCGGCAGGCTCGGTCTCAACGAAAATGTGATCGTGGGTGTCGGCGCCTTCGATGCGCACATGGGTGCGGTCGGCGGACAAATAGAACCATACTATCTCAGCAAGGTGATGGGCACTTCCACATGCGACATGCTGGTTGCGCCGCTCGAAGAAGCACGCAACATAATCGTGAAAGGCATCTGCGGCCAGGTACCCGGTTCGATCATTCCCGGCATGCTCGGCATGGAGGCCGGCCAAAGCGCCTTCGGCGATGTGTATGCCTGGTTTAAAAAAGTTTTACTCTGGCCCATTGAACAATTCATAGGCGATGAAACACTGAGACAATCCATCTCCGATCAATTGCTTCCCCGACTCGGTCGACAAGCGGCGTTGCTTCCCGTCAACGAGAATGACGAACTCGCCATCGACTGGCTCAACGGCAGGAGAACGCCTGATGCGGACCAACTACTAAAGGGAGCGATCCGTGATCTCAGCTTGTCATCGGGTGCTGTACAACTGTTCCGCTCACTGGTGGAAGCCACCTGTTTCGGCGCAAAGGCGATCGTGGATAGATTCACCCGGGAGGGCATACCCGTGAAGGGATTGATCGGTCTCGGCGGCGTTGCAAAGAAGTCGCCCTATATCATGCAGGTGATGGCCGATGTGATCGACATGCCGATCCGTATTCACAAGAGCGAACACACCTGTGCGGCGGGCGCGGCAATGTTTGCCGCTACTGTCGCAGGTATCCATCCCGATGTGGCAACGGCCATGCAAGCCATGGGTCAGGGGTTCGAAACTACCTATTATCCCGATGAAGCGAGGGTTCGTGTATATGCCAGGCGGTATGAACGGTACAAGGATATGGCAAACTTCATTGAAGCGACGAAAGTTATAAGGTAAGTTGCAAGGAACAGGGAATTAGGAATGCGGCTTAACGCTTAAAAACTGTTCGGATTATAAGGTCGGAAACGTTGTAGAGGCGTATGAGGAGGAAGAAGTGAAGAGGGCGTTGTAATGCTGGAATTAGGAATTAGTAGTGAGTCTCCGAAGATAGGCCCAATCCCCAATTCCTCGCCTTTCAACCAGACTCACCAGGATGATAGCCGGTAAAAAATGACGCTCTATATCTTGAATAATAAAATCACTATGATGAGTAAATACGAACACATACAGCAGGCAGCCTTCGAGGCCAACCTCGAATTGCCGAAACTCGGACTCGTCGTCTTCACCTTCGGCAACGTCAGTGCGGCCGACCGCCAGCTCGGCATGTTTGCCATAAAGCCGAGCGGTGTGCCTTATCAGGAACTGATGCCGCGGAAGATGGTAGTAGTCGATTTCGATGGAAAAGTCGTCGAAGGAACCCTTCGTCCCTCTTCGGATACAAACACACACGCATTGCTCTACAAGGAATGGGAAACCGTGCAGGGCATTTCTCATACTCATTCCACCTATGCAACGGCATGGGCGCAGGCGCAACGCGATATTCCAGTCCTGGGAACGACACATGCCGATCACAGCATCTCGGATATTCCCTGCACTCCGTCGATGGACGATGTGATGATCGAAGGAGATTATGAATACCAGACCGGCGCACAGATACTGCAGTGCCTTAAAAAAAGAAAATTAAGTTACCGTGAGATAGAAATGATACTCGTAGGCAACCATGCTCCATTTACCTGGGGCGAAAGCGCTGCAAAGGCGGTTTACAACAGCGCGGTACTGGAGAACATTGCACAGATGGCCTTGCTGGCGGAACAACTCAATCCGAACATCGGCAGGCTAAAGGACGCACTCATTAAAAAACATTTCGAAAGAAAACATGGCCCCGGCTCATACTATGGCCAGTGATACGACAGAAACTAAATGAAAAAATATGATCGACCTCAAACACCTCGAGGTGTGGTTCATCACCGGTAGCCAGCACCTTTATGGCGAAGAAACATTACGGCAGGTAGCGGAGCATTCGACGCAGATCGTTGTTGCATTTAATGACAGTGACCGCATCTCCCTGCGCGTGGTATTTAAACCCGTGGTGAAGACAACGGAAGAGATCACCGCTATCTGCGGTGAGGCTAATTCGGCGAAGAACTGTGTTGGGCTCATTACCTGGATGCATACTTTTTCTCCCGCGAAAATGTGGATCTCCGGGTTGAAGATCCTGCACAAGCCGCTATTGCACCTGCATACCCAATTTAACAGGGATATTCCGTGGAGCGAGATAGACATGGATTTCATGAACCTGAATCAGTCGGCACACGGCGACCGCGAATTCGGCTTCATCATGAGTCGCATGGGCCTGGAGAGAAAAATCGTCGTTGGCCATTGGAGCGATGAAACCGTTTTAGGAAAATTGAACATCTGGCTTCGTGCTGCCTCTGCCTGGCATGATTGGCAGGGCGCGAGGTTCGTCCGCTTCGGAGACAACATGCGCTATGTAGCCGTAACGGAAGGCGACAAGGTAGAGGCCGAATGGAAATTCGGGTATTCAGTCAATACACACGGCATCGGTGATCTTGCCGATGCGATAAACAAAATTGGTGACAAGAAAGTTGATGGGCTCGTGCAGGAATATATGGACAGCTATCTGATGATGGATGAGTTGAAGAAGCAGGGAAAGAAACATCCTGCCCTGCGTGATGCGGCTCGTATCGAACTCGGCCTTCGATCCTTCCTCCTGGAAGGCGGCTATAAAGGTTTCACCGATACCTTCGAGGATCTTCATGGCCTTGTGCAGTTGCCCGGCATTGCCGTGCAGCGTCTCATGGCCGAAGGATTCGGCTTCGGCGCGGAGGGTGATTGGAAGACCTGCGCACTTGTCCGCGCGATGAAGGTGATGGGAAATGGGCTACCCGGTGGTAATTCATTCATGGAAGATTATACTTATCATTTCGAACCTGGCAATGAAATGGTATTGGGCGCACACATGCTGGAGATCTGCGAAAGCATCGCCGCAGGCAAACCATCCTGCGAGATCCATCCTCTTGGCATAGGTGGCAAGGCCGACCCGGTGCGGCTTGTCTTTAATGTGATGCCCGGCAATGCACTGAATGCCTCCATCATCGACATGGGAAATCGCTTCCGTCTCCTGGTAAACGAAGTGATGGCAATGAAACCGGAGTTTGATCTCCCCAAACTACCGGTGGCCCGTGTTCTCTGGAAACCCTATCCCAATATGCACGATGCACTTGCTGCCTGGATCTATGCCGGCGGCGCACATCATACCTGCTACAGCCAGAACCTGAGTGCCGCGCACCTGCTTGACTTCGCCTCCATGGCTGGGATGGAATGCCTGGTAATAGGAAAACAAACCCGGCTCGAACAATTCAGGAATGAACTTAAATGGAATGAAATGTATTACAATAAAACAATTTGATAATTTGGTAATTTGACAATTTGCCAATGCTCGTGTTATTGGAAGTTCCCTTCGCTCTTTGATCACATAAGGTCTCATCGTCCTATACTCCTTTTGAAGTACCAGGAAAAAAATTCTCTTCGACAAACACGACCATTACCAAATTATCAAATTACCAAATTGTCAAATTATTCACTGCGTTATAGTAATCACCACCTTCTGCGTCGCCGGCGTATTCTTCGACCCGATAGTCAGCATGGTGCCATCTGTCTTCGTGGCCTTTACCAATGTAAGTGTCGCCTGCGCTGAAGTGGCGGGAGGCACGATCACATTGTTGGGAATGGCAACGGTTGCTACAACAGACACCTTATCGCGATCGATAACCGCCGTTTGATTCGTCATGTTTACGCCCCCTCCTACCACGTCGTAGGTCACCGTGACCGGTTGCTGCAACGAAGTGCGAAGCTGAAATGTAACGGTTGTCGATGCGCCCTGCTTGACGGTCTTTGCAGCAGTGCTGCTAAGTGCCACATAAGGTGGAAGTGTATTGGAGAGATCGTGGTTGTCGCCCGGTGAATCGTCCTTGTCGCAGGACTGAAGCGCCAATGCCGCAATGATAGTGATCGATAGAAGTATTTTTTTCATAAAGAGTTTATTAAAGGTCAAACCACATTTTTTCGTAGTATTTAAGTTGCTCTGGTGCGTTTGGATTCAGGGAAAGCTCATTCGCGAGGTGATACTCATATCTCCTGAACAATGGTGTAGATGGTGCACCTACGGGCAATGTCAGCTCGGGAGTCTCATCTCCATCGACGCCGGATCTTCTCCATTCGGTAAACGCCTCGGCCGGTTCTTCCATCTTATCGATCCAATGATGATAGTGTATCAGCTTGACTGGGTTGGCGACCGTGGCCAGGTCGGGTAATCCGGCAGCGAAACTGGCGGCGGTGCCTGCAGCTACTCCGTAGAACTTACAGGACTCTTCTATCGCTTTCTTAAATAAGGTATTCGCCGTTGCAAGATTTGCAGCAACACCCAGTCCGCGCGCATAGGCCTCTGCCTCGAAGAATAGTTCCTCCTGGTAAGAGAAGAATATCTCAGGCTCCGTAGGGGTCTGCAGGGAAGTAGATATCCTTGCATCGTGATCATCGTCGCCGTCTTCTCCCGGTGTGATGCCGTAATAATTATCGGCGGCAGCCGGCTTATCGAAGTATTTAGGCAGGCGGGGATCACTCAGGTCGCGCATGAAGTCGACAACGTATTTGGAACCGAAGAAGAAGTTCACGCCACTGTTATACTGTTCGGAGAGGCCGAACTTGGGATTCTTTCTGCCCGATGCATCCTGGAAGGTGATCTTCCAGTTGTCGCCGCCGGAACTCACCAGGCCACCAGTAGTAATAAGTTGGCCAATGGCCGCCGCCTTGGTAGGATCCTTGTCGACCATCGTCATCAGGATACGCAACTTGAGGGATTTCGCGACACGCTTCCATTTGGCGATATCCCCTTTAAAAAAGAGATCATAGTCCGAGAACTTTATCGTGCTTGCCTCGTCGAATTGCGCCAGCGCTTCATCGAGCTTCGCTACGCATCCCTCCAGGACTTCCTTTTGGGAATCGAACTTGGGATAGGAAACATCGGCACGGAATGCTTCGCTGAAAGGCACATCGCCGTGAGTGATGGACAGATCATAGAATGCCTGCGCAAGCAATACTTTACACTGAGCGGCGCCATTGTTATTGACCGGAGAAGTATTCTCCGCAATGTTTATTGCCTGTACCAGGTTAACGCCAACCGTATTGTACAATCCTCCCCAGGTATTTCCGAAGAAGTTGGTGGAGAATACGTATTCGCCGGGCGATGGCGCATCCCAGGCCGTCGGGTTGTTGCCACCATCTGCAAATGATTGTCCACCGAGGCCAAGCGGGATATAGAAATCACCACTCGATCTCAATGTGGCATGTGCTGTGGAAGCCGTTGAAAATAATAGTTTAGCGTCCACGTTCTCCGCGGAGTTCGGGCTCTTATTGATGTCGAGGTATTTTTTACAGGATGAAAGGGTGAGACTGAAAACGAGTGCACCCGTCATCGCTATATATCCAATATTTTTTTTCATAATCATTTTAATTAAAGTTTGACACGTAAGTTGAGGCCATAGGATCTTGATGACGGAACCGAGTTGAACTCCACTCCTTCGCCGAGACTGGCGGAGCCGAAGAAATTCACTTCAGGGTCGATATGGGGAACATACGATTTGATGATCCAAAGGTTCCTTGCCTCTACGCCCAGTTCGAGACCTTTAATAAAGGGTACATTCTTCGTTAAGAAGGTGGCAGGAAGACGGTAAGACAAACGCACCTCGCGCAACTTGACATAGGAGGCATTGAAGAGATTCGCCTCTGTATTTGCCGAACCAAACTGTGTCCAATAGTCCTGCATGCTTTGCACAGGCACCGTATTCGGAATAAACTTCCCAGTGGATGGATCGAGCACAACGCCCGGATCGATCACGAGGTTACCCCTGTTCTCCGCCGTTTCCTTTGCAAGACCGGAAGACCTGAGGCTTGCTGATGTATTTGACCAGACTACTCCACCCTGCCTGATATCGAGAAGGAAACTCAGGCTAAGACTCTTATAGCTGACGGTGTTGTTGATACCCATTGTCCAGTCGGGGAATACATTTCCAAGGTTCTGATCAGCGACTGTTTTACGTAGACCGGTATTGCCATCTATGATGATATTACCCAATGAATCTCTCTGCCAGGCCGTTCCCCAGATGGCGAATGGCTCACCCGATCTTGTCTTGACGGACAGGCCGCTAAATCCATTCTGCAGGGAATAATTCAACACTTCCTTTGGCAGCTGAACGGTTTGCCTGTTCCTTGAAAAATTCAGGTCGAGTGCCCAGGTGAAATCCTTTGTTCTCACAGGCACTACTCCAAGCGTTACTTCTATGCCCTGGTTCCGTATGGAGCCGGCATTGATGACCTTGGAGAAATAACCGGTTGAGCGGGGAACACTGAGGTTGATGATCTGGTCGGTGGTCTTGGAATTATAATAAGTGAAGTCCAGGTTCACCTTGTTGTTGAACATACGCAGTTCCGTTCCGAATTCATACGAGGTCTGGTTCTGTGGTTTCAGGTTTGCATTCGGCAGGACGTTAGGCACCGCAAATGCCACGAGCCCATTGAAAGGAAACTGGATATTGAGGCTGTACTGCGCATACGTTGATGCAAGCGCGGCATAAGAGAAGTTCAGGTTGTATGGAGCGGCATCGCTTCCTACATTGGCCCAGCTTGCTCTCAGTTTACCGTAGTTAAGCCATTTCACGTCGGGTATCAGTTCGCTGAACAGGAAACTGGAACTGACCGAGGGATAGAAATATGAATTCTTATTTACTGGAAGTGTCGAGCTCCAGTCATTCCTTCCAGTGACATTCAGGAATAAAAGATTTCTCCATGCAAGGCCGATATCTCCATACACACCGACGAGCCGCCGGCGTGTGGCGATATTATTGGTCGATACGCTTCCTGCATTCGCAAACGTGTAAAGGCTATCCACGATCAGGTTCTGCGCGTCCGATTGTTCCCGGCGGTATTGGGTCTCGAAGATGTTATGACCCGCGATCACCGTCAGCGCGAGATCGTTGGTCAATTGTCTATTGATTGTTGCGATAAGGTCGTTATTGATGATCTGGTTGTATAAATTGGCTGTAAAGAAATTACCTGTCAGTGAGCCAATCGTACCCGGACGGGTGACGCCTCTCCTGTATTCGTTGTAAAAATCCGTTCCAATATTGTCCGAGATCTTCAGCCACTTGACCGGTGAATAAGTAAGTATTGCATTCCCATAGATCCTGTCCACCTTATTGGAGAACTTGTTGTTATTGACAACCCAGTATGGATTGTTGCCGGTACGCCCCGGTGTCAGCGTGATCTGCTGGTGGGTAATGGGGTCGATTGTGTTTGCCTCCACTTCGTGGATGTCCACTGTCCGGGGCAGACCGAGGATGATGGACTGGATGACATTGAGATTGTTCGCGCTCTGGATGGGGCGGCCATCACTCGAGGTGCGGGCATAGTTGATGCTGGTCCTTATATCCAACCCTTTCAACAAGGTCTTTCCCGCGTTGAAGGCAATATTATTCTTGGTAAGTTTTTCACCGGGAATGATTCCTGACTCTTTTGAATTCGTATAACCGAAACGATAGTCGCCGCCTTCTCCACCACCTTCGAATGCCACTGAGTTGATGAACGTGCGCCCGGTATTATAGAAATCCTTCACGTTGTTGGGATAGGCTTTCAGTGTTACCTGACGTCCGAGGAAGTCGGGGAATGTCTTATCCTGCACTTCGCTGATCTTGGGTCCCCATCCATTGGTGTTGGCGATGGCATATACGCCCTGGTTTCCCTGTGCATATTCATTTTGAAGGTCGGGCAATTTCAATACCTGGTCCATGCGGATGGATGAATTGAAGGTCACGGATGATTGTCCCTTCCTTCCCTTCTTGGTGGTGATGATGATCGCACCGTCCTTTGCTCTTGCACCATATAGTGCGGTAGCGGATGCACCCTTCAGAACGGTGATCGTTTCAATATCATCTGCATTGATATCTCCGCCCCTGTTACCGAAGTCGGCGGCATTGGAGCCCTGGGGTGTCGGGTTGGAAGCATTGGCGTTGACGGTATTGATCTGCTGTGCACTATTGTCGATGGGCAGACCGTCGATGACGAAGATGGGCTGACCGTTGCCGTTGGTAGAAACGTTGTTAACGGTATTCACCCCCCTGATCACGATCTTGGAAGATCCGCCGGAGGTACCCGACTGGGAAGTGATCCTTACACCCGCCACTTTACCGGCAAGTGAATTGATCACATTCGTTTCGCGTGCCTTCAGAAGATCTTCGCTCTTCAATGTGGTGGCGCTATAGCCCAATGATTTCTGTGATCGCGTAATGCCGAGTGCGGTTACGACCACTTCGCCGAGTGCATCGCGGGCGGTCATCACTCCACTGATGTTGGTACTATTCTGAATATTTACTTGTGAGCTTTGAAACCCAGCCGCAGTAAACAATAGTATTCCATTGGGCGGAGCCTGGATACGAAAGTCACCGTTGACATCGGCCGAGACGACCGTGGTAGTTCCTTTGAGTGTAACGGTAGCAAATGGGACCGGGTTACCCTCAGGATTGGTAACCTTTCCGGTCACTGTCCTGCTTTGCGACAATAGCAGCATTGCCGGAAAACAGAACAGAATAAGCAAGACGATTTTTTTCATGCGTAGTAGTTTTAGTGGAAAGAAAATAAGCAAGGCAGCAAGATGGGGCACAAAGTTTCAAGGCCTGGTTGATTTATTACCGTAACATGAATAACCGACAATGAAGAATGAAATATAGGAGCTATGCCTTTTTGGAACAGAAAACTTAACAGAGTGTTAGGTGCTAAAGCGTGTTGATTTCGTGCTCAGCTAGAAATCCGGGTTCCGGGATAAAAGGGACTGAACCGTGAAAATATGCGGCTCATGTGAGTTGGGTTGGAGTGTAGTGGGTTAGGAATAGGGAGCCTGCCGGCCTTGCTCCGCTGAAGCTATGCGAAGGCGATGCAGGCAGGTTAGGAATTGGGCTTCATTCGAAGAATCCACCTTTCTCGCTGTTGTCAAATTATCGACGGGACTCCTTACAGGCTTACCGGCAAAAAAATAATTGGCCGGGACAGGTTGACGATTCACGATTGGGCCACGTTCGTTTTTTTACTTTATTCTTCCGGTGTTTTTCCCCACGGTTCGCTTGCCTGGCAATCTATATTTGTCTTGTGGTTGTTTAATCACGCTAAGTATCCATGTTACGTAGATGGATATAAGCTGAGATAGCTGAACGGTCCTGGTGATTGTTAGTGCAGGTTTGCTGCTGTTCAAAGTGTCGAATGGATACTTCAGACAGGGTAGAGCTATTTTGTTACATGGCAAAACGGCGGTGGAGGAGGGGGAGGGAGGGCCCCGCCAGGGGTTTCGTCGACACTAGACAAAAATCTAAGCGATTAAAAAATATTCTTATCCTCATCAGTTAATCCTCATTGCACGCTGCCAATAAAAGTAATCCCGGTTAATAAGTTGATAAGTTAGTGACCTATATTCACCAGCTTCGCGCAACAGAAGCAACAGCGATTTCCAATAACTTATTAACCTATCAACTAATCAACTTATCACCCTATCAATCTTTTCTCATCACTACTGCCCAACACCCCATTGCACCTTGATATTATTCCTGGCCGCATAGGCCTTGCCTGCTTTGGTGACCCGGTCGAATAGTTCGACAAACTTGACAGCGTACTTATCATGTATGGATTTGTTGAAGGCCTGAATCTCATTTTGAGAAGCACCATCGTCATATAGTTTTGCCAACTGCTGGTATTCATTTCGGTATACAGGAATCACGAATCCATTGAGCGCAAGAGATGCATCCAGCATTTCCTTTGTCTCCGCCGTTTCCTTAAGTTTCCTGAGCTTGCCAAGATTCTCTTCGAAAAACTCGACCTTGCTATCCACCATTTCTTTATGCGTCATCTGGATGACCTTATCCTTATTCGCCGGATCCATCTTTCCGGACGGCTCGGAGATATCACGCGGCACATCCTCGCCGGCGAAACTCATCATCATGTTACAGTTGAGTACCGCAACACCGAAGTATTTTTCGGGAGTCGCCATATTACAGGCGGAAAGGATCATTGCAGAGAAAAGGAGAAGGCGAAGTCGTAACATGAGGCAATGTAAGTCAAAATTCAAAAGTAAAAAGTAAAAAAACGTCTCCGAAAAATGAAGAGCGCGACTACTTCGGGTCCATTTTTGATTTTTTACTTTGAATTTTGATCTTCACAAGAAGGACCGCCATGATCGGAGCACGCTTAATTTGCACATTGCCACATTATTTCTTTGATTTCTTAAAAATCTTCTCCAACAACGTCTTCTTCTCATCTTTCTCCACCGTATTCAGACTTACACTATTCTCCAGCGAGGGGTATAATGCCTGGATAAATGCATTCCGCAATAATTGCCCGATGACCGCCCAGGTATTAACCGACGGGTCATCCGTTCTCCCGGTAAATTCAGCCTTCGTGGCTACCTGGTCCTTGTTGTGGTTCGTCAACAGCCAACTCACTCCTTCGATCAGCGTTTCCCAGGCCAGTTTAAGCGGCTTATCCTTATCCTCCTTCCAACTCACTACCTGCAGGTCCTTGATGATCGGCTTTACGTAACCGCGAATGAGTTTATCCTTGGCTGCCGCCTCGGTATACAGACTGATGGTGCCCTTCTCCACATCGAAACGTCCATAGGCCTTCAGGAAATCGTTCAGTCGTGTAAGGTTGAGTGTCGTCAGCTTCGCATTCAGATCGAAGGTGAGATTCTTATTCAGCGGATCGATCTTCATGTCCATGTGCGCCTCTCCATCATATACCGATGCGGTGGCCTTCACCGTCGAGGGTAAACTATCCTTGGCATGTTTGGCATTCGACAGGTTCTCCGCGATTATCTCCACGCTGGTTGCCTTGATGTCTACCTTCGGCGAACTGTAGTAGTCGCGGTAATGTATTTCTCCATCCCGTATCCTGAACCGGTTCAGCTTAAACGGTATTAGCTTGTCCACCACAACGGTCCAGTCATTATCGATATCAGTTTGCGAAGTTTCCTTGGTCGGCCCCTTCACGAAATTCAATACCGGCTTCCGCACTTCGATCTCCGCTACGATCCTACCATGAAAGATGGCCCTCCATTCCACCGAAAGGTCGATCACATCCGCCTTGAAAAATGGAACTGGAACCTTACCACCAGTCTTATTTAAATAGATCGACTTGATCGTATAGGCGCCGCGGTACAGGGAGACATCGATATCCTTCACATGACCCGTATAACCGTCGATACGCGCCAGTTGCCGGTTCACATACTTAAGCAGGATGGAAGGAAGCATCAGGCGAAAGATGATCAGTAAGAAAAGTATCGATCCAAGAACGATATAGAGGACCCTTTTTTTGCGCGATAGATTTCTAAACGCCATAGTGCCGTTATTTTCCAGTAATAAAATAAATAACATGCCAGATGTTGGCAAACGACTGGTTGTCCTTCGCCGCTTTGCACCCAACTTATTGTATTATAACCGCACAGGCCCCTGTACCAAAAACGCACAACCCTCCTCTCTTACAAAGTATAAAGTGTTGATTTTTATACCCCTCAACTTAGGCACCCGATTTGGTTCACCAGGTCAATCGTATGGAAACACAGGATCGTATCTGGTTATTGACTGCCCGAAAACTAGCCGGTGAAGCCTCGGCAGAGGAGTTGGAAGAACTCGCTGAATTATTAGCCGGCAAACCTGAACTTCATATTCCCATCGAATGGCTTAATGCGGTTTGGAAAATGCGGGATACAGCGGAAGACTGTAATCCGGGTCAGCAGACTGGTAAGATCTGGGATAGGATCAGAAGATCAGATCCAGAAAAATCGACTACTCATCTAGATAAACAAAGCTCCATGTTCAGGAACAATTTCAAGATCGCCCTTCGTAATTTGTTTAAAAGCAAAATCTCTTCCTTTATCAACATTGCCGGGCTTGCCATCGGCATGACTGTCGCTATGCTGATCGGTCTATGGATAAACGATGAACTTTCTTTCAATAAACAATTCGAACATTATGACCGGATCGCGCAGGTGATGGTAAAGCGTCTCAATTTGGGAGCGATCGATATCAATAGGTCTCTCTCCATACCAATTGGCACAGAACTGCGTTCGGGTTACAAGGACGATTTCAAACATGTAGTAATGACCACCCGTACCGAAGATTATATTCTGTCTAACGGGCAAAATACATTTACACAAAAGGGGAGCTACATGCAGGCGGAAGCCCCCGATCTCTTCAGTTTAAAGATGATCGCCGGCTCCCGCTCAGGCTTGGCCGACCCGCATTCGATCTTGCTATCCGAGTCACTTGCCCGGACAATTTTCGGCAATGTAAATCCACTCGGGAAATTGATAAAGGTGGATAATAATCTCGATGTAAAAGTCACCGGCATCTATCAGGATCTTCCGCGCAATACAAGTTTCAACGACCTGGGCTTCATCCTGCCATGGGACCTCCTCGTTTTCTCCAACGATTGGTATAAGACCAGGCAGATCGACTGGATGGACAATTTCCTGGTGGCTTATGTTGAATTAAATCCCGGGGTAACCATCGAACAGGCCTCGGCAAGGATCAGGGACGTAAAACGAAATCACATAAGCAAGGAGCAGGCGCTGGATAAGCCAGAGGCCTTTCTTCACCCGATGAGCAAATGGCACCTGTATTCCAGGTTCGAAAATGGAGTGAGTGTGACGAGTCTCCAATTGGAATACGTGTGGCTCTATGGTGTCATCGGGATCTTCGTCCTGCTGCTTGCCTGTATAAACTTCATGAACCTGAGCACTGCGCGCTCCGAAAAAAGAGCAAAGGAAGTGGGTATAAGAAAGGCGATAGGTTCCGGACGTTCGCAACTCATAAGTCAATTCTTTAGCGAATCGTTACTCATCGTTGTCTTCGCCTTTATCGTATCACTCGTGCTCGTGCAGGTGATCCTCCCTTGGTTCAATGGTGTTGCGGATAAGAAATTGTCCATCCCCTGGACGAACCCTGTCTTCTGGCTCGCAAACACAGGATTCGTCCTGCTTACGGGCCTGTTGGCCGGCAGCTATCCCGCATTATATCTTTCATCTTTCAAACCCATCAAGGTATTGAAAGGAACATTCCGCGTCGGGCGCCTGGCTGCAGTGCCGAGAAAGGCATTGGTAGTGATACAATTCACCGTATCCGTCATATTGATAATTGGTACATTGATCGTCTATCGCCAGATCAAATTCACCAAGGAACGACCGATAGGCTTCAATAGCAGCGGACTTATCTATGTAAATATGAAAACGGATGAGATACATAAGCATCATACAGCGTTTCATGATGATCTCCTCGCCACGGGCGCTGCCATCGAAATGGCGGAATCCAATGGCACGATCAATGAACTGTGGTCGAACAACGGCGGGTTCAACTGGAAGGGCAAGGATCCCAATAAACCCGATGATATATATTTCGGCACCATAGGCGTCAGTAGCGAATTCGGGAAAACTGTCGGTTGGCAATTCACCGGTGGGCGCGACTTCTCATCCATGCGCCCGACCGATTCGAGCGGCTTTGTCATAAACGAGGCAGCAGCAAAATACATGGGATTAAAGAATCCCGTGGGAGAAACCATACAATGGGGCGATAAGAACTTCACGGTGATAGGTGTGATCAAAGATGTGCTGATGGAATCTCCGTACAAACCGGTGACACCGACATTCTTCTTCCTCGGAACCTGGTTTCATGGCACCGTCTCTATCCGCATGAATCCGGCTCTCAGCGCAACGAAGGCCCTGGCCGCCATCGAACCGGTTTTTAAGAAATACGCACCGGGTATGCCCTTCGATTACAAATTTGCCGACAGCGATTACGCAAAGAAATTCGAAGCGGAAGAACGCATCGGCCATCTCGCGGGCTTCTTCTCCATTCTGGCGATATTCATCAGTTGCCTGGGATTGTTCGGACTGAGTTCATTCGTGGCGGAACAACGCACGAAGGAAATTGGTATCCGTAAGGTGATCGGTGCGTCCGTATTCAATCTATGGAGAATGCTATCGAGGGAATTTGTGCTACTCGTCATCATTTCCTGTCTGATAGCAGTGCCTGTCGCATATTATTATCTCAATGGATGGTTGCAGAAGTATGAATACCGGGCACAACTTTCGTGGTGGATCTTTGGCGCAGCCAGCGTGGGAGCTCTTTTCATCACGCTCCTCACCGTGAGTCTTCAATCGATCAAAGCGGCCATGGCCAATCCGGTGAAGTCGCTAAGGGCGGAATAGCTTGACTAAAGACGATCGCAGAAATACTCAATAATTAATATTAAATAGTCAATACTCAAAGGGCCTTGCTTCTATTGACGGCTAACGGTAGAGTGTCTCAATTCACGATTGTGCCCGCATCGCCTGCGCGCAGTTTCGGCGAGCAAGACCGGAGCCTTAGCGCAGGAGGGTTGACGACTCACGATTCACGATTCACGCATGCATTCTTAATTTAAAAATAATCTTCCATTAACTCCCCAATTATTTATAGATCCTATTTTGGCGCCGGGAACTTAAACTCCCACCCAAATCATGGCATTCAAATACAAGGGACTTATCGCCCTCCTCTTTTCCATTACCCTCTTCTCCTTCTCCCGGGTAGTAAAACCCAAACTTATCGGACATCGCGGGGGGATCATCGATAGCACCAATGCCGAAAACAGCCTGCAGGCGCTGAAAGATGCCTATAAGAAAGGGTACTACATGGTTGAGATCGATGTCCGTCTCAGCAGCGACCGGCAACTGGTCACAAATCATGACAACCATTTCTCCAAATATTTCAATAACCCCGCAAAGGTTGCCGACCTTAGCTGGGACAACATGCGCGTTCTTCGCAATAACAAAGACGACGGCCATCCCCTGCTCTTCGAAGAAGTATTACAATATTGCAAGGGAAAAATGCAGATCATGATCGATAATAAGATCATGGGAAATGACACGGCCAGTTTTCATCACATCAAAACATTATTGAATAAATATGGTTTGTTGTCAAAGGCCATGTTCATCGGCACTGAAGAAACAAGGGCTTACTTTTATGGAGCGGCCGCCTGCGGTTATAGCCGGGCGGACCTGGAAAAACAAATGAACAAACCGCGTTTCGATCCATCCAAGGTATTCCTGTTTGATCATGGGAATGTGCTGGTGGAGGATGATATTCGTTGGGCCGATCAACACAAGATCACGGTGGTGCCCTCCATCAATAAGTTTCATTACACTGCGGAACCATTCATGGACGGCGCCCGGCGGGACATCGGCAATCTCCGTAAATGGGGAGTGGAATATTTCCAGATCGATTCCGAGTACGATATCTTTCTTCATTGATACCTATTAAACCAGACCAATATGTCATTTGACAAAAGAATTTCCCTGCTCGCATTCTCTTTCCTGATCCTTACAATGAAGGCCTTGCCGCAAATACCTAAAAAAGGCGATCCCTTTCCCCCATGGCAGAAGGGCTATCTCGATCTGCATCACATCAATACAGGAAGAGGCAGTTCTGCCTATTACGTTTTCCCCGACGGTACCACTCTTCTTTTCGATGCGGGAGAAGAGGATCCCACAGACGCACGCACGCTCTCGCCAAGAAACTCCATCATCCGCCCCAACGATTCAAAGCGGCCATACGAATGGATCGCCTCCTATATCAACCAGGTAGCGCCCCAGGAGAGGAAACCCGTGATCAACTACGCCATCCTCTCTCACTTTCATGAAGATCATATGGGCTCATGGTACGAAGGCGCACCACGGTCAGCGAAAGGAGACTATTTCCTGAGTGGCATTACCGGTATTGGAGAATTGATAACCATTGAAAGACTATTCGATCGCGGATTTCCAGCTTACGACATTCCCTACAACATGAAGGGAAAGGAATACGAAGAAGCGTTGAAGAAAACCCCCGGCGGCGAAAAGTACCGGAAGGGAATGCAAAACTATTTCTCATTCATCGGCCAACGGGAAAAAGAGCATCTGCTGAATGGCAATGTTCACGCGGGAAGCCGCGCGCAGATCGCCTTGCAATATGATCAAAAATCATACACGGGTTTCTATGTCCAGAATATAAAATCCAATGGCATGGTCTGGAATGGAAAAGACACGGGGACATTCAACATATTCCCTCAAATGAAACCGAACGATCCAACCACTTATCCTTCGGAAAATGCATTGAGCCAGGGCATCGTCATTAAGTATGGCGACTTCACCTATTACACCGGTGGTGACATTCCCGGCAACGTTCAATATGGACAATCCTCCTGGATGGATGTAGAGACACCCGTCTCAAAATCCGTCGGCAGGGTCGACATAGCCACCATGGATCACCATGGCAACCGCGATGCCGTCAATGAGAATATGATCAAAAATCTGCAGCCGCGTGTCTGGATCGAACAGTCATGGTCATCCGATCATCCCGGTCATGAGACACTCATCAGGCTCACGACTCCCTTTCTCTACAATGGACCGCGCGATCTCTTCACCACGAATATGCTGCAACCAAACAGGGATGTGATCGGCCCACTCATTGATAAAAGTTATAAAAGTCAGCAAGGACACATACTCGTCAGGGTATTACCGGGCGGCAAAAGCTACTATGTCATCATTCTCGACGATGCCGTTCCAACACTTGTGGTAAAGGATGTCTTTGGGCCTTACGAGACGAGTCCGAAGTAGGAAGACCTTTGTGCTCTTCGTGAAACCACGGTTCAATACAGGAACCACTAAGTCACGAAGGCACTAAGGAACACAAAGGCTTCGCATGGCACGCATCATTGGCAACCTGAAACCCTGTATTTCTTTGTGAAACCGCGGCTCAATACAGGAACCACTAAGTCACGAAGGCACTAAGGAACACAAAGGCTGCGCATGGCACGCATCATCGGCAACCTGAAACCCTGTATTTCATTGTGAAACCGCGGTTCAATACAGGAACCACTAAGGCACTAAGGAACACAAAGGCTCAGCATGGCGCGCATCATTGGCAACCTGAAACCCTGTATTTCTTTGTGCCCCTTAGTGCCTTCGTGTCTTCGTGGTTCAATGTGAAATCAAATCCTACTCTTCTTCTTCAGAAATGCCGCTACTTCATCGATGTGATCTGTGTTGATGAAATCGACACCGAGCCGCTCCAGCGTGATCCAAGCCGCAGGCGTATCGGGCGCCGCCCAGAAACGAACGGTCTTACCCAGCGCATGCACCCTGGCTATTTCACCGGCAACCACCAGGCTGTCTGGTGACGGCAACGGGCCGGAGCCATTCCATTTTGTGAACTGCTGGAGCGGCGCACTGATCATCGCGATCTTCTTCAAGGCAGCGGCGCTATAGTCTACCCCCGGAATTGCATCGAACTTTATATAAGACGGAAAGTTGACAAAACTATCCGGCGGCGGCCTGTTACCCGAGATCACAATGCTCAGGGACGAAGCCGAGATCAGGGTCGGGAATTTATTCAGTGTTGCGATCAGCGCACGCAATGTTGCAGTGGCCTCCGTCTTGATATCAATCATCAACTGCAGCTTCCTGGCAGGATCCGCATACACCGAACCATGGTTAGCGGAAATTTTACCAGCTAGTGGCTGCAGGTACAGTGAATCGAGCGTGCGTTTCTTCGTCTTCAACTCGGAAGTGGTATGCGCTACCCATAGGCGATCCGAGCCCGGCACCAGGAATATATCCGCTTCGATACTGCCGAATCCCTGGCGGTAGGCCGCATCGAAAGGCTCCGCTTGCTCATAGTCGTTATGCGAATGTGCATTCGACGTGGTATAATGGCTCGGCTGCGCCATCAATCCCGATCCGCAGAAGATGATTAACAGGAAGCAAATATTCTTCTTCATTTGATAAAGATTATAAAAAAAAGATAAAGGTCCCGTTCGCAGGACCTTTATCAAAGATAGATGCTTTTAGAAACTGTATCGCAGGCCGAATTGTAAAGAGTACGGATTCGTATTTTTTGTCAACGTACCTGCATTCGCGTTCACGGAATATTTCCAACTGGTGGTAGCCGGATCGAAGCCGTTTACGTTGTAGAGATTCGTATTGATGACGGACTTATATCCGCCCCATTTATAATTGACGAGGTTCAACACGTTGAAGATATCCGCCCGCAGCGATATCTTATGCGTCTTATAGATGGTAATGTCCTTCGACACACTAAGGTTCCAGTTGAAGCGCCATGGCATGAGTCCGCCGTTGTTCGTCGCGAATTGGCCCATATTATCCAGGAGATACTTCCTGAATTGGGGACTCGTCTTCGCAAGCAGGTCTGTCATGCCCGTTGCAATGGCAGCCGGTGTATTCTTGTCCGAAGGATCGTACACGAAGGCGAGATCATTCACATTTCCATCTCCATTGGCATCGATGTTCACGAAGGCCGAGAACCTGTTGGCCTGGTAATACACCATCGATGAACTGATATTGAATCCGAAGAAAGAAGGGCTCAATATCATCAATACCGCCTTATGCTTCTGATCTTCTCCACTGAAACCGTTACGTGCGTAGGTGCTGTAGTCCCAATAAGAGTAGCCCACATTCATGTTTGCATTACGTGGATCACCATTGTCATAATTCGGTGTACCCCGTGCCTCTCCCCTCGTATAAGAAGCAGCGATCTGCCCTCCTTTGCCGAAACTGGCGGCTACTTCCACCGAGACGGCCTTGAAGGTAGAAGCCCAGGGTGTGTTGGTGAACATGCGTATCTGGTTGAAGTCGGTATAAGCCCTCGACTGATTATAATCGGTCAATTTGCTTCCGGCCGTAAGCGAAGCCGCGGGAACATACACGCCCCTGCCCTCGTTGGTCAGGAATTCCGGCGTGCGCTTCACATTCTGATCCATCAGGTAGAAATTATTCTCCGTACGGTTATAATAGAGATTAACGCCAGCACGTAACCATGGCTTGATATACCTGTAATAGCTGAGATTCACCTTGAAGGTAGAAGGAGTCTTCAGATTCTTATCCATCAGGGTGATCGTAGCCGGCGGTTTCACGGCGAGTGAATTATAATAATCGACGCCGGGTACCAGGCTGTAGTCGGATTGATAACCGACCCAGTTCGCCGCGGGCACGTTGCCATTCGGAGTTCTTGCATCCACCTGGCGGAAATCGATTCCGTTGTCGATATGTGAGAAGGTGATGGCCTGCGTGGTGAACTGCGACGCAAATAAGCCCGCGCCCGCCTTTACGATATTCTTTCCCTCCTTCCTGATATCCCAGGTAAGGTTCACGCGTGGCTGAAACTTACGATAGTCAAATGGAACGACATGATTGTCGAGTCCTGTAATGCTTTCCAATAGCGGGTTGTAAACGGGTGGATTGGAAATGATGGTTCCATCCCAGCGGAGACCGGCGGTTAAGTTAAGTTCAGGCGTGAGGTCCGTTTCCACTTGTGCATATGCACCCAGCTCTATCACGTTGCAATTGCAATCACCAACGGGATTCAACGCTATCTTCCGGTTGAAACGATACGGTGTGTTAGTAGCGAGATCGGCGAGGCTGGCATAAAAGAATTGACCCTGCTGATCGTGCGTAAGCTTATCCTTGATCTTCGTGATGATATTGTCCGTTCCAAGGATGAGCGAGAACTTCTCGAATTTTATGCGATAGTTATCGATGAGTTGAAAGGACGACGAAGCCGTCTTCTCCGGAACCCAGTTCTGGTTACCAAAGGACACCTGCTTCGTGGAAGTGGAGCCATCCTCGAAGGTGGACACAACATCTACGAAGCCTTCGGGCAGGCGATTATACAAGAATCCCAGGTTGCGGTAGTTGGAGATGTAATTTAATTTAAGATCGTTCGATGCACGGGTGCTGATATCCGTGCGCAGGCTGAGGAAGAATGAATTGTCTGCCTGGTCGCCGATGTATTGCGTGGAAAGCAGACCGTTACTCTTCAACTTATTCGGGTCGATGAAACTTTGGTGGTTGTATCGAAGCGTCAGGAGGTTCTTCGGTGTGAGGTTCCAGTCGAGGCGCAGCATGAAATTCTTCGTGGTCTGGTTGATATTGATAGCACCGTATTGCTGAACATCCGCGAAGCCCAGTTGCGATTGCATGGTACTGATCACCTGGTCGAGGTTCGCCTTCGTGATGCCGAGATTCTTTTCCGCCTGTGCTAGAGTGGCGCCGGAGAAATCGAAGTCATAAGCTCGAAAGGGAGAGGTTTTCTTATAATAGTCGAAGGAGACGAGGTAGAATAATTTGTTCTTAATTATTGGCCCGCTCGAACTGACGCCGGTCTGTATCGTCTCATACTTCGTAGTGATCTCCTTTCCGAATACGTCCTTATCCTGCGCTAGCGAATTAGCGGCATAGTATCCCCATGCGGCGCCGGAGAAAGTATTAGACCCGGATTTTGTAATGGCCTTCACCACACCGCCCGAGCCGCGTCCGTTGGTGACATCATAAGAATTCGTCTCTACCTCGAACTCGCGGATATTCTCGAGTGACATCGGAAATGCACCCTCTGTCGGCTGACCGAATACGGTCCTGCGGTTGCTTACTCCATCGATCAGGTAACCGGTACCGCCAACCTTGGTGCCTCCAAGCGATCCATTCGGTCCGGACAGAGGGGAGAGCACGGTGAGGTCAAGATAATTCCGCGATTGCAGTGGAAGTTTTTGTAATGCCTTCCCGCTAATGGTGGTGGACGCGCCGAGCTTGTCCTTTGCATTGCGGAAGGAAGAGGCGCTGACTACAACGGTGTTCAGCGTATTGATCCCTTGCTCAAGTGAAATAGGTGGAAGATTTAGGTGATCGCCGAGATTGAGCACATTGCCTTTGATCTCCTTGGATTGGTAGCCCGTGAATGAAACGAGGATGGTGTATGAACCGACGGGGAGATTCGAAATGCGGAAGATCCCCTTGGTATTAGTCATGACGGTGGTAGAGAAACCGGTGGATTCATTGTGCGCCTTAACGGTTGCGCCTTGCAGGGGTGAAAGACCGGAGGTATCGGAAACCGAACCGGAGATATTGATATCAGTACCCTGCCCGAAGCAGTTTGTCCCAACGAAGAGTACCAGCAATAGAAATCTGAATTTAGAGAGCAGCCAGGTCATAGGTTAAAAGTTTTAACAAAAGAAGACCATGGATGTTAACGGTGTGTTAGTATAGGATTACGGAAAGATTAATTGATTGGGAAAGGAGTGATGATATTTAAGCGGTTGCCAACCTCATCCATAATAAACGCTTAATCCCGTTTATTTCACAAGGAAAGAAAGAGGAGATCGCATTAACTTGACAATTAATGCGACCCCGGTTGGCAACCCGATGTTCGGGTTGCCAACCGGGTCATCAGGGCCTCTACAAATTTTTCTGCAACACCCGCTTCAACATAATCACCGCCGCTTCCATCTCATTATATGTAAACCCCGCGAATCCAAGCATTAACCCATTCTTATGGTCGAACCGGATTCCATGCTCACTAAGCGCATGAACGATCAAACCCTCCTTCGCAGCTTCTCTTGCTATCAATTCTCCGTCACTCCCAGGCGGAAGCCAGCCAAGCAGGTGCATACCCGCCTCCGACGGCACCGGCATCAGCATCTTTCCCAAATGTTTTTTGATCAATCGCACCAAATCGTCCTGCGCCTTCTTGTACAATGATCTCATTCGCCGTATATGACGACTGAAATGCCCCTGCTTAATGAATTCACTTACGATGGCCTGCTCAATAATATTATTTTGGCCATCCGTCGCAGATTTTGCGATGGAAAACTGTCGGGCCATCTCTGTCGACGGGAAAACCATATAGCCCAATCGCAGCGCAGGTAACAATACCTTGCTGAATGTTCCCAGGTAGATCACATTTTGATGCGTGTCCAATCCCTGCAGCGCCGCAAGCGGACGGCTGTTGTACCTAAACTCGCTGTCATAATCATCTTCCAGTATCCACATGTTATTATCCCTCGCCCAGTTTAAGAGTCGTATGCGCTGGTTCAACGCCATCGTATTCCCCATGGGAAACTGGTGCGAGGGAGTAACATAAGCAAGCTTCGCCTTCGGATAATGACGCGTCGCGTATTTGAGATCGATGCCATCGGGACCGACCGGCACCGGCAATATCTTTCCGCCGAAACGTTGTATCGCCGACCTGGCGCCCGCATATCCCGGGTCCTCCATCCAACAGCCATCACCTTTGTTCAATAGTATCTCGGTCGTCAAATGCATCGCCTGTCTCGACCCATTCACAATCAGCATGTTTTCCGGTTCGCATTTTATCGACCGGGAGATGCGCAGGTGATCCGACAACGCCTTTCGCAAGGGCAGGTAACCCTGGGCATCATCATATCCCAAATGCAACTGATCGATATTCCGGTAAACAGCCGCACTTATTCGCGACCATAATGGGAACGGAAACTCCGGTACAAGTGGCACCGAGGCCTGGAAGGGCCGTATCGGTTCGAGGATGCTGGCATGTCCCTTGAATGCATCATTGAGCCCAAGTGGACGTGCCACATTTCGTAATGGTTTTGCTACCCGGTTCGAAACGCGGGCATTCAGATAGGACAACTTATCTACACCCTCACTGATGAATGTTCCCGATCCCGTCCTGGAACTCAGGAATCCCTCCATCTTCAGTTGTTCGAAAACCTCCAACACGATGTTCCTCGCGATCTTTAATTCCTTACTCATCTCGCGTGTGGATGGCATCCTGTCTGCCGCACGTAGCATCCCTTCATAAATTCCTTTCTTCAATTGCTCATACAGCTGCGCGTTAAGTGTCTTGCCCGGCTTCTTCTTAATACTGAGAAAGGTGACTAGTATCTGTGGAGTGATCTTCCCCATAATTGGCCCTATTTAATTTATATAAATGGCTCCTACAACGGAACCAATTTAAAACTACTTTTATTTCCGCATTCTTTATTCAAAAATAACGGCACCGCCGGTGAAACAACGAGGAGAACAACATCATGACAAAATTCCATTCCTATCTCTCGACAACTCTCCTGTGCATAGCAAGCCTGGGTGTTTATGGACAAACGAGTATCGATACCACAACCCGGGCTACGCCGCCCAGGAGTGGTCAACATGATTTTGACTTCGAGATCGGCTCTTGGCAGACCCATTTGAAGCGGCTCGAGCATCCCTTAAGCGGGTCTACCAGTTGGGTAGAATATAACGGCACCACCGTTGTCAGTAAAGTCCTGAATGGACGCGCCAACCTGGTGGAACTCGATATCTCCGGTCCTTCCGGCCATATCGAAGGCCTTAGTCTTCGGCTATACGATCCCTCGGCGCGTCAATGGAGCCTGAACTTCGCCGGCAGTGGCGGTACGCTGAGCGTGCCTACCATCGGAGAGTTTAAAAATGGACGAGGCGAGTTCTACGACCAGGAGGCCTTCAATGGCCGCATGATCCTCGTGCGTTTCGTGATCACGCAGGTCTCCGCGGATCAATGTCACTTTGAACAGGCCTTTTCCGATGATGGCGGCAAGACCTGGGAAGTGAATTGGATCGCCACGGATACACGCGTAAAGACGAACGCCGTACAGCGCGCTAAAGATGGCACGCATCAATGATTGAAAACGTTCAATAATAAATATAAACTCAACACCGATGAAACATCGTAATCCAATTCAATACATCCTCTTCATCTGCCTCAGCTTCGTGTTTCAAGACTCCATCGCCCAGGCACAGCACATATGTGATGGTGAATGCGAAGGTCGGTTCAACCGGCGATCTCGAGATAACAGCCTCGGCGAACTCCGCACCAACGGATTTCGACTTCCTGGTGGGTAAGTGGACGATGGACAACCATAAACTCAAGACGAGATTGAATAATTCGAATGAATGGACCGAGTTTCAATCATCGGATGAGAATCATAATATCCTCGATGGGATAGGCAATATGGATATCTATAAGACCAGCTTCGACGGAAAACCATTCGAGGGACTTACCCTTCGCCTGTTCAACCCAAAGACGAAACTATGGAGCCTGTATTGGGTGGCGAGTAATACCGGCGTGATGGATCCACCAGTGGTGGGTTCGTTCGAGGGAAATATCGGTAGGTTTTACGCCAAAGATGTCTTCCAGGGCAAGCCAATACTGATGGTATTCGTATGGGATAAAACGGACAAGGATAACCCGGTATGGAGCCAGGCATTCTCCCCGGATAATGGAGTGACATGGGAATGGAACTGGACAAATGTCTCGCACCGGATAAAGTAAAAATGCATTAAGAGAAAAATAGGTCAATGGAATTGAGAAAGGCAACGATCGACGACATGGACGAGCTGGGGGACCTGTTCAATAAATACAGGATCTTCTACGGCAAAGAATCAGCCCTTAGCGAAGCAAAGGAATTCCTGTCCGAGCGCTTCATCGAACATGAGTCTGAGATCTTCATTGCAATAAGCGGAGCAGTGATCACCGGCTTTGTACAACTCTATCCTCTTTTTTCCTCTACGAGAATGAAGAGGCTCTGGCTCTTGAACGACCTGTTTGTCCTTGAGGAATATCGTGGTAAGGGCATCTCGAAAGCGTTGATAGAACGCGTGAAGGAATTCTGCCGGGAGACTGGAGCTTGCGGATTCACGCTGCAGACGGCAAAGACAAATATTGTTGGAAATAGATTGTATGAAAGGATGGGACTGGTGTTGGACATGGAATATAATACATACTCCTGGGACCTGGATTTCTAGGATTTAAGGATGAACGGATTAATGTCTTCTTCGGTAATTTCTTTTTCATTTGTATTCTTCTCTATCCTTTCATTCCTGAGCCAAAAATCTATCGTACGTTCTCACTTTAAAACCCTTCTCATCCCTAAATCCCAAAAATCCTCGTCAAGATCCGCTCATCCCCCAAATACCAAAAATCCCGGTATTTTCATTAGTTTCCCCATGTAAATCTCAACATGGCACTTAAAATCAGCATCATCATCGCGGCCTTAGGTTTCCTACCATTATTGATCGTACTATTGAAAAGAAAACGCAGGTGGAATCTCGTTACAAAAGGCGATCTCGTTACCGGAACCGTGCTTGAAGTCTATCACCGGCGGGGATATAAAGGAGGCGCCTATTACCAGGCCCAGATCGAGTACCCGGTCTTTAACCAGGCGCCCATGCAGCGCACATACATGTTTACGGGAAAGAAAAGCCTCGACTACTTCTACAAGGGCCGTCGTCTCGATATCTGTTATTCGAAGAAGAAACCAACGCGTTTTGTCCCGAAGGATATGTGGAAAAACAACGGGTTTCTAATCTTCGCCATTATCATCGCAGTCGGCTATCTCGTGCTCGCCTATTTCTTGTATGGATTAATAAAGGGTGCACACGTGTCGTGATACCGGGTTGTCAACCGGAAAACTGAACCAGCAAAACAACAAAACTTCACAAGATCTCAAAACAATGACAAAGAGCAATATCACATTGAACCATCGCCAGGCGCTGATGTTACCTGCCATTCGACCCATTCTAATTTCGAAATCGTAATAAACCTTCTTATGAAAAAAATAAGCTGCCTCCTTATTAGTCTTGTCACATGTGCCGCTGCGCCTTATAAAGTTTCTGCACAGGAAATAACAGCAGAACCAATTTTTGTCATGACTGCTGATCTTGCAAGACCTCCTGTTTTAGCGGGAACAAAAGTTATTTATGCGGTAACCGGTGGAACGTTAACAGGCAAAATAGCAGGTAAAGTTTTACCGATAGGAGGAGACTTCGCAACTTTCAGTAATTCTACAACTCTAAAACTTGACGTAAGACTTGTACTCCAAACAGAAGATAGTGCGACAATCTATTGTACATACACTGGTTTTCTTAACGCTGACGAAGAAATATACAAACTAATCAAGGCAGGAAAAGGTTACCAGGTGGACCCTTCAAAATATTACTTTAGAACCAATCCAATATTTGAAACAAGCTCTCCAAAATATGATTGGCTTAACCATACTATAACTGTAGGTTTCGGAACAATCACCGCGAAGGGAGTTTCTTATAAGATATATGCAATTAAATAGTGATGGAAAAAATACTCACAATTAAAACCAAAATATGAGAAAATTAATTGCAGCAATCAATATGACGCTTGACGGGTTTTGCAACCACACCGCAATGATTGCAGATGAAGAAATACATGAACATTATAATGACCTATTACGTAATGCGGACATCCTTATATACGGAAGGACAACATATCAACTTATGGAAAGTTATTGGCCGTCTATCGTAAAAAATCCCACGGGTAACAAACCAATGGACGAATTTGCTGCGTTAATAGACAATATTTCAAAGATTGTTTTTTCCCGCACGCTGAAAAATGTCGATTGGAAACATACAAAATTGAAAAAGGAAGTCATTAAAGAAGAAATTTTAGAACTCAAGCAATCCCACAACGGCAGAAGTAAAAACATTTTAGTTGGCAGCCCGAGTTTAATAGTAGTCCTAACGCAACTCAACTTAATTGATGAATACCAGCTTGGTGTTCAGCCAATTATTTTAGGAACGGGTTTACCATTATTTAAGAACGGCATGGATAGAGTTAATCTTACACTCTTAAAAACAAAAACATTTGGTTGTGGTGCAGTAGCCCTTTACTATGAGCCGACGAAAAAATGAGTGCGGGTTGAAATATACAAATATTCTAAAGTTGCATTGGCGCAGCGACAACATAAAAAGGTGAACTCAAAGTATTTAAAATCAACACTCTTTTTTAATACTATTCGTCTAATATCGCAAATACGTACGTTGTGTGCCATTAAAAAAACCTTTAACGTATAGAAATCAAAACAATGAAAACCATACTGACAATTTTGGGACTAACAATTTATTTTTGTTTCCCAGCTTTTTCTCAAGACATCAATGCAGAGAAATTAGATAAGTTTTTTGATTCACTTGAGAATAATCATCAGACTATGGGCAGTTTTGCGGTTGCGAAAAATGGAAAAATCATTTATAGCCGCTCAATAGGTTTTAGTTCTATAGATTCCACGCAAAAAATCTCAGCCACAAAAGAGACATTGTATCGTATTGGCTCAGTTACTAAAACTTTCACTGCAACAATGATTTTCCAACTAATTGAGGAAGGTAAAATTTCATTGCACACCACTCTTGATCAGTACTTCCCTCAAATACCTAATTCAAAAAAAATAACCGTTGATATGTTATTAAGACATCGAAGTGGTTTGTATAACTACGTAATTTATCAACAGGACTCTGAATGGATAAAACGGCCGCAGACAAAAGAATCTATTGTTGCTATCATTGCTACTAATAAATCAAATTTTCCTCCCAATAAACAGGTCGCATACTGCAATAGCGGCTATTTTTTGCTGAGATGTATGATTGAAAGCATTACAGGTTTGTCTTACAACGAAAACCTGCAAAAACGGATTTGCACGAAATTACAATTGAAAAATATTTTATCTCCGCCTGATAATCAGCGCAGAGATAATGAGGCTCTTTCGTACAGTTTAACAGATAACAAATGGGTGTTGATTAGCGACAATTACTTTCCAAATATTACTGGTGTAGGCGACATTTTATCTACTCCAACAGATTTACTAATATTTATGGATGCTCTCCTGGATGGAAGATTAACCTCAATAAAGAGCTTAGCTTCCATGAAAGATTTGCGTGGCAGTGGTGTTTTTGGAAGGGGAATCATGAAGATCAATTATGATAAAATAAGTGGCTTTGGCCACAGAGGCGACACTTTTGGAACTCATACCGCTGTTGCCCGAATTATTGACGATTCGCTAACATTTTCCAGTTGTATAAATGGGCATGTCATGGAACCCAAGGATATTAATATCGGAGTATTAAAAGTTTGTTATTAATGAGAGGTAGTAAATTCTCTCTCCAGAATAAAATAGAACTTAACGGCACACAACAATGCATTGCCAAAATTGGGGCAGGACCATGGAACTTCAGCTTTGGTCCAGTATCAGCGACGGTCCGGGCGGACGTTTTCCAATTGAACATTGGTTGTTAGCTTTAACTTTTGTTTTCCAATTTAGCTGCGGTTCCGGGCATGACCAGCTTTGAATACCACCAACTTCGGCAATGCAAAACGTTGTATGCAAGCGTAGGGGCAACATTCATTTAAATATGGAAAGATATACCGGCAATCACTTTACGAACTAAAAGCTTCAATTCATGGCGAAACAATTTCTTTTCCTTTTAATAATAACTTCACTTCTCTCTTGTCAGACAAAACAAAAATTTGATAAAGAGAAATGGGCAAAGAGTGGAGACTTAATGACTTTTCCTAATAGAAAATACATGGTAGTCGATTTGACGAGTAACTATCAGCTGAAAGGAAAGAACTATAATGAAATTTTTAAATTGCTAGGACAACCACAAGGAAAAGACGACAACGATTTTGAAATATTTTATGATATAGATATTGATTATGGAAATGACATTGACCCTATTTACACGAAGACATTGTTGTTTCAGTTCGACAAAGATTCAGTAGTTGAATCGTTTAAGATAAAGGAGTGGAAAAAATAAAAAATTTACAAAAACGCCTGCATACAACATGGAGTTTTCTGCTATGCTGGCTGAAGAATATGTCCTCATCTGTATATGGTTATTCGGCTTCAGTCCAGGCTGAAGAATCACGGATGAGCTTTGGAATATAACTTCAGCTTCATGTTTAGCGGTCGGATGTCAACTAGATGTCAACCCGAAACTATCAATAGTAGGTATAGAACGTACTCGTCTCGAACCGCTTTCCCGCATCTGGCCCGCTTGCATACACAAAATCACCAATTTTTGTCGATGGCGTATTATCACCATTGCTGGTATAGGTGTAGCTCTCTGTGTAAAACGTAACGCCATCGACTGAAAAGGTCTCCTTTCCGGGATTGTTCTTTTGCAAGCGAAAACCTTGCAACAGGAAGAGATGATCGTGTATGCCGTCGTGGACCAGGCTGAAGTCGTCCACATTGATCTTATTGTCGTATTGTTCAAATGTCGTGATATAGCTATGCTCCGGCGTGCCGGCGGGGAACAGGCGATGATCGGTCATCGTCTTTAGATTCCCATCGGGAAAGAAGGCAAAGCTCACCTTGCGGTCAATGAGGAAATCCCCGCTGGCTGTCATATGGTCCCACTCTATTTGTTGAATCTGATTCCCGCTGTAGGTAAACAGCACGCGCCTGAATACAACATTTTCATCGTTAATGAATTTGATCAGCGTAACCCTGCCGGCCTGATCATAGCTATAGCGCAAGGTATCGTGGTTGACGAAAATATTATTTCGCATCTCGGCTATCCTGTCGCCACTATAGATAACATCATAGATGGTGAAGCCGGAACTGAAGTCGACCTTGTTGACCAGGCTATCCGAATTGTATTCAAAATGATAAAAGGGCGATGGCAGGTGCGGGATGATAATATCTTTCAGCAAAATATGCTTCGGGGCTCCAACCGGTGGTTCTCCGGGAAGGGGACCATGCTCTTTCTTGCATGAAACCAGTATAAGCACAAAACTCACTGCCACCAACGCACGGGTATAACGCATTAGATAAGAATTTAACTGCGAAGCTAGTCACGGAGAATATGCGTTTTGGCGGGAATTGATGAAGTGCGGGAATGGGTGTGTGAATGGAGGGTATGGAGATTTTATTGGCAAAGAATATCATACTTCCTAAAAGAAAAAAAGCCATCCATTATTTTAGAGAACTGATTTTCTCCGTCCATTCCTTTGTAGCCTGTACCAGCAACGACATAATGTCTTTTTTTCCTGCCTTAAAGGAATGATCCGCCCCTTCCAGCTTTATCAGTTTTGTTCTGCGAAGCGGTTTGCATACGGCCTCGATCAGGTCCCAGTTTGCCAATGCATCTCTGCTGCCTTGCAAAAAAAGCATGGGAACTTTCACTTGTTTTAAATGTTCCGCCCGCTCTGTGGAAGGCTTACCAGGTTGGTGAAGCGGAAAGCCATAGAAAACGATGCCCTTGATAGTTTCGTCGTGATTGGCCGATAAATATTGTGAAGTCATTCTTCCGCCAAATGATTTACCGCCGGCGAACAGTGGTAGTTGCGGAAACAATTCGCGCGTCTTAGCGATAGCCGCCTTGATAGTTTGATGCGCCACGACTGGTGAATCAGGTCTTCCTTTTTTATTCTCGACAAATGGAAAATTGAAGCGAAGCGTGGCAATATCTTTATCAGCTAACTGCGTGGCCAGTGTTTCCATGAACGCATGATCCATGCCAGCACCTGCGCCATGAGCCAGCGTAAGGACGCAAACTGGTTTGGAGGGAATAATACACTTGCCGGAAACTTTGCCTATGCCATCAGACACCAGTATTTTTAAAGATTTCTTTTGCATATAGCAAAGATCGAAAATATTGCGCTAGTCAAAATGAATAAAGGGCATTTACCATCTTGCGACCCAAGCTACCATCGATTTGGTAATATAACGGGACAGGAACCCTTACGGTCATCACATAAAAAAACTGATGCAATTGACTGCATCAGTTTTTTGTGCCCAAGACTGGATTCGAACCAGCACGCCGTTTCCAGCGCTACCACCTCAAGGTAGTGCGTCTACCAATTTCGCCACCTGGGCCCGAGGGGTGCAAATATAGGACGAATGGTGGAAATTCCTGTAAACATGACACCAAAATCGTGAATCGTGAAACGTGAATCGTGAATACACCTCGACAGCAGGGTCTTCACAACTGGTATTGACATATTTGCACACTAGTCTATCGAATCCTTAAATCAAGCAGCCAGGTCGAAATCATCATTAGCCACCGACAGCAGACTCTTCACCATTGGCACATTTGCAAATTTGCACATTGGCACATTATACTATATCGTTTTCGCCAGCACAATCCTAAACGTCGTCCCCCTTCCCACTTCCGATTGCTTCACGAAGATCTCTCCCTCATGATACTGCGAGATGATCCGCTTGCTCAGGCTCAGCCCCAATCCCCATCCCCTCTTCTTCGTGGTGAATCCTGGCTTGAACACCTTGCTGATATACTGGCTGCTGATACCCTTACCCGTATCCGCCACATCGATCACCACCGATCCCTTCTCCTCCATGATATCAATCCGTATCGCACCCTTGCCTTCCATTGCATCCAATGCATTCTTCAATAGATTCTCTATCACCCAATCGAAGAGCGGTGCCGAGATCAATGCCTCCACCTCGCTCTTTCCATGCGTATCCACCGTGAACCCGATCTTACCCGGCGCCCGCTTCCTTATATAGTCCACCATGCTATTGATCTGCTGCACCAGGTCCAGGTTCTCCAGCTGCGGCTTGCTGCCGATCTTTCCAAACCGGTCCGACACCAACCGCAACCGGTTCACATCCTTCTCCAGTTCCTGCACTATCGATTCATTGCCGGGCTTCTCACGCAGCATCTCCACCCAACCCTCCAGTGAAGAGACGGGTGTTCCCAACTGGTGCGCCGTTTCCTTCGCCATGCCGGCCCAGACCTGGTTCTGCACCGAGCGGTAACTGCTCCGAAGGGCCAATACGGTCACGATGATGAACAGCCCCACGATGAATAACTGTATCAGCGGGTAATAACGCACCTCGTTCAGCAGGCTCGTATGCCCGAAGTAGAACCGGTTCATCTTCGTAGAATCGATGGGGTCGATATAGACGATGGGCTTGTTGACCGACTTTAGTTCCTGCAGGCGGCGGGCCAGGTAATTGCTATGCTTCAGCACCTTCGCCGAGTCGAGGTTCACGTACTCCATGATGCTGTCCTTCTCATTGGTCACGATGATCGGAATATCGTTGTTGTCGGAGATGATCTTGAAGGGAAGATCCACATCGCTGTTGTCGGGATTCAGCAGCGCCTTGCTCGCCTCCACCCATTGCTCTACTTTCTTTCTTTCGTCCTTCGCGATCTTGCGGGCGAGGTATTGAGAGTAGAAGATGGTACCGGTGACAATACAGATGGCAATGGTGGCCAATCCTGTCCGCCAGTTGGAGAGTTGCTGAAACATCCGCCAATTTAATAAGGATAAACCGCCTTACCTTAATTTTGACGAAATTTATCGACTCCCCTGATGCCTATTCCCCATGTCGCCATCGTTATATTGAACTGGAACGGCCGCAAATTCCTGGAACAGTTCCTTCCCTCCGTTCAGCGATCGACTTACGGGAATTATGAGATCATCGTCGCCGACAATGGCTCCACGGATGATTCCATCTCATTTCTCCAGCAGAATTTTCCCGGCATTACCATCATCCGTCTCGATCGCAATTATGGCTTCGCGGGTGGATACAATGAGGCATTGAAACAGGTGCACTCGGATTATTATATTTTATTGAATTCAGATGTGGAGGTACAACCGGGCTGGATCGAACCCATGGTCGGGCTTCTCGAGGGCGACACGTCCATCGCGGCCTGCCAACCCAAGCTGCTCGCCTTTCACCAGAAGAACCTCTTCGAGTATGCCGGCGCATCTGGTGGCTGGATAGATTCATACGGGTATCCCTTCACGCGCGGGCGGATCTTCGAGGTGGTAGAGGAGGATAAGGGGCAATATGATACTACAGAGCCGATCTTCTGGGCCAGTGGTGCCGCCATGTTCATTCGCGCGGCGGCCTTTCATGAGATGAAAGGATTCGACAGCTTCTTCTTCGCACACCAGGAGGAGATCGATCTCTGCTGGCGCCTGCAGCTGGCGGGCCATAAGGTCTTCGCCTGCCCCTCGTCGGTGGTCTACCATGTGGGTGGGGGCACATTGCCACGCGGAAATTCGAGGAAGACATTCCTGAACTTCAGGAACAACCTTATCATGCTCGCGAAAAATCTTCCCGCCGGTAGGCGGCTCTGGCTCATTCCCTTCCGGATATCGCTGGATTGGATCACGGCCTGGAAGGGGCTGTTGTCGGGAGATGCGGGATATTTCGGGGCGATCGTCAGGGCGCATATCGCCTTCCTGGGTTGGTTATTCGTTCACCGGCGAAAGTCGCCCTTTCCTGAAAAAAAGAATGGACGCTTATCCGGTGTATTCCAGGGAAATGTGGTCTGGCAGCACTTTGCAAAAAAGAAAAACAGCTTTTCTTCAATTGTCAGTAAAAGCCATTGATTTATTTCTCCGAAACCCTATTTTTGCAACACTAAATACCCATTATGAGCGCTATGCAACCGGAATACCATGAAGAGCTGAAGAAGGTTCAGGATAAGGATATTACCTACAGCTGGGTTTCTTCCTCCGCATTCATTTTCTACCTGAGTGTCTTCTGCACTGTGGCCATGGTGCTCGGAGGTTGCTATAAATTATACACCAAGCGCTTCGAGAAACCTGAAGTAAAGATCCAGGAGAGCACATTGTACACGCCGAAGTACAAATAATCCCATTTAAATTTTTTTCAAAAAGGTGTAATACCTATTTTTGCACCCCTTTAGTTCTTTAGACATATGCCCGTGATTATGGGCAGATTACCAGCGGAAGTAGCTCATTTGGTAGAGCGCGACCTTGCCAAGGTCGAGGTGGCCGGTTCGAGCCCGGTCTTCCGCTCTTTAGTCCCGCCCTCGCGGGATTTTTAGTTTAGTCAACAGGAAGTTGAGGAATATCTCAAACCACCCGCCCCGGTGGTGAAATTGGTAGACACGCAGGACTTAAAATCCTGTGGCCAGCAATGGCCGTGCCGGTTCAACTCCGGCCCGGGGCACTTCTACAGCCGGTCTTTAACGATCGGCTTTTTTATTTCTTACCACGGAGAGCACAAAGGAAAGCACACAAAGAGCACAAGGGTATTCTCATCTTACCGTCTTACCGCCTTACCGGCTATATTTGATACGATCACTTAATAGATTTTTGCCGGGAAGGCGGAAAGTCGGTAAGAGCAACTGAGTGAACACGGATAGGACAGCTTGTAGTTTAGTTTTTGACTTTTGAATTTTTAATTTTGACTTACCTTATTCATTAAATTGCTCTTTCAAAAAAAACAACTCATGCCCGATATAAAATGTCCTCATTGTGGAAATGACTTCCCCATGGAAGAAGCCGTAGCCGAGGAGTACAAGCGAGAACTGCGCGACAAGATGGCCGCCTACAAGAAACAAAAGGAAGAGGAGATGACCCGCAAGGAATCAGACTGGCAGCAACAACTTCACCGGAAGGAAAATGAATGGGGCATACAACTTCAAAAGGAAAAGGAACGGATCCAGCAGCAACTGGAACAAAACCTGCGCAAGTCCATCACCGCCGATTTCGAGAACCAGCTCACCATGCTCCAGGAGAATAAAAAGGACAGCGAGGACAAACTGAAGGAAGCCAGGCAACAGCAACTCGATTTCCTGCGAAAGGAGCAGGAGCTCATCAACCGCGAGGCGGAGCTGGAGTTATCCGTGCAGAAGAAACTCAATACGGAGCGCGAGAAATTATCCGAAGAGATCCAGAAGATGGAACAGCAGCGCAATGCCGCACGGGAGACGGAATTCCAGTTGAAGATGAAGGAAATGGAGGAAAAGCTCGAGGCGCAGAAGAAACTGGCCGACGAAATGCGCAGAAGAGCCGAGCAGGGATCTACGCAATCACAGGGCGAGGCACAGGAACTTCTGCTCGAAGATCTTCTCAGGGCCGCATTCCCCTTCGATGAGATCACAGAAGTAGGCAAAGGTGTGCGCGGCGCGGATTGCATCCAGACCGTGCGCAACAATTTCGGGCAGTCCTGCGGCAAGATGATCTTCGAAAGCAAGCGAACGGAGAATTTCGGGGGCGACTGGATAGAGAAGCTCAAGGCAGATATGCGCAGCCAGGGCGCCGATATCGCCATCCTCGTAACGAAGACGATGCCGAAGGGAATGGATCGCTTCGGAGAAAAGGATGGCGTATGGATCTGTAACTTCTCGGAGATACGGGCCGTGGTGCACCTGCTGAGAGATGGATTGATCAAGATCTATACCGCATCGAAAAACCAGGAGAACAGTGGCGACAAGATGCAGATGCTATATAATTATCTCACCAGTCCCGAATTCGCGGAGCAGTGGAAGGCCATCCGTGAAGGATTTCTCAGTATGAAGATCTCGATTCAGCGCGAGCGCGATGCCATGGAGAAACTTTGGAAGGCAAGGGAGAAACAATTGGAGAAAGTGCTCTTGAATGCGGCTCATGTCCGCGGGTCCATTGAGGGGATTGGTGGAATGGACTCGGTGGATTTGAATTTGCTGGAAGAAGGAAGCGAGTAATTAGTAAATGTGCCAATTAGCCAATGTGCAAATTAGGCGTGCTTCGCCTTGAAATGACATTACGAATAAGGATTATTGGCACATTTCAATTTGATAATTTGGCAATTTGATAATTCGATAATGAGGCGTGTTCCGGTAAGTAATAACTAATGTAATAAGGATCATTGGCACATTTTCACATTTACTAATTGGCACATTACCAAATTGCCAAATTATCAAATTAGCCTTCAGTCCATGCCAGCACCAAATGCTCCAGCACCCTGTAATGTATCTTCAGCTTCGATTGCGTCTTCCTGAATGTACAGTCAATCATTTCATTTGCCTCATCGATATTTTCCAATAGAATATCCTGGCGGAAATCAACGCCACCCTCACCATACCATTTGAACACGGCCTCCTTTGCACTCCAGAGCACGGTAAGACGATTGAGCGAACCGGGCAAGGCGTCCAGCGGGTCTTCCTGCCCTTGCCTGAAGTCGCCCCGGACATTGAAGATAGTTTGCTCCTCAACGGAGAGGAATTTATTCGCGATGGTTAGCAATTTCGGCACAGGTATTTCTATGTCCACTCCCACCCGGCTATTGGGACTGATGATGGCCGCGGCATAGTCGCCGCAATGCGATATGGAGAAATGATACCGCTCGCCGGCAAGGAAGGGCTTCCTCGTATCGGCTATGCGGATGAGCTCATAGGGGAAATCCGGTTGAAGGAATTGAAGCAGGAATCGTCCCGCCAGGTGTTGAAGCCTCTTATGAGGATGCGTCACGTTGCGGTGCTGCGGCACATTCCCCTTGAAGAATTCTTCCGTCTCCTCTATCTTCCATATTCCGAGCCGGCTGGTTTCGCTGACAGGCTGTTGAAAAAAAATCGGCATTAGTTACTGTTTCATCATTATTTTGCTTGTCCCGCTGCAAAGATAAGCACGCCGAAACGGATGGCTCCGGTGCATTGCGCGAAGAACAATATCAAAGAACGGGCGACACTAAAAAAAACGACAGATCATGATCCTCTCGGATTCACGCATACTGGAAGAAATAGAAAAGGAGACCATTAAGTTGGTACCCTACGACCGGGAATGCCTCGGCAGTAATTCATATGATGTTCACCTGGGCAAGTGGCTCGCTACCTACCGTGAACATATCCTCGATGCGAAGAAGCACAACGAGATCGAATACTTCGAGATTCCCGAAGAGGGCTTCGTTCTCTATCCACATATCTTCTACCTCGGCGTAACGCTGGAATATACGGAGACGCATGCACACGTGCCCTTTCTCGAGGGTAAATCATCTACGGGAAGGCTCGGCATCGACATACATGCCACCGCGGGTAAGGGAGATGTTGGCTTCTGTGGCCACTGGACTCTCGAGATCTCCGTCAAACAACCGGTGAAGGTGTACAAGGGAATGCCGATCGGCCAGCTGATCTATTTCCCCGTCGATGGAGAGATCATGGTGAAGTACAATCAAAAGAAGAATGCAAAATACAGCGGGCAACCGGATAGGCCGATTGAGAGTATGATGTGGAAGAACTCCTTTTGAATTGTTAGGTGCCGACCAGTAGTCGTGAATCGTGAGTCGTCAATCGTGAATACACTCCGCTTTAAGAATATTCGAATCGACCAGGACAGGACCTTAATCGATTCGAATATTCTCATCATAGAGTGTTGTATTCACGATTGACGATTCACGTTTCACGTTCTTCACCTCACAACGCCTCAACGCCAAATTTCCTATAATACGCAATCAACCACGCCACCACTTCATTATACGTCTGCTTACCTGCCGGTTGATTATTCGCCTTCAGGTAATGACCATAGAACCATGTGATGACGGGCTCAATGGGGTTACTGTATTTGTCGAAGAACTTCCTGTATTCCTTAATATCCGCTACTACCTGGGGATGCAATGTCCGCATGAATTCCCTCGCCCTCGCCGTATCCCGCCGGGCTACTTCGCCAACGGCATAATGATACATATCGAAATACATTGAATAACGGAACACAGGAGAAGGATAGGTACGGCAGGCAAGGAAGGCAACGAAATTTGCCTCGTTCTCCTTCCCATATCCCAACTGATGCGCGATCTCATGCGCCGTAACGAAGGGCTCGAGATAGCGCGGCACCGTTGTGTTGACCTGCGCCTCGCCGGAGAAGGGATTGTAATAACCCTGGAAGCCCATGTAATTTCCGAGATAGCTAAAGAGCGATGGCTTCACGGAATGCGGGGTATAGCGGAGATAAGGATAGGTCTGCTCCGCTCCCGTGTACACCAGCGCTCCTTCACTGAACAGGTTTTTCTTCTTATCGAATGAATCGCGCTGGGCGGGAGTCACCTGCGAGGCATAGAAGTTTAGCCTTTCCTCGAGGGTCTGTGTAAGCGTATCGAGTTCGCCGAGCGAATAGGGCTTCACCTCGATCCCCAACTGGCTCGAGATCCCCAGCCGGTTATAATTGAGTCCCCACAGGAGGTTGAAGAACACGTACACGAACAACACGAAGAAAATGGCCTGTTTTAGCGCCTCCCCGAAATAATGCCGGGTCAATTTCCAACGGAAGAGTAATTTCAGGAAACGGCCGGCACGGAAGAGGATGACCACCACCAGGAAGGCATAGAAAAGATCGCCGATACTGAAAGGTAACCAGCCGAAAAGGAAGCGCTGGACCTTCGAGATCGCGGGATATAGACCATAGGTATAGTTGTTTTCCACCCAGTCGTGATACAGGGAGGCCCACTTGATCAGGATGGTCAGCACAATCAGTATAATCCAGCTCCAGCTTTTCATGAGCCGGTCGAACAACCGGGAAAGGAATTTTTGCAAGCTAACAGTTTTTAAAAGGGTTCTGTATCAAGGGCTTAAATTAAGGATAGTGATGGAAAATAATCCAAAAACAAACTTAAATGTTCGGCAAATTATCCCTACCTTTGCCTCCCGAATTTTACAGATAAAAAGTTGAACATGGGCTACCGGCGGCAATTTGAGATAGCTTTTGTGGGATTGAAGCCAGGTCTCCATGAATACAACTACGAAATCACGGATAAGTTCTTTGAGGCATTTCAACAACAGGATTTCAGGAATTGCAAGGCGAATGTAAAGCTGTCGCTCGATAAAAAGAGCAGTTTCATGCTTTTGAAGTTCGAAGTAGGCGGAACACTCGAGGTTACCTGCGACCGTTGCAACAATGACCTGCCATTCGATCTCTGGGACGAATTCACCCTCACCGTGAAAATAGTGGAGGAACCGGAGGTGATGAACGACCAAGAGGAAGACCCGGATGTCTACTATATCAGCCGCGGAGAGGGCCATATAGATGTCGCCAACTGGATATATGAGTTCATCAACCTGAGCATCCCGATGCAGAAGGTGTGTGGATTTGATAAAGCGGATGGTCCGTTTTGTAACCCTGCCGCCATCGATATCCTGAAAAAAATGGAATTGAAAGAAGCCGAAAAAAAAGAAAACCCGATCTGGAAAGGATTAGAAAAGTTCAAAGATTTAGATAGTTAGTGTGAAGAAGCTTAGCTTTCCACACTTCCGATAAATGATTTTTTAAAGATTTTAATAGTCGAGACATGCCAAATCCCAAACGCAGACACAGCCAGCAAAGAAGTGCTAAACGCAGAACGCACTATAAAGCGACCCCAACAACCCTGACTACCGATAGCACTACCGGTGAGATCCATGTTCGCCACCGCGCGCACGTGAGTGAGGGTAAACTTTACTATAAAGGTAAAGTAGTGGCTGAGAAATCTCCTGTGAAGTAGTCCGCAGCTCCTTCCACGACTTCCGGCAGCAATAACGTATTATTCCAAATTCATGGGACATGACCCTGTGAATTTGGAATTTTGTATTTTAAGAATTAGTATTTTACGCTCTTATGAATATCGGACTTGATATGATGGGCGGGGACCTTGCACCACTAGAGGCGGTGAAGGGTGTGCTGCAATACCTGCAGGAAGAATCCTCCCCCGCGAAACTCTTCCTCATCGGCGACAAGAACGGGATCGATACACTCGTAGAAGAATATAAATTGCCCGCAGCAAATATCCAGGTGATCCATGCAAGCCAGGTGATCGGGATGCACGAGCACCCCACCAAGGCGCTGAAGGAAAAACAGGAATCGTCCATTGCCATCGGCTTTCATCTACTCGCCTCCGGCAAGACGGATGCCTTCATCAGTGCCGGCAATACCGGCGCCATGCTAGTAGGCGCACTCTTCAGCATCAAGACGCTCGATGGAGTGTTGCGACCCACTATATCCACGATCATTCCGAAAGAGGACGGCAGCACCGGCCTGTTGCTGGACGTTGGCCTCAACGCCGATTGCAAGCCGGAACAACTGAATCAATTTGCCGTAATGGGTAGCGTATACGCCCAACTGATCCTCGGCATCGAGAGTCCCCGCGTTGGATTGGTGAATGTGGGTGAAGAAGAAGGAAAGGGGAACCTGCTGGCACAGGCCGCTTATCCATTGCTGAAGGAAAACAAACACATCAACTTTATTGGAAATATAGAAGGCCGCGATATACTGCTCGGTAATGCCGATGTGATGGTCTGCGAGGGATTCACGGGAAACATTATCCTTAAACTCGCCGAATCATTATATGATATCGGTCAACGGCAGCAGATCGCCAATCCTTACCTCGAGCGCTTCAATTTCGAGAACTACGGGGGCACACCCGTGCTGGGCGTGAACAAGCCCGTTGTCATCGGGCATGGAATTTCGAAGGCCAAGGCATTTAAGAACATGATATCCGTAGCGCAGCAGATGATCGCGAAGGACGTGCTGAACAGGATGAAAGAGGAACTTCAATAGTAATCGTTTTTATTAATCGTATAAATCGTATGAAGAAGGACCTCTTGACCGCTCTCCGGAGGGAACTGGAAAACAGTTTCGGACGGAAGATACTTTCTTCGAGAGACTGCCTTCAGATGGTGGAGGATATCTACCAGAAGACCGGCGACTCCATCAATGCCAATACGCTCCGCCGCTTTTTCGGCCTGGTGAAAACGGACTACAGCCCCTCTCCCTCCACTCTCACTATCCTTTCACGCTACTGCGGGTTCAATTCGATCGACGAGATAGAGAATATTTCGACGGGCAATGTAGCGAGCGAGAATATCAACCAGGAGGAGGTCCTTCATTACCTCGTCTCCTTATTCAAACACCTGACGGTAGCGGAAGGCCTGAACGAGATCGTCGAATCGCTCGTGCAGCAGACCGTCATTTTCCTGGAAAGAAATTCTTCGCTGATCGACCGGTTCCAGCGGGAAATAGCCAAGACCCCTTCCGGGCAATATTACTATTATGAGCTATCCGTTAATATGGACCGGCTGAATGACTACTATGGCGATGGGCTCCGGCATTACCTCCGCACGAAGAATACAGTAGAGGCGAGGATATTTGCCAATTCGTTGCTCGTCTTCAGGTATTGGCTCACGGATAATCTTCCTTTAATGGAGAAGCATATGTCGGCCATGGCCGATATCCCCATCCTGCATAGCTTTCCTTCGCATATCCTGGGACGCCTGGTGGCCGCCAGGATCTATTACGCCAGCGCCCGCCATGAATCCACCGACCGCATCCTCATCGATGCCACCAAATTTCACGTGGCCATCATGGCAAACCGGGGAAATGCCCATTCTTCCTTCCCCTATTTCGAACTTGCGGTGTGTGAGGCGCTCATCCTGACGAACCAGCACGAGGAGGCGATCGAGTTCATCCGCCGCGGTAAACCGTTCCTTCCACAGGTGAAGGACGGACAGAAGAAAAACCCATTCGGGCTTTGGGAAAGTATCATAAACAGTAAGAAAAATACCAATCTCAAAAAGCTGGACCCTACCAAAAAGCCGCCACCGACGCCATTTTATAACTCGCATCTCAACAAAAAATACAGCAACCTGCTCATGGTGCTTCAGAATACACGGATACGTAATAAACAGTTGTCTTCCCTGATCTTAGAAACAGGCTTTAAAAAATTCGGTGGCTTAAACGCACGTCAGGTATAAGTTTTTCCCCTTATTTTTAATCTGAACAAAAAAGAACAATTCAGTTCTGTATTTATACTATACTTTAGTGACGCAATTCAAATCAGTCCTTCCTATTGAAGTCCGCCCCTAGAGCCTTTGTTCCAATTCTTCTGAAACGATCCTACTGTTATTTATCTGGTTAGCGCAAAAAACTTATAGGCCATTTTATGCCTGTACGCTTTTGAATGAACCGTATTGTTAATAACTAACACGCTATGTTTAGAAAATTGGGATTTAATACTGTACCTGCCGGATTTATCTTCTTGCTACTCCTCTTCATTTTTAGTTCTTGCGCAAACACTAAAGAAGCGACCTATTTCTATGGCACACCTGAAGGAAGCATTTCTTCCAATACGACTGTGCCGGAGTCTGTGATCCAGAAAAATGATATTTTGAGCATCACTATCAGCAGTTTAAGTGCTGAAGCCTCGGCCATGTTCAACCCCGTAACATCATCGGGATCGTCGAGCGGTGCCGTCGCCGTAAGCGGTACCAGTTACCTCGTAAGTTCGGATGGCGCCATCCAGTTTCCTTTATTGGGTACTATTAAGGCTGAAGGTCTTACCAAAGCACAACTGAAAGACAAGATCACCAATACGATCATCGACAAGAAATTGCTCGTGGATCCGATTGTTTCCATCCGCTTCCTCAACTTCCGCGTCACCGTTCTTGGAGAAGTGGCGCATCCCACGGTCGTAAGCGTTCAGAATGAAAAGATATCGCTGCTGGAGGCCCTCGGGCTTGCAGGCGATCTTACCATCTACGCAAAGAGAACGAACGTGATGGTGATCCGGGAGGAAAATAATAAAAAGATAATTGAAAGACTCGACCTCAATTCGACAGAGTTGTTTACTTCGCCCTATTACTATTTGCAGTCAAACGATATCGTCTATGTAGAGCCTAATAAGGCAAGGATTGCCAGCACCTCGCGCAGCAATCAATGGTTGCCAATACTGTTCAGCGGGTTAACACTCGCTGCATTAGTAGCGGACAGGGTTATCAAATAATCATTACAACCTTTACTATGCAAACGATAAATCAAAAACGACCCGCACAAAAAAAGGAAAAGAACTTCCTGAATGAGATCTTTTTCAAATACTTCCCCTATTGGCCCCTCTTCCTGGTGCTGATGGTGGTTTGTACATTCGCCGCATTCTTCAAATTACAATATACGGTTCCAAAATACTCGACGACAGCCTCCCTCCTTCTGAAGGATGAAAAGAAAGGAACCGATGACAACCAGGTGATCGCTGCGCTTGACCAGCTCTCCAACAAGAAGATCATCGAGAATGAGATCGAAGTACTCCGCTCGAAGACGCTGATGAATGTGGTGGTTGAGAAACTTCACCTCTATGCCCAGATCTTCGAGGAAGGCCGCACGATCCCGCACAGCGCCTACACCTCATCGCCGGTCACCATTGAAGCAAGTAATCCAGCCAACCTGGCCTTCTTCGAGAAAATACCATTGCGGTACAATGCAAGTGACAGCACTGTTACCGTTGGCGGCAAGAAATACCCACTGAACCAGTACCAGAATACGGACTATGGCTTCCTGCGCTTCGTTCCCAACCGGAACATGAAGAAGATGGCGGAAAAGCCGCTCTACTTTACCTTATATAACCCACTGGCGATCTCTGGCGATTTCCTGGGTAATCTCTCCGTAGAATCGTCGAGCAAGCTCTCCACCGTGGTGTACATAAGCCTCCTGGATGAAAATCCGGTGAGGGGAGAAGATATTCTCCGGGAGCTGATCAAGGACTACAACCAGGCCGCCATCGACGATAAGAACAACCTGGCCGCCAAGACGCTTGCCTTCGTGCAAGACAGGATCACCGGCGTGGAAAGGGAACTGGATTCTATCCAAAAGAAGAACCAGGCCTATAAATCATCGCAGGGCGCCGTCGACCTGAGTTCACAGGGTAAATTGTTCCTTCAGAATGTCAGCGACATCGACCAGAAGCTCGGCGATGTAAACATGCAAATGGCTTCCCTGGAACAAGTAGAGAAATATGTGCAGTCGAAGAATGACGGCGCTGGCATCGTTCCATCGACCGTCGGTCTCAAGGATCCAAGCCTGTCGCAACTCGTGGATAAATTATATGAATCGGAGCTGACATATGAGAAAATGAAGAGAACGAACGGTGAGAATAACCCGACGCTTCTCGCGCTGCGCGACCAGATCAATAAGATCCGTCCCAGTATCCTGGAAAATATCCAGAGTCAGAAGGCCAATCTCCAGGCGAGCAAGAATAATCTCTATAGCACCAACAGTACTTTCTCTTCGATGCTGCAATCCATTCCTCAAAAGGAAAGGGAACTCATCGATATCAATCGCCAGCAGTCGATAAAAACGGATATCTACAATTTCCTTCTCCGGAAAAGAGAGGAAAGTGAGTTATCGATCACGATGAATATTTCAGATAGCCGTGTGATCGATCAGCCGCAGGCTACATTCTTCCCGGTAAGCCCGAACAAGAAATTGTTCTACCTGGGTGGGCTGGCCGTTGCCGTCGCGCTTACGGTGTTGTTCGTTACCCTGAAAGAGCTGCTTAACCGCAAGGTGCTCTTCCGCCACGAGATCGAGAGCATGACCTCCTTCCCGATCATCGGAGAGATCATCCAGGACAAGTCGAAGGACCCCGTGGTGATCCGGCAGGGACAAAGGACCTTCATTGCCGAGCAATTCAGGAGGCTGCGTACATCATTGGGCTACCTCGGCATTACGCCGAAGAGCAAGAAACTGCTGATCACATCGACCCTGTCGGGCGAAGGAAAGAGTTTTGTGGCAATGAACCTGGCGTTGAGTCTGGCTTTGACCGGCAAGAAAGTGATCCTGCTCGAGTTTGACCTCGCCAACCCCTCGCTCAGCAAGAAATTGGATGTTAGCTATGATAAAGGTGTCAGCAGTTATATCTGGGAAGATTGTGAGCCGGAAGAAGTGATCAGGAGAACGAACCTGCACGAGAACCTGTTCTTCCTGCCTGCCGGCGAGTTGCCCGATAATCCTTCGGAGTTGCTGATGAGCCCCCGGGTAAAGGAATTACTGACCTATCTCGAAGCCATCTTCGATATGATCATCATCGATTCCGCTCCTGTGAGCCTGTTGTCCGATGCATATGTATTGTCGCCGCTGTGTGATGCTACCTTATATGTGATCAAGCACAAGTACACGCCGAAAGTGTACCTGGAGAGAATGGACCAGGACAACATGATCAACCAGCTTAAGAACATGGGCATCGTTTTCAACGGTATCCAGTCCCGTGGCTTCACGAAGAACGGGTATGGCTACGGTTATGGTTATGGCTATATCCATAATAATGGAAGAAAGAAGAAAGTGACGCAGTAATAAAGTGATAGAAAGGAAAGAGGGCCGTGTTGGCAATGATGAGATCCACCCGTTTCGCTCATTTACTGATCAGTACCTGTAAGTGAGGTGGGCGAAGCCTACTCTGAAAAACCACCGAACAAGTGTTTATCACCATCTAACATTAGAGTATGATCTCAGGAACAAAGAAACAATGGTACGCGGTCTACACCAGGCCACGGTGGGAGAAAAAGGTTGCAGAAACATTGGCCAAGAAAAAGGTTGAAGTGTACTGCCCGTTGAACAAGGTGCATCGGCAGTGGGCCGATAGGAAGAAAGCAATCATGGAGCCTCTCTTCACTTCATATGTGTTCGTTTGCATTACCGAGACCGAACTTCTCAGCATCAAACAAACCGATGGTGTGGTGAATTTTGTGTTCTGGCTTAACAAACCGGCCATTATCCGCCCGGAAGAGATAGATACGATCCGTAAGTTCCTCGGGGAATACGATTATGTGAATATCGAGCGCACGGAGATCAACCTTCAGGACAAGGTGAGGATCATCAATGGTCCGCTGATGATGTGGGAAGGAAATGTGGTCGAAATTCGGACAAGTACTGTCAAGATCACATTACCTTCGCTTGGATATACCCTTGTGGCGGAGATCAGGAAAGGAAATCTCGAGAGGGTCCGTCCTCTCCAGGAGCTGCAGACCAAGGCCGTGTGATATTTTATAACTACCGTACACCCTATAAACAACATCTCCTCATAAATGTCACTTTCTGACGTTAGGCTTATTGACTTTCCCAAAATCCTGGATGAAAGGGGAAACCTGTCCTTCATACAGAATATCGATCAGCTTCCCTTTGTGGTAAAAAGAGTATATTGGATATACGATGTACCCGGTGGCGAGCAACGGGGTGGTCATGCATACAAGTCGTTGCATGAGATCATCATCGCCTTGTCGGGTAGTTTTGACGTGATAGTGAATGACGGAACGGGTGAAAAGAAAATAACCCTGAACCGGTCCTATTACGGGGTGTATATCCCTAAAATGATCTGGCGGAGGCTGGAGAATTTCTCTACGAATTCATTGGCCTTCATAGCCGCGGACCAGCCTTATGATGCAGGCGATTATATCCGCGACTACCAGGACTTTCAACAATTATTAAGTGGAAGCTAAAGCATACACCGTCTTCGATTGCACGATATTGCATTTGCCCAAGATCCATAACAGGGCCGGCAATATCACACCTATAACGAATGGCATAGACGTGCCCTTCGATATAAAGAGGATATATTACTTATATGATATGCCCGGGGGCGAAAGCCGTGGCGCACATGGACACAGGAAACTCGAGCAATTAGTGATTGCCGCCAGCGGCAGTTTCGACATTACGCTCGACGATGGCAAGAATAAGAAAACGGTAAGCCTGGCGCGTCCCTACATGGGACTGCATCTTCTTCCCGGCATGTGGCGCGATATAACGAATTTCTCATCCGGCGCCATCTGCCTGGTACTTGCCTCAGAACTGTATGATGAAAAGGATTACATCCGGGACTATACCGAATTCAAACAATTCAAGAACGGACCGCTCGTCTAGCGTCCTCTCAAATTAATATTTTTACGACATCCAATCCGTATATAAACCAATTTACCCTGCAGGCAATGCCTGGAAACTCAACAAACACATGATTAAATTTCTGGATCTTCAAAAAGTCAATTCTCAATATGCGCCCGAGATAAAGGAAGCCATAGCTAAAGTAGTCGACTCCGGCTGGTATCTTCTCGGCGAGCAAGTGAATGAATTTGAAAAGGCATTTGCCTATTATTGTCATACAACCCATTGCATCGGCGTAGCCAATGGCCTCGATGCACTCGTATTGATCCTGAAGGGTTACAAGGAAATGGGAGTGTTCAAGGACGGCGATGAGATCATCGTTCCGGCAAATACCTATATCGCGTCCATCCTCGCGATCACTGCCACCAACCTCAAGCCCGTCCTGGTTGAACCCGATATTCGTTCCTATAATTTAGATCTCAAGAGTGTCGAGAGCGCCATCACCACGAAGACGAAGGCCATCATGCTCGTGCACCTATACGGTCAGTGTGCCTATTCACACGAACTGAAAGACCTGGCCAAGAAGTATAAGCTGAAGATCATTGAGGATAATGCACAATCGCAGGGAGCTCTTTTCGAAGGCAAACCAACCGGTGGTCTCGGCGATGCGGCCGGCACCAGCTTCTATCCCGGGAAAAATCTCGGTGCGCTCGGTGATGGCGGTGCGGTGACGACAAGCGATACGGAACTCGCGACAATCGTCCGGGCACTTGGAAACTACGGATCGAAGACCAAATACGTCAATGATTATTCGGGACAGAACAGCCGTCTCGATGAGATCCAGGCTGCGGTGCTTCGCATCAAGCTGAAGAATCTCGACCGCTCGAATGCGAAGAGAAGGGACATCGCCAATCTCTACTTAAGTAAGATAAACAATCCCGGCACCGTGCTGCCGTTGGTGATAGATCCAGCCAGTCATGTCTGGCATCTCTTCGTGATCAGGAACGAGAAGAGGGATCTTTTGCAGAAATACCTTCTCGCCAAGAAAATACAGACGTTGATCCATTACCCGATACCTCCTCATAAGCAACAAGCGTACAAGGCCTGGAACGGACAAAGCTATCCAATCACGGAAAAGATCCACCGGGAAGTACTGAGCCTTCCTATTAGTCCCGTCCTCGAGATGGGCCAGGCCTTCGATGTAGTCAGTGCGATCAACGAATTCACCGACTAGTCATTCCTGTTTATAACGCATTGTTCATTCACCAAATCCCTTTTAACCGATCCCTGTTTACATGCTCGCTAAAGTAAAAAAACTGGCCGCTACTGATCTTGTGAAGGTCTCCTCACTGAATGCAGTCTCTGTATTCATTAAGATGATCGCAAGCTTCATCAGTATAAAGGTCGTTGCGAGTAATATCGGTCCGAGGGGTATTGCGCTTTTGGGACAACTGAATAATTTTTCTGCCATCCTTCTCAGCATATCCACGGGAGGGATCAATAGCGGCGTTACGCGTTATGTTGCGGAGCACAAGGCAGAGCCGAGCAAGGCTGCGGTATTCGTGCGGACAGGCTTCTGGATAACGGTCGCCTTGTCCCTTGTCACGGGCATTATCCTCATTCTCGGCGCCGGTTATTTTTCGACATTGATATTAAAGGATGTATCGTACACCTCCATTTTCATAGTATTCGGATTTACGATCATCATGTATGCACTGAATACTTACCTTCTCTCCGTCATCAACGGCAGAAAAGAGTTCAGGCTCTACGTGATCGTAAACATCACTAGCAGCATTTGCGGTCTCATCTTTTCGGTGATACTGGCCATTCAATTCGGCACATACGGTGCGCTGATCGCGGCCGTCACTTTTCAATCGGTCGTCTTCCTGCTCACATTGCTGATACTCGCGCGGAAGGAATGGTTCACCTGGTCGTTGTTCACCGGCCGGTATAGCAAGGATGCAGCTCTCAAACTCGGACACTATTCCGTGATGGAACTCGTGAGCGCCGCAACGGTCCCTGTAAGCCAGCTTATTCTCCGCGATTATATCGTAGGGCATGAAGACATCGTGAATGCGGGTCTGTGGACTGCAATGAACCAGGTCTCGGGCATGTATCTGCTGGTGGTAACCGCCTCCCTCGGCGTGTACTTCCTTCCAAGGATGGCCGAACTGAAGACACAACGCGAGCTGCGCACCGAGATCGTCCATACTTACAAGATCATCCTGCCCGCATTGTTCGTGATGCTGGCAATGATATTCCTGTTCAGGAATACGATCATGCACCTTGTATTCAGCAGCAAATTCGAAGGAATGCAGGATCTCTTCCTGTATCAATTGATCGGCGACTTCTTCAAGATCGCGGGTTGGATCCTCGCCTGCCAGCTGGTGGCGAAGGCAATGACCCGGACATATATAATCACCGAGATCGGCAACCGCGCCTTCTTCGTAGGTGTGGGAATACTATTCGTAAATAACTATGGCACCATCGGCGCTACGATCGCCTATGCCATCGTTTGTTTTCTTTACTTCCTGGTAATGGTCTTCATTTTCAGGAAAATGCTTTTCTCAAGGCAATAATATCCTGTATCAATGAAAGGTAAGAGCATATTGATGATCTATGATCACCTGGAGACGGGCGGTATCGAGACGCTGATACTGCGCGCGACCCCATGGTTACTGGATCATGGCTATGAGATCAGGCTCATCCTGCGGCATAAGGGAAAACTATTCGACCAACTTGACAAACGCGTGGAAGTAAAGGTCTACGGAAGCAGCTACATCCGGTTGTTCCATCCCCGCCTTGCCCGATCTCTCTTTGCCGACCGGTTTTACGACGACCTCGATATCGTTTATACCTTTCGCCCGGAGGGCCTGTGGATAGCAAGCGTTCTCTCGAGGGTGAAGAAACGTGCATTGAAAGTGTTCAATTGCGTGTACCATCCGAGGGAATTCTTTTTCCATGGAAAAGATCATTATGAAACGGAATACTATTCCCGGATCATACTGCAGGGTTTCCCGAAAAAGAACCTGGCCTTCATGAACGTGCCCTGCCGCGTGTACCATGAAGAATTCTTCGACCTTGATCTTTCCGTCTCTCCCGTCGTGCCCCTGGCCGTCGATGTATCGAGATACCGTGACATCCAGCGCGCGCCGAGGAAGTTCAAGATCGTCTCCATCGGGAATTTCAAGACGTTCAAGACGTATAATCTATATATGATCGATGTAGTGGATCAATTGAAGAAACAGGGATTCGATATCGAATACGAGATATACGGGGATGGAGAACTTCGCCAGGAAATGGAAGGAAGGATCAGGAAGCTCGGCCTCGGCAACACGATCTACCTGAAAGGGCAGGCGAAATACGAACAGCTGCGCGACACCCTGACCGATGCCTATGTTTTCGTGGGATGCGGAACGGCCGCTATCGAGGCGGCGCTTTGCCGGGTTCCCTCGGTTGTGGGAATAGAGAATGTTCCGGAGCCAATGACCTACGGCTACCTGCATGATATGCCCGGGTTTGCAGTGGGTGAACAGATCGCCGGTGCGCCGCTCGTTAGCGTGGAAGAATTGATAAGGAATGTCTTTACCATGAGTGATGAGCAGTACCGCGATATTGCGGATGTCTCTGTCAACTATGCCAACCAATATGAACTGGAGAAGATCATGAAGGAAATGGATGCGCGGTTCTCCGATGATGATGCCCTGGCGACCTATGATTTTGCGGGGTTGAAAATGGGCGACTATACCTCATTCTACCTGGCGCGAAGCAGGAACTATGTCACGAGTAAATTCCGCACGTTGTGGCGGAAGATCAGCAAATAACTTTCGGCCGTAATCATTCTTTCATTCATGCCCATCCGTTTCAGAGTAAATATTCTTCTTTTCACCTTATACTTCTCTTGTCTCTATAAAGGAGCGGGTCAATTCATACGCCCGTTGTTTACTAACGGATCGGTCATCAACCTCTTCATCGATCTTCTCATCATATTCCTTGGGATAGTATCGATACCCACCGCATCGAAGAGAACCGTGAGAGGGCTATTCGTCCTGCTGATCATCTCCACGCTGACCTACCTGCTCAACAGCGGCAACAAGCTGGACGAGCATATCAATGGCCTGCGGGAATTGCTCAGCATCTTCATGCTGCTGATCATATTCAGTTCGCTTTCGAAGACGGGCTACCTCGACGATTTCACTTTGAGGTTCCGGAAGTTCGCCATGATATTCCTCGTGCTGCAGATTCCCATGGCGGTGTACCAGGTAAAGCAGTTCGGTATCGGCGACCGCGTCGGTGGCACCTATGGACTGTATGGAGGTTCGGGAGTATTGTCCCTTTCGATCTTCCTGCTGATATATTTCATCATAGAATACAAGGGAAGCGACCGGCCGCTGATGGAGAAGGGCAAACAACTCGCGCTACTGGCCGTGTTCCTGACGCCGATTTTCTTAAATGAGACGAAAGTATCATTCCTGCTGATCCCCCTGATGGTGCTGACCTTTACAAGCATTAAGCAATTGGGATCTTCGATCGCGCTGCTGTTACTGGCAGGCGGCTTCTTCTACTTCTTCTCTACCCAATATTCCGATCAAGGCGAAAAGGTCAGCAATCCCATCACGGAGATATTCAGTGAAGACTTTCTTGACTCCTATCTCAACGGGGACGTGATCATATACGAAGACGTGCCGCGCTTTACCAAGATACAGATAGGTGTCAAGCATCTCTCCAAGGACTACCGCATGCTGCTATTCGGCCAGGAGTACGGCGCCTTCAAGGGTGGAACGACGATGAAGCATTCGGCCTTCTCCGACAAGTATCAATGGCTGCTGGAGGGTACCATCCCCTACTTCTTCTTCCTGGTGATCTCCGGCGGACTTAGCCTGATCGCTCTCCTGCTGTTCACGCTGTTTGGCGAGATGTATGCCAAGCTTCCGGAGGGACAACAGAAATATTCGAAGGGGCTTATGAAATTCCTTACCATTGTTTTCTTCATGATGCTCTTTTATAACGATGCATTCCGGAATCAGTCATTTCTCATCATCTTTATTTATCTCATTTATTTTTCAAGAAATCATGAGCCCATAAACGAAGAGGAGGAGGAAGAGGAGCCACAGCTGGAGCCTGTCCCCCAGTTATGAAAAAACGACTACTCATACTATCCTATACGCAGTTCGGCTATCTCACCGATACGCTCAAGTATTGCGAGTATATCCGGGACGAGTACGATATCACCTATCTCGGTTGGGACTATGGCCTTCCGAAAATAGAAATGGACGGTGTGAGGATAGAATACATTTCAAGGGAAGGAAATATCCTGAAGAGGAATCTAACTTTGTTGCGTGCATTCAACCGGCAGTTAAATAATCAATACGATCTCGTGTTTGCCAACTACTTCAGGGGCGCCTCCCTGATCCGGTTATTGAACCCCGGTAAGAAGATGATCCTCGATATCCGGACGCTGGCCGTTTCCGCATCGCCGGTAAAGCGGTTGTTGTTCAACTCATCGATCCGTATAGAATCCCTTTTCTTCAAAAAGGTGTCTGTGATCAGTGAGGGAGTGGCGGGACAATTGTGGGGTAAGGGTTATCACGTACTTCCTCTCGGCGCCGATGCAGTCTCGCATCCATCGGGTAGGAAGGATGATCTTCATTTATTGTATGTGGGCACGCTGCAGAACAGGGATATCATCAAATGTGTGAAGGGCTTTCATCTATATGTCGAAGAAAAGGGAGATAAGACGGCCAGCTTTACCATCATCGGCGACTCGCCCTACGATGAGTTGACGGAGATCAGGAGTTTTATAGCCTCAAAGGGATTGGATAAACAGGTGCTATGTCTTGGCAGGATCGCCCACCGGGACCTTAAAGAGCACTTTGCCGCAGCCAATGTGGGTGTGGCCTTCATTCCAATGACAACATATTATGATCATCAACCACCCACGAAGACCTTTGAATACTTACTATCGGGACTGGTGGTGATAGGGACCAGGACGAAGGAGAATAGCAAGGTGCTTACGGACAATCCGGGTGCTGTATTGATCGATGATAACGAGGCAGACTTCGCTGCAGCGCTTCCTGAATTGAAGGACATATTAAAAGATTTTGATGCTGCCAAAACCGTGGAAAGATCGCAACAGTATTCCTGGCACAGCATCGTTAAGAATGATTTTCTTCCATTAATTAGAGGATAGGTTTAACAAACAACGGCTGATTAATGGTATTTACAAAGAATAATTGACAATGATCAATTATCATAATAGTGTATATAGCAACAAATTATTCATTCATATACGAATGAAACTCCATAAACATTTTTTTAACAACTAAATTTTAGCTCTGCTGTAGAAGATATTCCACATAAGATGTTTGCTGTCCAGTGATTTTAGATATGGTTGTAATTGAGTATTGATTACAATTAATTTTCTCTGGCATTTAGCTTGTCAACACCAGACAAACTAAAAAAGCAATATTTTATGAAACCAAACTCTTTTGCAAGCAGCAAAATTATGCTCGCTTTCCTCGTAAGTGTTTTCTTCCTGATCTTAAGTTGTTCTCAAGACACCGATTCACTTGATTGGCGCAGGAGACACGATCCAACGCCGCCGCCGCCTACAACGCCGACGACGCCTCCGCCAACTACACCGACGACACCAACATTGCCGACGTCGCCAACGACACGCGCAAACTTGTCTTTCCAGGCTCTGGGAACTGAAACAGATGCCATCAGCAAGTGGCCTGTTGTAGGAACGTCTACCTCGTATGGTATCACTAAGGCAGCAATGGGTGGACGCAACGCGATCCGTTTCGAAGTTCGCAAGGGCGATCCAATCTTCGCAGGTGGTCTTCGTGCAGAGCTTAGCCGTTATTCAGATGTCAATACAGCTACCTACGAGGTAATGTATGGTATCTCTTACTACATCCCTACAGATTGGGTGAATGACCAGCCTACTTTGTTCGACATCGTTCATCAATTCCATGATAATTCTTATGGAGTATCCGGTGAAACAGAGTACAAGTCTCCGTTCGACTTCGGTGTCGATGGAACCAACTGGCAGTTCCAGGTAAGATCCGGCGCCGGCAACGTAGAAAAGAAATTCGTTATCGCTCCTATCGAAAAGGGCAAATGGGTGAACTTCGTAGTCCATATCAAATTCGTCAAGACGGGTTCTGCGGGTCTTGTTGAGATCTGGAAGGACGGAACAAAGACAAACACTTACAACGGTGCTGTCGGTTTCAACCACTACTATGCGCCTTACTTCAAAATGGGTAACTACAAATGGCCATGGAATCCACAAGATCTTGCTTGCTGCGGTGCTACCAATTCGACCAAGCACATCATTTATATCAGCAACGTAAGGCTTGGTACAGCTAAGGCTACCTTCGCCGATGTAGATCCTTCAAACTAAGATTACTTATCAACGATATTATTGGAAGGACGGAAACGGGCTTGTACTTAATTGTGCAGGCCCTTTCCGGCTTTTACGTGAAATCAGCATTTTCGCATAGCACGATACTTGAGCATTGAATATTGCGTATTGTCCGAAGGTTCAAGGAACTCCTTTGGAAACTCCGGACTCCTTCGGAGAATATTGAATATTTAAAATCAGAGTGAAGCAGATCAGTAGTTCACACCAATCGCAGATCAATCATATGTTCACTGGATTGAACCCGATGATAAAAAATAATTTTGAAGAACTTGCGGATTCACATGTTGCCCCGCTGGGGCAAAGATCGTTGCGGGTGGAAGAATCCTACAAACATGTTGGCCCTCTGGGCCAAGGTCGTTTTCGCCTGGTTGTTCAAGCCATAATAGTTCAACCACTACTGAAGCCCAATTCCTAATTCCTTATCCCAAATTCCTTATTCCCCCACCACCTAATGCTCATCAAAGAAGACATCTCTAAAAAAGTCCTGACCTTCGGTCCTGCTTACAAGAACCACCGTGGTGGCATCGGGGCTGTGATAGATGTGTACAGCACCTTCTTCGAGAAATTCAATTTCGTGCCTTCCTATCATTCGTATGATAGCAATATCGCCAAGATCCTTTATTTCTTTGGCCAGTTCTTCGTCCTTACCAAGACCCTGATCGTAAACCGCGATATCAGGATCGTCCACATACACGGCTCACATGGCGGGAGTTTCTACCGGAAGTTTGTCGCCTTTCTCATCGCAAAGAAGTTGTTCCGGAAGAAGATCGTGTACCATATCCATTCCGGCACTTTCAATTCTTTTTATCTTTCATCGAAAGGATTGCAGAAGAAATGGATCCGGAAACTGGTGAACGGCGCGGATGCCGTGATATGCCTGGCGCCGGTATGGGCCGATTTCCTGCGCGAGAATTTTCAACCGAAGAAAATATACATCGTCAATAATGTGGTGACCGAACCTGCTGTAAAAGCATTGCAGGGAGCCAGTCTCTCTTCGCCGGTCATGAACCTGCTTTTCCTGGGAAAGGTGGGAGACAACAAAGGGATCTTCGACCTGCTGGAGGTAATAAAGCAGCAAAAAGAGTTTCTGAATGGAAAGATCCGTCTCTTCATCGGCGGCGACGGCGAGATCGATAAGCTGAAGGCTTTCATTACCGGTAATGAGCTATCGGGCATGGTCGAATATGCCGGTTGGGTGGATAAGGAGAAGAAGAACCTCCTGTTCCTGGATACGCATCTTTATATATTACCGTCCTATAACGAAGGGCTGCCGGGATCGATCCTTGAGGCCATGTCATACGGACTGCCGGTGATCGCTACGCCCGTCGGCGGCATTCCCGAGGTGGTGAAGGACCGGGTGAATGGCAGGCTTATCCAGCCTGGTAGCCTCGCGGGGATCGAGGAGTCGTTGCGCTTCTTCCTGGCCGATAAACAACTCATACCGCAATATGGCCAGGCCTCGCTTCAGATGATTGGACCGTTTTTTCCGGAATATGTTGCCAGGCAGCTGGTGGAGGTTTATACAGCTATGTGAAGGAATAGGGAATTTGGAATGAGGGATTAGGCTTTAGCAGTAGTGAACTACTGACCTGTTGACCTCTGATTTTAAGAAATAAATATTCAATACTCAATATTCAATGCTCAATGCTCAAGTATCGTGCTATGCGAAAAGGCTGATTTAGTTAGGTCGCCATTCACAACTTGCCTGCCGGCAGGCAGGTTGACGACTCACGATTCACGCTCCCTGTCTCAGCGGGGTCTGGCCCAAATGATCTCGTCAAATCGGGATCTTCCGGGCCGACCCCGATGGATTAATATCTACAAATAATTCTTTCCAGATCACACCATGCTTCACGTTTGAAAGAAGCGTTGTAAAGTCTTACACATCGGGGTCGGCCGCGAAAAAAATGATTTCAGGAAGGTGAAGCCCGGCCAGACCCCGCTGAGACCATAGGCCGACACCGATGGATTTGAATGTTTCCTCTATAAGCAAAAATAAGACTGTAGCTATTCACGACTTGCCTGCCGGCAAGCAGGTTGACGACTCACGATTCACGTTTTCATATTATAAATATTTACCAGAATGTCATCTTACCCGGAACTAATTGAAAAGTATGTCTTACAGGACGACCTCCGTTCATTCGACCCATATGACATCTGGAAGAGCGTTCCGGGCGCATGGGTGAAGAAAAAGTATTATTCGAATAAGGCCTTTTCCGTGCTTGCCGCGGGGCTGTCGGTTTTTGACCTTTTTCTGAATAATCGGGCCAGATGGCTTTATAAGAGGCAGGAGCACCCTGTTGTGCGTGCTTTTGCCGCCTCTATCCTCAATAAGTTATACGCCGAGGAAAATAAAGCCGCCTATTTGAATTATGCGAAAAAAAATATACTTTGGCTTCTCGAAAACACACAGAAAACAGGCTCTGGTGTTGGTTGGGGACTTGGTTTCTATCACCCGGTCTCAAATACAGTAGCCTATCCTGAGAATGCCGCATTTTCCACGATCACTCCATACATGCTGGAGGCGCTGATTGAAGATGAAAGAATCCAAGGTAGTTATGGCGCGCACAAAGATGTACTGCAGGGAGTGTATCGATTTTTCAATGAAGATATCCAGATCCTGGAGGAAACCGATGGTTACCAGGTAACTTCCTATGGTACCCAGAAAGACCGGAAGGTAGTGAATGCAGTCTCATACACATTGTATTCCATCCTTCGGCTAAATGATTATTTCAAACAGAACGCAACCGGATCTTTAAACCCTGAGAAACTCTATAATTATGTCGTCTCCATGCAGCGCCCCGATGGCTCCTGGTACTACTCAGAAGAAGGAAAGCCCTTCATCGATTGTTTCCATTCCTGCATCGTTCTGAAGAATCTTATAAAATCTGTGCCTTACTTCCCAATAGATGAAAACGTGATCAGCAAAGGATACCACTATATCAAATCGAACTTCAAGGACCCCGCAAAAGGATTGTACCGGCGGTTCTCCCTGACCAATAAGCCCGGTCTCATCAAATATGATCTGTATGACCAGGCCGAGATGCTGAACATCGCCGTGCTCATGGACGACCGCGCAGAGGCCGATGCCATCCTCGCAGCTATCCGGAAGAATTTCATCACCCCCTCGGGCATCTATTCCAGCATCGATTTGTGGGGTTTCAGGAGGAACAAGAACTTCCTGCGCTGGGCCGTCATGCCATTCTTATACTCATATACAAATTATAATCTCAAATATGGACGCGAAAACAATTGATCCCGTTTACCTGAAGAAGATCTCCTCCCATTACCGCTCACAAGGCATGTATTATGCGATTAAATCGCTCAACTATGAAAGGTGCGCGGAGTTGCCCTATATCCTCAAGAAGCTGGAACCCCGCTTCAAGGAGAAACTCAATTACCTCGACATCGGCTCGGGTGGAGAATCGCCATTGCCGACATTCCTCCTGAAGAATACCAACTGGAATATCTACTGCATCGATAAGTTCGACTGGGTAAACAAACAGATAGACTTCGCCAAGAAGAACGTACCGGAAGACGTGATCAGGGAACGCCTCCATATCATCAAGCAGGACTTCCTGGTAGAGGAATTCAATGACCTCAAGTTCGATGTCATAACCAATGTTTCCGTGATCGAACACTTCGACGGCACCACGGATTCTACCGCAATGAACAAATCCGCCCGCCTGCTGAAGGCCGGTGGCACTTATATTCTTACCACGCTCTTCAATGAAGGCCATTTCAAAGAACTCTATGTCAATAACAATGTCTATGGCGTAGAGTACAAGGACGCCGGCGTGTTTTACCAAAGACACTACGACTCCAAGTCTATTTCCGATCGCCTGATCGTTCCCTCCGGACTCAAGGAGAAGGA
>Ga0193753_10000065_pt1 | contig 102427 bp, 85 predicted proteins | sample H1c2metaG_FD_144925 | JGI IMG/M metagenome (GOLD analysis project Ga0193753, IMG submission 144925) | Soil microbial communities from a riparian zone of the East river system, Colorado, United States - H1c2 | ecosystem: Environmental > Terrestrial > Soil > Riparian zone | place: USA: East...
GATCTGGCGCTTTCAGGCGGACGAGGGCAATACATCGATCTGCTTTACGTGCTGACAGCCAAGCTATTGCGCCGCGCGATTTTCATTCATCACCATAGCTACGTCTATATCAACTCGCCGAGGCGCCTGAATCGGTGTTTTTTCGCGTTGGTGCGCAACGAGAATCACATCGTGCTGAGCGCGAAGATGGGAGCGTCGCTGACGCGCACATATCAATTGGACCCCGCCAGGGTGCGCGTGGTCTCGAATGCGGCGTTTTATGCGAGCGAGGACGCACATCAGCTGCACGGCAACGATGCCGCACCGCTGCAGTTGGGCTTTCTGTCGAATATCACCTTTGAGAAGGGCTTCGTTGAATTCTTCGATGTGTTGGCGGCGCTCGAGCAGCGCGGCATTGCGTATCAAGCTCACATTGCCGGGCCGGTCGCAGCGGACGCGCGGCAAACGCTCGACCGGCTGCTGCAGTCGACGGCAAATGTTGAGTATGCCGGGCCGGTCTACGGCGAGGACAAGGAGCGTTTTTATCGCCAACTCGACGTATTTCTGTTTCCCACCCGCTACGCCAACGAAGCTGAGCCATTGGTCATTTACGAGGCCATGCGGCGCGGGGTGCATGTCATTGCGTGCGATCGCGGCTCGATACCCGAGATGCTGCGCGATGGTGCCGGCCTGGTCTTTCCGCGCGATTCTGTCGTCGAAGCGGCGGCAAGGCATATCGAGAACTTCAGCAAGGATCGCAGCGCCTTGCTCTCCGCCAAGTGGCGGTCGATGCAGCAGGCGCAACGAATACTTTCCGCGGGAAAATCATCGCTGGAAAATCTAGTGTCCTGCATGCAGGGCACCTCCGAACCCCTGAGCATCCTCCTGTGAAAATACCCATAATAAAAATTGCGATCGCCGGTGCCATGACGGGCTTGACTTCGATATCCATGGCGGCCGCCGTCGAATATCGAGATGCGCTTGATATTGCAGTTGCCCCTCCCGAGCAGGTGGTCGCGGGCGTGGAGCGCACGGATCGTTTTATTCTCTATGTCGGCAATACCCTTACCTATGACAACAATATCTACCGGCTGCCGGGCAGTGTCACCGACCTGAGCACATTGCCGGGCATCGGCTCGAGCCCCTCCCGAGAAGATTACATTGACAGCATAAGCGGCGGGCTCGATGCCGAGTGGCTCACCGGTGCCCGGCAAAGCGTTGATGTGGATTTGCGCGCCGATTACAACCGGTTCTTTCGCAATCAGGACCTGAACAATGTCTCGACCAGCGACCGGGTGGTGTGGAACTGGGGATTGACCGATGCGCTGTCGGGGAAGGTCGGGGCGGACTACACGCGATTGCTGGGTGGATTTACGAACACGGCGGTGTTCTCGCGCGATATCGTCAACCGATCGGACTATTTTGCGTCAATGCGCTATCAGGTGGGCCCGCGCTGGGGAATATTCGGCGGGCTGATGGGAACCGATTATTCCGTGACGGCGGCAGATGCGACCTTCAACAACTCGAAGACCAAAGCCGTTGATGTCGGGGCGGACTTCACCGCCGAGACCAATCGTATTGGCTTCGATTATCGCTATAACGACAGCCGAGCCTCGAACAGCGCCTTTTTGAACGGCGTTCTATTCGATCCGGACTATCGCGAGGAGCGGGCGCGAGTGCTGCTGCGATATGCCTTCACGGAGAAGACCCTGGTCGACGCAAGTGCCGGTTACCTCAGGCGCCAGTATCCAAGCACCGCGATCGGCAGCTTCTCGGGAGAGATATGGCGCGTGGCGTTGCAATGGCAGCCGACACCCAAAACCCAGGTGCTGTTCGGAGCATGGCAGCAACTGGACGCGGACCTGACCGCGCAGACCGATTACTTCGTCGACAAAGGCGTGAGCATTACGCCCGAATGGATCGCTTCCGAGAAGCTGACTTTTTCAGCCAACATTTCACGGGACAATCAAAACTACATCGGGTCGAATCCGGTCGGTGTGGTCCCGGTTGCAACCTTGACTCAGGCGCGGCACGACACGCTGACGGGTGCGACCGCCAACATGATCTACACGCCGATCAGGGCGATCACGCTGACCGTTTCCGCCGGACATGTGACGCGCAATTCGAATATCTCGCAGTTCCACTACAACGACATGCAAGGCAGCGTAAACATCGTTTATAAATTCTTCCGCTACGGCAATGCGCCTTGATGGGCGATTGGCTGCCGGCGCGTTTCCAGAAGAAATAGGGCCGCCAGAATCACGGCTTGCAGTGCGCAGCCCAGCAGTCTGATGGTCGTGCCCTGGTTGGGATCGAGCTGGGTGAAGAACAGCGTGGCGAGGATCATGAACGCGGCGCCCGCCGTTGCGCTCGCAATCTCGCGCGACGCTTTCAATTCCGACAGGAAGAAAAGCGAAAAAGGCGACTTGATTATTTGAAAGGCCGCCGCGATTGAGGCGATGAGTCCCGTTTCCACCGCTGCCGAGTAGCGCGGCGGCAAGAAGGGGATGCCGACGCGCAGGCCCACGAATACCGCGGCGCAGGCGCATACCGAGATCGCCGTAAACAGACGCAGGCTTCGCAGACAGATCCTGCGCCGCAGCGCCATATCACCCTGTGCCGCGGCGAGCTTGGTAATGATGATCGGCGTGATGATCAACGGGATGAAGGTCATCATGTTGAAGATTTGATTGCCGATGCTGTAGATGGCGTTCTCCGAGGCGCCGCCCGCGCCAAACACGATCTTGCGTTGAATGAGCCATTGCGCAAAGGTGAGCGCGGAGACCACCAGAATCTGTTTTGCGCCGTAGACAAACAAGGTCTTGGTCTCCATCCAGGCTTCCGGCAACAAGAGCCGATAGCCTGCGCCGCCGGCGGGTTGGCGCAGCGGCCTCACATGCCGCCGCAGCAGCGCGACCGCCATATATGAGACGGCGATGACTTGTGCGCATATCAGGAAAAACATCAGATCCACGCCCGACGTCGCTGCGTTGGCGAACACGGCGAATCCGACAAAGATCAACGATGTCATCATGTACGAAATGCCCACGTTGATGCTGGCGTCGAGCGCAAACGACATGGCGGTCAGCAAGGAGGTGGAAATCATGAACGATGAATAGATACAGACGGAAAGGACTGCCAATCCCGGCGAGCTGGACAATCGGAGTTGCGAGGCGAATACCACGCAAATGACCAGGCACGCCAGAATGGTGCCCGCCAGCGCAAGGGCGCAACCCGCCACGATCGTGGGCGCAAGGACAGCTGACTCCCGCAATTTTCGCGTCAATTGAGCATTGATTGACAGCTCGATGCCGAACGCACAGAAGGCCACCGTGGACACGGCGGTTGCCGTCAAGTAGCTCATCTCTCCAAACGTGGCGGGCGCAAACCGCTTGATGGCCACGAACATGCCCGCGGCATTGAGCACGCGGGCGATGAGGGACAACGCGAGATAGATGCTGTTCTTTTGGCGGAGCCGGGTTGCGATCTGGTCGCGCGCGATTTGCAGACGGCTAGAGCCTGGCATGGACGGGGCGTGCCGGCGACCCAACGCAAACCATCATTTGCGGTAAATCGCTGAATACTGAGCTGCGCGAGCCGACCACCGCGCCTTTGCCCACGGTGACGCCCGGCGCGACGAAAACGTCCGCCGCGAGCCACGCCTCGTCTTCAATCACGATGGGAAACGCCTGAATGTCGAAGCCCGGTGCGCGATAGTCGTGCGTGCCGGCGCACAAGTAGCTCTTTTGCGACACCACGACATTCCTACCGATGGTAATTTCCGCAAAGCAATAGAGAACGGCGTGATCGCCAATCCAGGAATAGTCCCCGATTTGCAGCTTCCAGGGATAAGGAATGGCCACGCTCGGCCGAATGATGACGCCTTTGCCGATGCGCGCGCCGAATTGACGCAGCAACCAGCGCCGAAACCCATACATCACTTGCGGTGAACCGCGGAACAGCGTCGCCTGCACCAGCCACCACAGCTGCACAGTGAGTCCGGAGCGGCCCCGGAAATTGGGCGGCAGCCGGAATTCCTTCAGATCCTGCACCGGCGGCGTATTCAAAGCGTGCAGACCCCGCTCGAGGAGGCGCTACCGCTCCAATATGTCATATCGATGACCCCCGAAGGCAAACCACCCGGTCCGAAAATTTGAATCGGCCCCTGGAATGAAATCACGGGCGCGCCGGCGCGGGAGAGCGCAAAGACCGGGACACCCGGGGACGAGGGCACCTTGAAGGAAGTGATGCCGGCGGGCGCATTCTGCGTGACGCTGTGACCTGCGATCGTGATTTTCAATTCTCCCGGCGCCGTGAGAAATGCCAACAGCTCGATATTGTCCTCAGGGGCGCTGTTCATGATCTTATTCGGCGCGGATTGCGCTGCGCTTGCCGCGTTGCTGGCTTCGCGACGATAGAAATAATACAGGACATCGTGGCTGATGGTGGGCTGCTTGCCGGTTAAAAACCACGTGGCATAAAAGGCATTGAGGTTGTAAAAGCCGGTGCCGATATCCGTGCGAAGGGTGGCGTCGGTATACGGCTCAATCTGGCTGGATTCCGAGAAGTCACTCCACGTCACGAGCTGCACCCAGTCGGCGTTCCCGTTGATTGCGCTCATCCACCCGTTGCGGAACGTGGCACTGTTCCCGGCCTCCCAATAAATGGAGCCCTTGGGGCGGTACTGCTGCGGATCGACCGGCATCATGTAGATCTTGCCGTAGTTCTTATGCGCGAGATCCGGATCCCCTTTCATGGCCGCCGCGGCATTCGCGGTCGCCGTGCCCCAATCGCCGAATCCATAGCTGATGGGCGCAAAGGCGGCGGCCTGTCCCTTCCAGCCCAAGAATGTCGGGACGAAGGCGACCGAAATGCCGCGTGATTTCAGCTGCGCAAACACCCCGGCCCACCAGTCTGCAGAATTGACGCCCGCGTTGAACGCCGAGACCACAAGCCGCCCGTCATCGAGCCGATATGCAGCGGGGCTCGGCGCTACCGCAGCGATAATCTTGACGACCGTGTCGGCATCGGATTTCAGCGCCGAGATGTCGGGCATGACCACGATCTTGAAGCGCGGATCGACGCTCTGGGCCGCGCTGAGTAATAATTGCAAATGCGTATCGCCGCCGGTGACTTCTTTTGGCGACAGTACATCGAAGGCGAAGCCGGTGATGCCCCGCGCAATCGCCATGCGCACTTCCTGCTGCATGTTTGATAGCTGCCAATTGCGGTCGGAATTCACGCCGACGGGCAAGGGTCGCTGACGCAAGTATCCCCCCATCGCCGTCCACTTGCCGCGCTCCCCGTCCTTGTTTAGGTAGTGGGCGTTGTAGTAATCGTCTGACGCCGACTTGTTCCCCACTGACAGCGGAAATGGATAAAAATAGTGGGCAAATACCTTCTTTGGAGCCCCAAATAGAGCGCCCGCATCTGGCATTGAGAAAGGCAAGCAAGCATCGATGGAGCTGGCCGTTTGCGGAGGCGGGCTCGCGCCGCTCTCGCATGCAGAAAAAATACCGGCAACCATCAGCAGGCAACTCATCATGGCGGGGATTCGACGCTTCATTACTTAACCTCCTCGTGCGTACCATCGTGCGGACGCGGCCTTCAGTTATTTCGATTAATGTTAACTCGTACGATCACAGCAAGGTTACAACATTGATGCGCCGGAGCTATCATACTGGGGGCTGTACGCAGTATTTTTGCAGGGTCGCAACTCTGATCGAAGATCGCCTGGACATAAGTCTTTGGAACAGCCGCTAACTACTGAACAGATTGACGAATATTTCCGACAAGGGTTTCTCGTTATTGAGAAGCCGCAGATTGCTGCGCCCGAGCTGGAATGGTGCCGCGACATTCTGATGCGCATGATTCTCGGCGGCGAGCGGCGCAGCGAAGGCAGGAACATCGATCTCACCGCGACGGACGGCGCGGGCGACATGACCTCGCCGAGCGTGCTGCAACCCTCGATGTACGCACGCGAGCTGCGCAAGCTGTCGTATCGAAAGATCGCGCTGGCCACGGCGCGTCAGCTGCTCGGGTCGGACGCGGAATTCGCCGGCGATCATGCAATTTTCAAACCCAGTCATCGCGGCCATCCCACCCCGTGGCACCAAGACGAAGCATTTCGCGAGCCCGGCTTCGACTACAACGAGTTGAGTATTTGGATTGCGGTTACGGAGAGTACGGTCGACAACGGCGCGATGGCCTACATACCCGGCTCGCATCTGCTCGGCGTACTGCCGCACCGCTTGCATGGCGGCGCAAAGGAAGCCAATACCATCGAATGCTTCGAAGGGTTCGACCCGAAAACGGCCATCGTGCGCCCCATCCCGGCGGGCGCCATGATCATTCACCATGGGCGCACAGTGCACGGCGCCTTCGGCAATAAGACCACCTCCTCGAGGCTGGCTTACATCCTGCAATACAGCACGCCGGTCAAGATGAGCAAGCACATCCGCGAATCCCCGTGGCTTGCGCACTTGCGCAGCTCCAATCAGCAGCAACGCAAAAGTTACCTGATGCGCGGCGGGATTTTCCCAGAGCTGTTGCGGATATTGCGCTCCGACCGGCATTCACACCGGCACTTTCTGTCGTTCTTCTGGCGGCGCCGGGTCAATAAGTTGCGCAGCTTGTTCAAGCACAAGGAGCCTGTCTGAATATTCCGCGTGGCCGCTCCTAACGAAGGCGCAGCCGTTCGCCGTATCCGGTGAGTTCCAAATAGCCGCGCCCCACGGTCTTGCTCTTCTCGTCGGCGCGCACCGCGCCTTCCCAGTAGATGGCGCCGGTCGAAAGGCGCGTGTCGTTTTCCTGATCATCGAACAGCGGCCGCAATGTAAATTCGTGTCCGCCGGCACGAACAGTCCATTCGACCGGATAGGCGACGCCGGTGCGCGGCGAAGTCCAGCGTCGGCCGGCGCGAAAGTCGACGTCCGCGGGGGCAAAAGCTTGCAGGACACCATCGCCGCTGCGAAACGTGCCGCCGGCCCAACGCAGCGTGCCGTCGAGGCCTCGAATCTGAAACGCCATCAGCGCGCCGCCGCCTTCTAAATTGATGCCGATCCAGTCCCATCCGGCCGCCTGCGCGTCGAGATACTCGCTGGACCATTCGTGATCGAACCAGGCTTCGCCGGTCGCGCGGCTCGCTGAGCCATTTCGTGAGACTGTTCCTGTGACCTGCATGTGCGGCAGGCTGTAGTAGTAGCTTGCTGCCTGTTCTTCAGGTCCCTTGCGGCTGAATCCGTTGTCGCCATTGACCAAGACCGGCTGAGTTTCAGACAGCCTAAGATCAAGGGAGAAGTCTTCCGCGGCAATCCGCGCAACGTACTGACCATCGTGCTGAAGCGACCAGGCGCCGATCCAGACATGGGTGTCGCCTTCGGCGGCGCCCGCGAGTCCTAACGCCGCCCGCGCGATGCGCTGATCCTGCCAGAGCCGCCCGTGCTTGGGATCGCTCAAGGCACAATGCGCGATCATGATTTGGGTCGGCGCAAAGGCACTGGGATTATTGCCGGTCAAATTCGGCTTGGTGCGAAAAAAAGTAATTTGAAATCCGAGCGATTCGCCCGCTTCCGACGTGAGCCATCCGGTGACGTACCACCACTCGGTGCGATATTGCGGATGACTGCCCTGATCCTTCGGGAAACTCAGCGCCTGCCCGGCGACGACGGGTGCGTACGAGGTCTGCGCCTCCGCGGGGACACAGCAAAGACCCAAAAAAGCGAGCAGCACGAGCGGCTTGATCACCAATCCTCACGCACCGCGCGCACCGCGTCTTCGCTCAAGGCCGCACGGCCGCTCCAAATTGCCGTGATGGCGGCCGCGCTGATCAGCGCAAGACTGAGCAGACCAAGTTGCCATGCCGGTATTGCCAGGTCGATGCTCCAATTGAACGACTGCCGATTGACGACGTAGACCAGCACCAGGCTCAACGCGCCCCCGAGCGCCAGGCCATAGAACACGCCGAAGGCGCTGGTCAACACGCCTTCATCCGCCAGCATGCCGATGATCTGTCTGCGCAGCATGCCGATGTGTCTGAGCATGCCGAACTCAGCCCGACGGGCGAGGGCGGTGGAACTCGCCGCGAAACTGACGCCGGTGAGTCCGATGATGACCGCGATCACCTCGAGCGCATATGTGACGGCAAATGCGCGGTCGAAGATTTGCAGCGAGCGTTCATGCAGAGCCGTCGTGGTGGTGATCTCCAAGGCATCGCCATCGGCAATGCGCGCGCGCAGCAGCCGCTCGGTCGCCGCCACGTCGGCATTCGGGCGCAGCCAAATGGAACCCTCGTTGGCGCGCTGATCGCCCGTGGCAGCTTGATAGGCCGGCAGCGAGACGACAATCGACCCGGAGAGCCGTGCATAGTCGCGCCAGACTCCCGCGATCATGAATGGCCGGGTGCGCCCCGCCAGGGGCAGGGCAAGCGTGTCGCCCACTTTGTAGCCATAGAGGTCCTGAAATGCCTCCGAGATCCACGCCGGCTGCTGATCCTGCGGAAGCGGCGCGCTTTGTACCAGCGGCAGGTCCGCCGCGGTCTGCGCATCGTTGGCGCCTCGAGCAATCAAAGTGACCGGGGCGCGTTTCGGATCCAGCAGCAGCTGCCGCGTTCTGCGGAATTCCACGCGCGACACGCCGGGTGTTTGCGCGAGCTGCAGTTGATCCGCAGGCGACCAATAAGCGGTGTCATTGCCGAATGGCTCGCGCAGCTGCACGTCTGCCGGCAAGAGCTTCCCGAGCCAGTGGTCAAAGGACACGCGGAATGAATGAATCATGATCGCCATCGCCACCATCAGGCTGAAGCTCACGATGATGGAAGCGAGGCTGAGCGCGGACAGCCCGACGTTTTCCCGCAGCTGAGCAATTGCGGTGTCCAAGACGATCCGGCGGCTCGGGGGTGTAAGTTCCAAGGTCTTGAGGGTGACCGTGGGCACCAGCAGTACGGCGCCAAACAGCAACGCGCCGATGGCCGTATAGCCAAATACCGGCAGGCCGCCGACGGGCGGCAGCCATGCCAGCGCCGATCCTAAAATGAGCAACGCGAATCCGGCGCGCCAGCTCGTTCGAGCGGCGCCGCGGTAGTCCCCGTCGCCGCCTTTCAACGCGCGCGCCGGCGGCTGGCGCGCGGCATTGCGCGCAGGAACCCAGGCGCCAATGCCCGCCGCAATGACGCCAATCGCAAAGAACGCCAACAATTGCAGCGGTGCGGTGCGAAGTGATGCACCGACGGCGCGCATTTGGCCGTTGCCGAGATCGGCCGTGAGAAATTTCAGGATTGCAGCCGCGATGAGCATGCCGAGCACAACGCCGATCAGCGCGCCCACCACACCGAGCGCCAGGCCTTCGCCGACGAGGGCGCGGCGCAATTGATTTTGCGTGACGCCGAGCGCCCGCAGCAGCGCCAGTGAGCGGCGCCGACGCAACACGGAAAGGGATTGAGTGGAGAACACCAAAAAGGCGCCGGTAAAGAGGGCGACCAGCGCCAGCATGTTGAGGTTGACGCGATAAGCCCGGGTTACGCTGACCGCGCGGTCGCGTTCGACTTGCGGCGCGACGGCAAGAACACCGGGAGGAAGCCGTTCGCCTATTCCTTTGCGAAAGGAGTCGACATCGGTTCCGGGCGTCAGCCGCAAGTCGATGCGATTCAAGCGGCCGACCGCATTGAAGAGCCACTGCGCCGAGGCGATATCCATCAGGCCCAACGGCTGCGGATAGGTCTCCGGCGCCAATATGCCAAGGACGCGCAGCGTCCTGCTCGAACTCCCGACGGTCACCTCAAGGTGCTCGCCACGGCGAAGTTTCAGCGCTCGAGCTGCAGGCTCGCTCAAATAAATCGTTTCGGGTTCGAAGAGCTGAAATAGGGCATCGCCGATGTCGCCGATCAATGCGGGCTGCAGCGCCGCCGCACGCAAGGGGTCGACGCCCAGTATCTTGAGCGTGTCATTGCGCTTCGAGAGCGCGGCTTCGAGTTCCAGCACCGGGCTTACGGCACTCACCGAGTCGTTGCGGGCAAGATCGACGTATAACTGTTCGGAAAAACCGTCGCGCGGACCACGGATCACCACATCGGCTTCGCCGACCAGGCGCTTGGTTGCCAAGCCGAATTCGTTGAGGGCCGACGTGTTGACCAGATACACCGAGGATCCCAGGGCGACGCCGAGTGCGAGCGCCAGAACCGTGACGAAAAACCGGCCCGGCTGCTCGCGTATCTGCGCGAGCAGCAGCATCCGCCAAATTTTGAAGGAGCCGGCGGCGGTCATCGAGCCGCCAATGGATGCAGGCCGTGCGCGTCGAGCAGCAGGATGCGATCGGCGGTGTCGGCCGCGACTCTCGAATGCGTGATCAGAATGCCGGCGCCGGCATTCTCTTTGACCTGCGCCCGCAGCAGCTCGAGGATTTGCGCGGCGCTGCGCGAGTCGAGGTTGCCGGTCGGCTCGTCTGCCAGCACAAGACGCGGTCGATGCACCAGGGCGCGGGCGATTGCCACGCGCTGAATTTCACCTCCCGACAGTTCGCGCACATGGCGGCGCGCGAGCGATTCGATTCCCACCGCGGTCAACATGGCGCACGTGCGCTCTTGACGCTCGGGCGCTGGGACGCCGAGCAGGCTCAAGGGAAGGGCGACGTTCTGCTCGACCGATAAATACGGCAGGACGTGGAACGCCTGAAAAACAAAACCAATGGCGCGCCGGCGCAGCAGCGTCGCGGCATCATCGTCCAAGGCAGCGAGGTCAATGCCCTCGATGAGCACGCGGCCGCTGTCGGTGCGATCTAGTCCCGCCAGCAGGTTGAGCAGCGTCGACTTGCCGGCGCCGGACTCGCCCATGATGGCAAGGTATTCACCCGGGCGAACTTCGAGATCGACGCCCTCGAAAATCGCCGGCCGATCGCTCGAGAAGCGTTTGCCTAGTTTCTCGAGCCGAACGACTGGGAGGGTCACCTAAGGCACGCTGGCCTTAAGCGGCGTCCACTCCGATAACAGCCTTGACCTCCAAGAAGTCGCGCAAGCCGAACTCACCCCACTCGCGGCCGTTGCCGGACATCTTGAAGCCGCCGAAGGGCGTATTCATGTTGCCGGAGGCGCCGTTCAAGGTGACCTGGCCCGCCCGGATCCGACCGCCCACACGGCGCGCGTGCAGGTTGTCCTTGGACCATACGTAGGCGGCAAGACCATAGGGCGTGTCGTTGGCGATCTGGATCGCCTGTTCTTCATTGTCGTACGGAAGAATGCACAGCACCGGTCCGAAGATCTCCTCGCGCGCGATGGTCATGTCATTACGCACGTTGGAAAATATCGTCGGCTTGACGAAGTAGCCCTTGGCCAGTCCGTCGGGACGTCCCGAACCGCCGATGACCACTTTCGCACCCTCCGCGATGCCTTTCGCGATATAGCCCGTAACCCGCTCGAACTGCACCTTGGAGACGAGGGGGCCCAAATTGGTTTTCTCGGAAGAAGGATCGCCGGTGACCACCGACTCGGCGACCCGCTTGGCGATCGCCTCCACCTCGGCCAATTTTGCCGCAGGCACCAGCATGCGGGTCGGCGCATTGCAGGATTGTCCGGAATTCTGAAATACGTGCAGTACGCTCTTCGTCACGGCGCGTTCGAAGTCCGCGTCATCGAGCAGCACATTGGGCGACTTGCCGCCGAGTTCTTGGTGCACGCGTTTGACGGAGGCTGCGGCGTTCTTGGCGACTTCGGAGCCGGCGCGCGTCGATCCGGTAAAGGACACCATGTCGACCTCGCGGTGCGATGACAGCGGCGCGCCCACGTTCGCGCCATCGCCGTTGATGAGGTTGAACACACCGGCAGGTACGCCCGCCTCATGCATGACCTTGGCCCAGATGATGGCGCTGAAGGGCGAATATTCCGAAGGTTTGAGCACCATGGTGCATCCCGCGGCAAGGGCGGGCACCACTTTGGCTGCGACTTGGTTCATCGGCCAGTTCCAGGGCGTGATCAGGGCGCAGACGCCGACCGGCTCCTGCACCAGGCGGACCGTGCCGTGCATCTCCTCAAATTTGAAATTCTTCAGCACCTCGATCATGGCGCTGATGTGGCCGACCCCAATACCCGTCTGGGAGCCCTTCGACAGCGTGATGGGCGCGCCCATCTCGATGGAAATGGCTTTTGCAATGTCATCGTAGTGCGCCTTATAGGCGGCGAGAATTCGCTCCATGAGAGCCAATCGCTCCGCCGGGGAGGTACGCGAATAGCTGTCAAACGCGCGGCGCGCGGCCATGACGGCGCGATCCACATCCTTGCTGCTGCCCATCGATATGACGCCCGCAGGCTCTTCCGTGGCGGGATTGATGACCTTCAATTCCTTGGGTTCCACCGGGTCCACCCACGCGCCATCAATGTAGAACTGCCGATTGTCATACGTCATTGCAGAGCCCCTTAAAAATGCGGTTACTTCCTGGCCGATATTCTACCCGCTGACCGGGTAATTCGCAGGGCGATTGGCTGTCCGAGCCGCGGTTGCTGTCTGCCGCGGCCGACTATCGCTGCGTACGGTGAGGACAGGCATGATTCCGCTCAAGTTTTGCGGTCTTGGTTCGCATTCTGACCCCGCCATAGTTGCTAGGCTTCGATACATGAGACATATCAAGAGACCGCGCTTTTCATCGGCCCTGGCTGGGTTTTTGGGCCTAAGTTTAAGCTGCGCGGCAGCCGCGGCCCCTGCAGCGGAATGGAACCCCGTGCGCTCTCACCCGGTTGAAATCGGTCCACAGGCGCGCCGCCTGATCATCGGATTTCGCGCCACGGAAGCCAATGCCGCCACCAAGACCATACGGCTGCGCGCCAAGGCGCAACTGGTCCGGGTCACGCAGGCGCAGACCTCGCACATCGATATGGCCGCACTGATTCAGCGCAGCGCCATTGCTGCAGCGGGGTCGCGCCAATTGACGCCGAGCATGCATGTCCTGTTTCTTCAAAAGACACTGTACGGCGCGGACGTCGAAGCGGCGCTCAAACGGCTGCGCGCCGATCCGTCGGTTGCGTTCGCCGACGTCGATGAATGGCGCTACCCGCACGCATTGCCGAACGATCCTCTTTTTCTTCCGACGGCAAACGCCAGCGGCCAGTGGTATCTGCAAAAGCCGAGCACCGCCACTCCGACCAGCGACGCAGCGGCGACCGACGCGGTTTCCGCGTGGGACATCACGAAGGGCAGTTCGGGCACGGTGATTGCGGACGTCGATAGCGGGATTCGCTTCGACCACCCCGACCTGCTCCGGGCGGGGTTCGGCGGGCGCCTGCTGCCCGGCTACGATTTTGTGGATCAAGACCTGGACTCGACCAACAGCGATCCGTTGGGAACCTTTCTCATTGCCAATGACGGTGATGGCTGGGACCCTGATCCTTCCGATCCCGGCGATTGGATCGACAGCGCCGATCTGATGAATTCAAGCGTGTTCCCCAGCAAGCGTTGCAGCACGGAGCACAGCTCCTGGCATGGCACCCGAGTGATGGGCGTGCTAGGCGCGCTGACCAATAACGATACCGGCATTGCCGGTATGGCCTGGAATCCCTACCTGCTGCCGGTGCGCGCGCTGGGCAAGTGCGGCGGATTGGACTCCGACATCATCGTCGGCATTCAGTGGGCTGTCGGCATGCCCATCGCCGGCGTACCGGACAATCCGTATCCCGCCGATATCATCAACCTGAGTCTCGGCGGAACAGGCAGCGCCTGTCCCACTCACTATCAGAATCTCATCACGCAGCTGACCAACATGGGCGTGCTGCTGGTGGCATCCGCGGGCAACGAGAGCGGCCCGGTGGATGTACCCGCCAACTGCCCGGGCGTGCTGGCGGTTGCAGGATTGAGAAATGTCGGCACCAAGGTCGGCTACAGCAGCTTGGGACCCGAGATCGGCATCGGCGCGCCCGCCGGCAACTGCGTGAATACGAATGGTGGACCCTGCCTGCGATCCATCGATTCCACGTCTAACGAGGGCGCCACAGTTCCCGGCGCGAGCTCTTACACCGATCAATTGAATTCCAATCTCGGCACGAGTTTTTCCGCACCCATCGTTTCCGGCGTTGCTGCACTGATGCGCGCGGCGAACGCGAATCTCACACCACCGCAAATTATCGCGCGAATGAAGGCGAGCGCGACGCCGTACCCGCAGCCCGTGACTACGCCACCCACTCCCCAGTGTGTCAACGGATCGACCTCGCAGGTTGAATGCGTTTGCACCACCACCGCCCCGACCACTTGCGGCGCGGGCATGGTCAACGCGTTGAGTGCCGTCAAGGCGGCGCTCAATCCGATTGCGGCAGTCAAGATACCAACTGGATTTACCTCTGGCGGCGGCACCTTCGATGCCGGCGGCAGCGCGGCGGCTTGCGGCGCCACGATTGCGTCCTACGCATGGACCAGTACTTCGGCAATTCACATTGTTTCGGGCGGCTCGACCTCTGCAGTGAATGTCGTGGCCACCGGCGCGGGAACTTTGACACTGGTGGTAACGGATTCCGCAGGCAACATGGACACTGCCATCGTCACTTTCACGACCACCCGTGCGACTACGCCGGCGCCGGCCGTCGCGGGCACGGCTGCATCGTCGTGCGTCGCCGACCTGATCGTCGCGCCGATCGCACCGACGGTAACCGAGGCATTTGAGCCGAGCAGCGTGGCCGTCAACGGGTCCGCCGTGCTCACGCTGACGCTCAGCAACGCCAATGGCTTTGATCTGACTCAATCCGGAATCACGATTGCGTTGCCGGCCGGCCTGCAGCTCGGCACCACGGCGCCCGCTACCACCTGTGCCGGCGCCAACGGCTCGCTGACCTCCGGCACGGGCACGGTCACCATGAGCGGCGCCATTATTCCCGCCGATGGATCGTGCGATCTTACGGTGAACGTCACGAGCACCACGGCGGGCACGTACACCCATACGGTCGCCACCAATGACCTGATGACCGGACCCGCGGGAGGCAATACGGCTCCTGCTTCGGCTTCCCTGAGCGTGACCGCGGGCAGCAGTAGCGGCAACAGCGCGGGTGGGAGCGGCGGCGGCGGCGGGGGCGGGGGTGCCCTCGATTGGCTCGACATCATGCTCGTCGCCGGCGTTGTGCTCATGATTCGAGGCCAGGCCGGCCGCAAGCGGCGCTGAGACTATCCGGTCGTTGGTCAAGCGCTAACGCTATAATCGGCGCATGGACCACCCCGGACTCAAGCGCGTCGCCATTCAATCGGTCAAAACCCATCGGGACGCCCGCGGCGCCCTGTTCGAGCCCTTGACGGATGCGGAATTGCTCGCGCAGAAAAATGTCCATGTCGCGCTCACTCAGCCGAACGAGACTCGCGGCAATCACGTGCATCGCACTGCCGTGGAGATCACCACCGTCGTCGGGCCCTGCCAGGTACGGCTGAAGGAAGAGGGGCAGATCAAGGATATCGACGTGGCAGAGGGGGAGATATTGCGCCTGACCATCCCGCCCGGGGTCGTTCACGCCTTTCGCAACACCGGCACAGCCGCCATGCTGCTCGTGTCATTCAGCACCAACTTGCACGATCCGCAGGGCGCCGATACGCAGCGGGAGCAGATTCTTTAGGCCGGCCGACAGGGCATCCGCGGTGAAAGCCATCTCATTCAAGAATACCGCGCTGTTCAAGCGTGGAATTTGGCTGAGCGCCGCCGCCTTGGTGCTATTCGTGGTTGGACCTGCGGCGCTCAATGGGAGTCTGTGGCGCAATCCGTTGCCGAGTGTGATCGCCGGCGGCATTCTTGGCGCGGCCCTGGTCTATTTTTTCTGGAAAACGCAAATCCACAGCCTCGCCGATGAGGTGTTGGACTGCGGGGATAGCCTCAAGGTCCGACGGGGCCGCACTGAGGATGCGATACCGCTGTCAAAGGTCTCTTCGGTCGATGTTTCAAGCAGCGGTGGATTCCACCGGATTACCGTGAGATTGCGCGAGCGTTCGAAGCTGGGCATTCGAATCGAATTTCTGCCGCAGGCCAGCCTTTGGTCAAACCTGCCGGCGATCAAAGCCGTGGCTCAGGGCCTCGCGGAGCGCGCACGCCTGACGTTATGACGTACCTGCCGTTGGCACCTCGAGCTCGTAGCCGCGCTTGAAATCGCGGATGTGCTTTTCCATCCACGCGCGCGCTTGGTCACTTTTTTTCAGCTTGATCGCCTCGATGATCCTGTCCTGCGCAGCCTGGATACGAGCTCGCGCCTGCGGCACCCGATCGATCACCTGCGTCAGCGTGGGAACGAGCAGCAGATTGAGCGGCGCTTGCGATAGCGCCAACACTTGATTGCCGCTGGCGACGGCCACCGCGGTGAAAAACTCCACCACCGCCGCAACCGCGGTGTCGGTGTCGGTGATGTCGCGCTTGAAGCGCACGCTGGCCCGCGTCAAGCCCTGCAACTGAGCTGCGGTACGCCGCAATGCGGCGTACTGGGCGGCAGCGGGCTCGATGGCCATCATCGCCTCCCACAGCTCCATGAAGGTCACATCGTTCAGGGCCAGTGCGCGGCTGACGCCGGAACTGACGCGGCGTGGTTCCGGACGGGTGACGCGCAGGCGCTTCTCGCCGCGTTCGCGTCCCAGCAATCCATGCACCTCGAGTTCGCGGATTGCTTCCCGGATTGTCGAGCGGTTCACGCCAAATTGGCGCGCGAGATCCGTCTCGGAGGGCAGGGGATCGCCGGGACGCAGGGTACGCGTGACAATGCGTTGTTCGATGAGATTGGCAATCTGCCGGTATGCCGGATGATCATCCAGCGGCACGAACAGATCGCTCACCGGTGCACCTCTCACGACCCTTCCCCAAAGAGTTCCCGGCCGATCAGCATGCGGCGGATTTCCGAGGTACCCGCCCCTATTTCGTACAGCTTGGCATCGCGCAGCAGTCTGCCCGTGGGGTAGTCGTTGATGTAGCCGTTGCCGCCCAAAAGCTGAATCGCATCGAGCGAGGCGCGGGTTGCCGCCTCGGCGCAAAATAGGATGCAGGCGGCGGCATCTTTGCGGGTGTAGTCGCCGCGATCGCACGCCGCGGCCACCATGTACACGTAACTGCGGCAGGCGTTCAACGAGGCATACATGTCCGCGAGCTTGCCTTGCACCAGTTCAAAGGTGCCGATCGGCTGCCCGAATTGCTTGCGCTCGCGCACATACGGTACCGCCACATCCAAGGCGGCAGCCATGATCCCGAGCGGGCCGCCGGAGAGCACGACGCGTTCATAGTCGAGCCCGCGCATCAGCACGTTGACGCCGTGATTTTCAGTTCCCAACAGATTCTCGGCGGGCACTTCGCAGTCATCGAACACCAATTCGCTGGTGCTCGATCCGCGCATCCCGAGCTTGTCGAGCTTTTGAGCGGGCGTGAAACCCTTGAAATCCTTTTCAATGATGAATGCGCTGATGCCGCGCGAACCCGCTTCGGGTGCGGTCTTCGCGTACACGACCAGCACATCTGCCTCGGGGCCGTTGGTGATCCACATTTTGCGGCCGTCGAGGACGTAAACATCGCCGCGGCGGATTGCCTTGAGCTGCATGGATACGACGTCCGAGCCTGCGCCCGGCTCCGACATGGCCAGCGCGCCGACATGTTCGCCGCTGATGAGCTTCGGCAGATAACGCTGTTTCTGCGGCTCCGTGCCGTTCAACGCCAACTGGTTCACGCACAGATTCGAATGTGCGCCGTAACTCAAGCCCACCGCTGCCGAGGCGCGGGAAATCTCTTCCATCGCCACGGTGTGGGCCAGATATCCCAAGCCCGCACCGCCGTGTTCAGGGCTGACCGTGAGCCCCAATAACCCCAGGTCGCCGGCTTCGCGCCACAGATCGCGCGGAAATTCGTTGCTGCGGTCTATTTCCTGCGCGCGCGGGGCAATGCGCTCTTCGGCGAAGCGGCGCACCTGATCGCGGACGGTGTCGATCACCTCGCCCAGGCCGAACGTGAACTCTCGATATGCGGCATTGGCCATTTTGCGGGCCCCCCCATTGTCATCGGGCCAAGATCGTTGGATAATCGGACTGTCCGACAATTCTGCCACGCTCAGGGCAACAAAGCCAATGGCCAAGATAGTTTCCAAAATCGATCCCCGATCGCAGGACTTTGCCGACAACCGGGCCGCCATGCAGGCCCTGGTCGATGACCTGCAGGCCACGCTGCGCCGCAACGCCGTGGGCGGCAGCGCCGCGGCGCGCGACAAGCACACCCAGGCGGGCAAACTGCTGGCGCGCCAGCGCATCGCCGCCTTGCTGGACCCGGGCTCGCCCTTCCTGGAGTTGTCGCCGCTGGCCGCTCAGGGCGTCTACGGCGAGGACTTGCCGGGCGCCGGTCTCATCACGGGGATCGGCCGCGTTTCATCCCGCGAGTGCATGGTGGTGGCGAATGATCCCACCGTGAAGGGTGGTACGTACTATCCGCTGACGGTCAAGAAGCATTTGCGCGCGCAGGAGGTTGCGGGCGAGAACGCGCTGCCCTGCATCTACCTGGTGGAAAGCGGCGGGGCTTTTCTGCCGCGGCAGGACGAGGTGTTTCCCGACCGCGAGCACTTCGGCCGGATTTTCTTCAACCAGGCGCGCCTTTCGGCGCGCGGTATTGCGCAGGTCGCCGTGGTGCACGGATCCTGTACGGCCGGCGGCGCGTATGTTCCGGCCATGTCCGATCACGCCGTCATTGTGCGCAACCAAGGCCGGGTGTTTCTCGGCGGCCCGCCTCTGGTGCGCGCCGCCACGGGCGAGGAGATCGATGCCGAGTCCTTGGGAGGCGCGGATGTTCACTGCCGCAAATCAGGGGTCACCGACTACTATGCCGAGAATGATCTGCATGCGTTGGCATACGCCCGGCGTGCGATTGCCAGATTGCGTGCTCCCAGTCTGCGCGCCGCGGCAACCACTTCTCCCGCCGGCGGACTGGACAATCCGTTCGACGCGACCGAGCTGTACGGGATCATCCCGCAGAACTCACGCAAGCCCTACGATGTGCACGAGCTCATCGCGCGACTGGTGGATGGCGCGTGGTTCGACGAATTCAAAGCGCTCTACGGCACCACGCTGGTGTGCGGCTTTGCGGACATCCATGGCACGACCGTGGGAATTTTGGCGAACAACGGCATCTTGTTCTCCGAGAGCGCGCTCAAGGGCACGCATTTCATCGAGTTGTGCTGTCGCGAGGGCATACCGTTGGTTTTTCTGCAGAACATCGCCGGTTTCATGGTCGGGCAAGCCGCTGAAGCCGGCGGTATCGCCAAGGACGGGGCGAAATTGGTGACGGCCGTGGCCTGCGCCGCGGTGCCGAAGTACACGGTGGTCATCGGCGGCAGCTTCGGCGCCGGCAACTATGCGATGTGCGGCCGCGCCTACAGCCCCCGTTTCTTGTTTCAGTGGCCGAATGCACGGACCTCGGTGATGGGAGGCGAGCAGGCAGCGAGCGTGCTGGCAACGATCAAGCGCGAGGCCTTGGAGCGCGGCGGTGGGACCTTCAGCGAGGCCGACGAGGAGAAGCTCAAGGCGCCCATCCGCGAGCAATTCGAGCGGCAGGGGCATCCGTACTACGCGTCGGCGCGTCTCTGGGATGATGGCGTGATCGATCCGCTCGACACGCGCCGCATCTTAGGATTAGCCCTCGCGCTGACGCGCGCCCAAGAGATTCCGGAGACGCGCTTCGGCGTGTTTCGCATGTGAGCGGCGTGATGATCAGACGCCTGTTGATTGCGAACCGCGGCGAAATTGTCTGCCGCATCGCGCGCACCGCCCGGCGCTTGGGCGTGCGGAGCATTGCGGTGTATTCGGATGCGGATCGAAACGCCCAGCACGTGCGCGTCGCCGACGAAGCCTATCGCCTGGGAGCCGCACCCGCCGCCGACAGCTACCTCAATATCGGCAAGCTCATCGAGCTTGCCAGGCGCGTGGGTGCGGATGCCATTCATCCCGGCTATGGATTCTTATCGGAGAACGCCGCATTCGCGCAAGCCTGCGCCGATGCGGGCCTGATTTTCGTCGGTCCGCCGGCGGCGGCAATCCGATCCATGGGGTCCAAGAGCGCATCGAAAGCCGCCATGGCGGCGGTCGGCGTGCCGGTGGCTCCGGGCTATCACGGCAGCGATCAGACGCCGCAGCGCCTCGCCGAGGAAGCGGCGCGCGTGGGATTTCCGCTCATCATCAAGGCGAGCGCCGGCGGCGGCGGCAAGGGCATGCAGGTCGTCAATTCCGCGGCTGAGGTTGCCGCAGCCGTCGAGTCGGCGCAGCGTCTGGCGCGAACCGCATTCGGCGATGACCGTTTGTTGATGGAGCGCTACTTTCCCAAGGCGCGCCACGTGGAGGTCCAGATTTTTGCCGACTCGCACGGACAGACCTTGAGTCTGTTCGATCGGGATTGCTCGGTGCAGCGCCGCCACCAGAAAATCATCGAAGAGGCGCCGGCTCCCGGACTGCGCGATGACGTTCGTGCCGCGATGGCGCAAGCCGCCGTGAAGTCGGCGCAGGCCGTGAATTATGTCGGCGCGGGTACGGTCGAATTTCTGGTCGATGAGGCGCAAGATTTCTATTTCATGGAAATGAACACGCGGCTGCAGGTGGAGCATCCCGTGACGGAAATGATCACCGGGCTCGATCTGGTCGAGTGGCAGCTGCGAATTGCGCAAGGAGAGCGCCTGCCGTTGACACAGTCTGAGATCAAACGGCAGGGCTGCGCCATCGAAGCGCGCCTGTATGCAGAGGACCCCGCGCACGACTATTTGCCGAGCGTAGGACGGATTGTACACCTGCGATGGGCCGCGGCATCCCAAGGGTTGCGCCAGGATACCGGCGTCGAAGAGGGCGATGAAGTATCGACCTATTACGATCCAATGCTCGGAAAAGTTATCGCCTGGGGCGATTCGCGGTCCACTGCCATCGAGCTGCTGCAGCGTGCGCTGGGCGAGATCGAGATCGCCGGTGTCGAGACCAATCGGGCGCTGCTTTCAAGTGTGCTTGCCGATGAGGTATTTCGGCGCGCCGCGGTGGCGACGGATTTTCTCAATGTTCGCCGCGCGCAGCTGCGCTTCGGCGATGCGGATGCGACCGACCTCGACATCGCGCTTGCGGCTGTGTGGTGCGCGGCACGCCGCACCGACGCGAATGCCCTATGGGCGGACACGCGCGGCTGGCGCCCGGCCGCACCGTCGAGCACGGTCTGGCGCTTCGGATCGCGCAGCGTCACGCTCGATCTGGCGGCGCCGGATCGATATCTGGCACGCACCGGCGCGAAGGAAATGACTGTGCAAGTCGTTTCCCGCGATGCGGAATCGCTGAGTGCGGAGTGCGACGGCGAAGTGTGGAAGGTTCACGTGTTCGAGGCACCACCGGTGCTGCATCTGTATAGGGACGGGCTGCATGCGGCATTGACGATGATCGGCACCGACGATGCGTTGCAAGCGGTTGGCGGTACGGAGCAGGGCTCTTTGCTCACGCCGCTGCCGGGCACGATCGTGGCGCTGCACGTCGCCGCCGGCGAGCGCGTGGCACGCGGCGCGCCCCTGATCACCGTTGAGGCCATGAAGATGGAGCACACCCTGACGGCGCCCTATGACGGTGTCGTATCCCGAGTTGCGTTTGGATTGGCTGACCGGGTTCAGGCGGGCGCGATTTTGGTCGAGCTCGCGCCGCTTTAGAATTTCTTCAGGCGACCTGCGCGTCAGCGGCCGCTTCGACCGCGGGGAGCGTCACTTTAAAGCGCGTCTCCTGACCGACGTTGCTGGCCAGCGCGATTTTTCCGCCGGCCTCGTGCACATAGCGTCGCACGAGCGACATGCCGCTGCCATGTTTGGTGTCTCCGGTATCAGGCATGGTCGTAAAGCCTGACTTGAAAATCAGTTTGATTGCCTGACGATCCCGCAACTCGCGTGCCTCATCGGCGCTCAGCAACCCCTTGGCAACGGCGACCTCGCGGACTTTGTCCGGATCCAGGCCCCGCCCATCGTCCTGAAACAGCAGCTCGAAGCCGCCGCCCGTAGTCGCATTGAACGCGAGCTGCAGGGTGGCAATGTTCGGCTTACCGGCTTGGTCGCGCTCCGCTGCGATCTCGATGCCATGAAACACGGCATTGCGAATCAGCTGGATGGCGATATTCTTCACCGTGGCTTGATAGCGGGGTGGAACCAGCTCCAAGCCTTGACACGAAAGAACGACGTTTTTTTGATTTTCCTGCGCCACCAGGTCGGTCAGCGTCGCAAGGGTGCTTTCGAGGCTGCCGACGGCGGCCATGCGCTGCGCGAGGGGAGCGGCATTCTGTGCCATTTCAGCAAAGAACTTGGGGGCTTCGATGACTTGGGTGCCGTTCTCTGTGATGCGCGCCTCCGGAGTAACGGCCTCCGCTTCGCGCGCGGGACCCGCCTGCGAGGTTAGTGATCGCAGCAGGACGAATTGTCCGTACAAGGAGTCGAGCTTGACGGCCAGCGGCAGAAAGTCGCTGCCGCTCAAGGTTTGGCGGCTGCGCAGGTCCTGCAACGCGTCTTCGAACTCGCGTGCGGCGCTCTGCAGCCCGGATAGCTTGAGTGCCGCGGCATCGCGGCGTATGCGGTCGACTTCCTCCAGCGTCTCCTCGAGTTTGTGGCGAAACGCCCCAGCCTCGCGCGCCGGCTTTTTCAACACGCCATTGATGGTCTTCATCGACGCGTCGGTTCGTTGCAGGAAGGCCCCGAAGCGCGCACCTCCGGCCTGCAGCACGCCGCGCAGGATCTCGCCCTGCGTCAGCACGTGGACGCGCAAGTCTTCCAGCTCCCGCAGCTCCTGCACGCGTGCCGTGATGTCGGTGACCCGAACCATCCAGGAACGGGGCTCGTGCGGTATCTCGACGCTGCTGAATTCGAAGGAATAGTGCGCCATGGTGGAGCTGCCGTCCGCATTCGTCAATTTCACTTCCACGTCTTGAAGCGGATTGGCCGCTTCGGTCTCGCCGCGCGCAAGTTCGAGCAGGCGCGCGATGTAAGTGCGCACGACGCTCAAGGTCTTGGCGGAAACCAACGGACCGATCAATTTCTCGACGGTGAGACTGGCAAAATCTTGGCGGCGAAACAACGGACCCAGGGACTCCGAAACCTGCGGCTGGATCCTGCCTTTGGAGTCCATCAGAAACAGGCCGATGGCGCTTGTCTTCAATATGGCGTCCGTCAGCCGATTGCTGGCGTCGACGAGTTCCTGTTTTTCGCGCTCGTGGCGTTTAACGGAGATGAACATGGCCGCAACAGGGTGCCAAACCCCGGGCAGGCGGGGGATGATGGGTTTCACAGCCTAGGCCAGGCGATTTACTTATTAATAGCCGCCGAGGCGCTCTGTGACGGGCGTCACGCTATGGGACGTTATTGGACGTTTGGCTCAGGCCACGGCCGCGATCGGACCCAGGTCTGCGAGCAATTCATCCGCAGAGGCATAGCGGGCGCTCTGCTGTTTCGCCATGAGCCGGTCCAGCAGGGGTTGCTGCATGGAGGTGGCCTCGGGCAACTGCGGTACCGGCGAGCTTGTGTGCTGCGACATGATGGCCACGGCGCTGCGGCCGGCGTAGGGTCTTTGGCCCGTGAGCATTTCGTAAAACATCACGCCCAAGCTATACAGGTCGGTGCGCCCATCCACGCGCTGGCCTTGCGCCTGCTCGGGACTGATGTAGTAAGGAGAGCCGAGCACCTGACCCACGCCGGTAGTGCCGATCTCATCGAGCGAGCGCCGCGCCAGTCCAAAATCGATCAGCACCGGAGAATTGTCCTCTCGCAACATGACGTTCGCGGGCTTGAGGTCCCGATGCAAGATTCCAAAGACGTGGATGACGCGCAGTGCTTCGGCGATGGCGCGCAGATAGTAGAGGCTCTCGTCCACGCTCAACGGATTGCGCAAACGATCGCGCAGGTCGCCGCAGGGGAAATATTCCATCGCCAGGTATAAATGCCCTGGCTGGGAACCGAAGTCATGAATCTCCGCGATCGCGCGATGCGTGATGCTGGAAATGATCTCGTATTCACGCTGGAAGCGCTCCGCATCGCCCATTTCCCGCTCAGACTCGCCGCGCGTCATCACTTTGAGCACGACGTTTCTGCGCAGCCGCTCGCTGCGCGCAAGAAACACGGATGAGAAATTGCTGGTGGCAATTTCCTTGACGATGGAATAGCCGGGCACTTCGACAATGGTCGAATTTTCGCTCTGCGCCATCATGGCGGCCGCTTGCGCGGCAACGCGCCGTTTGGAGGTGGCTTCGCCGACCGCGGTGAGCAGCTGGTCCTTGGTGATTTGCGCCAGGGGCAGATAGTCCTTGGCGCCGCCTTTCAGCGCGCGGACCGCCGACAGTTCACTGCCGTTTTCCGCGAGCAAAATGCAGTACAGCGCGGGCTGCACCCGCAGCAGTTGGGTCAGGCTGCCGAGGACGGCAGTAGACAGGGCCTCATTGGCGAAATCGGCTTGCAACAGGACGGCATCCGGGGTGCGCTCGCTGATCAACCGGCTCAGGGGCGCGGATTCGCCGGCCCGCAGGGTTGTGACCTGCGCGGTAGGCCAGTGGCTTGTCACATGATGAGTGAGCCATTGGATGCGTTTGGTGTCTCCTCCGACCACCACCAAGATTGGACCCACGTCTGCCATGCCGATAAGGGTAGTCGCTGATACCCCCGCATTACCCGTGGGGAATTCACATTTCGGGCCCCCAGACGCGCAGATACCTTGAAAAATACCCCGTTTGGCCTGGAAAATTGCAACCAACGCCCCAGTTCAGGGTCAGTCATTGAATCCAGAATCTTTTTAGGTCAGAGGACTTATTTCAATGGGAAGCATCAGAACCTGGTCGCTCGCAGCGGTCGCGGCCACCTTTGTATTGATCATCGCTCATCAGCGCTCGGACGCAGGCTCAGGGCCTGCGCAAACCGTCGCGCCGACTGTGGCGGCTTTGGCCCCCGCAAGCTCGCCCGCCGGGCGTGTCACGGGGCTTCCGGATTTTTCGGGTCTGGTCGCCGAGGCGGGCGGTGCGGTCGTCAACGTCAGCGTCACGGAAAAGCCGCAGAAGACCTTGGGGCCCGGCGGACCCAATGGCCAAGGGGATGCCGACGATCCGCTGTCCCAATTCTTCCGCCGCTTTCAGACGCCGAATCCAGAGCGCGCCCCCCCGAGCAGGGGTGTGGGCTCGGGATTCATCGTCAGCCCGGACGGCTATGTACTGACCAACGCGCACGTGGTGTCCGATGCTTCCGAAGTCACGGTAACGCTCACGGACCGGCGGGAATTCACCGCGAAGGTCATCGGCATCGACAAACCCAGCGATGTGGCGTTGATCAAGATTGCTGCGACCGGCCTGCCGACCGTGCGGTTTGGAGACCCGTCGAAACTGCGTCCCGGTCAATGGGCCATTGCCATTGGCTCGCCGTTCGGCTTTGAGAACAGCGTGACGGCGGGGGTCATCAGCGCGATCGGCCGTCCGTTGATCGACGGCAGCAGCACCACCAACTATGTGACCTTTATTCAGACCGATGCGGCCGTCAATCCGGGTAATTCCGGCGGCCCGCTGTTCAACATCGACGGCGAGGTCATCGGCATCAATTCGCAGATTTACAGCCGCACCGGCGGCTATATGGGCGTCTCGTTCGCCATACCCATTGATACGGCACTGGGCGTGAAGGATCAGCTGCAGAAAAACGGCAAGGTGATTCGCAGCCGCATCGGTGTGTCGGTTCAGGATATTCGCCAGCAGTTGGCGCTGTCTTTCGGGCTTACCACGCCGCACGGCGCACTGATCAGTTCGGTGGATCCGACCGGTCCGGGCGAGAAAGCCGGGCTGAAGGCGGGCGATGTAATCACCAGCGTGAACGGACGCAATGTCGACCATTCCTACGACCTGCCCGCCATTATTTCCCAGCTGCCTCCCGGCAGCCAGGCGCGATTGGGAATTTGGCATGATCGCAAGGCGACGGAAGTGAACGTCAAGACCGTGTTGCTGGAGGATTCGGCCACGCAGGTCGCAAAAACCCGCGGCGAGGACGGGGGCGGCAAGCTTGGGCTCTCGCTGCGCTCGCTGCAGCCCAGCGAACAGCAGGAATTGCACACCAAGGGGCGTCTGCTGGTCGAGGACGTCACCGGCCCGGCGTTGGCCGCCGGCTTGCAACCCGGAGACGTGGTACTGGGCGTCAACGGGGTAGGGGTTGCCACTGTGGCCGACTTGAAGCGCGAGGTCGCCCGGGCGGGGCACAATGTTGCGTTGTTGGTGCAGCGCGAAGATGCCCAGATCTATTACCCCATTGATCTTGGGTGACGGGATTCGTTGTACTTAAGCCTTGCAATCAGGCCTAATCGCGGGCGTGCAAAGCGCCGCCCCCTTATTTTCGCAGACTAATGCTCGTGTCGCCGGCGCAACGCCGGCGACCTTTCTGCCAACCTCGCGCGAGGAAATGGCGGCCCTCGGCTGGACGCAATGCGATGTCATCATCGTCACCGGCGACGCCTATGTCGATCATCCGAGTTTCGGGATGGCCATCATTGGGCGGGTTCTCGAGGCGCAAGGTTTCAAGGTGGGCATCATCGCGCAGCCGGATTGGCACAGCACTCGAGATTTCGAGGCGCTCGGTGAGCCGCGACTGTTCTTTGGCGTGACCGGCGGCAACATGGATTCGATGGTGAATCGCTACACCTCGGATCGGCGGGTCCGAAGCGACGACGCGTACACGCCCGGCGGTCTTGGCGGCAAGCGGCCGGATCGTTGCGTCATCGTTTATTCACAGCGAATCCGCGAGGCATTCAAGCACACGCCGATCGTCGTCGGCGGCATCGAAGCCAGCCTGCGGCGAATCGCTCATTTTGACTACTGGTCCGAACAGGTACGCCGCTCCGTTCTGGTCGATTCGAAAGCGGATCTATTGGTATACGGCAATGCAGAGCGGCAGATTGGCGAGATCGCGCAGCGCTTGCACGATGGTGCATCGATAAACGACATCACCGATTTGCGCGGCACTGCTTATCTGCGCCGCGGCATGCCTGCCGGATGGGTGGAAATCGACTCGAGCGAATTGGATACGCCTGGCGCGCTGAACCCGCCCGTGGATCCGTACGCCAGCGAAGAGCAGCGCCGAAGCGCTTCTCTGCCCGCAATGCCCTCGGGCCCTGCAGCGGCGCCGGCCGCGGCGGGGACGCCGGCGCCGGCCGAAAAAGTGGTGAAATTCTACCGCAAGGTACCGAACGCTCAGCGCGAGCACAGCGTCATTCGCATGCCTTCCTTCGAACAGGTCAGCAAGGATGCGGTGTTGTATGCACATGCGTCGCGCATCCTGCACATGGAATCAAATCCGGGCAACGCGCGCGCGTTGGTGCAACGGCACGCAAGCCTCGAGTTGTGGCTGAATCCGCCGCCGATCCCGTTGAGCACCGCGGACATGGACGCGATCTACGAATTGCCGTATGCGCGGCGCCCGCATCCCAGCTATGGCACGGCGAAGATTCCTGCCTATCACATGATTCGATTCTCGGTCGCCATTCAGCGCGGATGCTTCGGCGGATGCACATTTTGCTCGATCACGGAGCATGAAGGTCGAATCATTCAGAGTCGGTCGGAGGACTCCGTGATTCGCGAGATCGAGACCATTCGCGATGACGTCAAGGGATTCACCGGCGTGATCTCGGATCTGGGCGGTCCGACCGCCAACATGTATCGGCTGCATTGCAAGAGCCCGGTGATCGAGTCGGCATGCCGGCGGCCTTCCTGCGTATTCCCGGGAATCTGTCCAAATCTCAACACCGATCACGCGCCGCTCATCAGTTTGTATCGCCGCGCACGCGCCCTGAAGGGCGTCAAGAAGGTATTGATCGCATCCGGTGTTCGCTACGACCTGGCGGTCGAGTCGCCGGAGTACGTGAAGGAGTTGGCGACGCATCACACCGGCGGCTATCTGAAGATTGCGCCGGAGGCCATCGGCGATGGTCCCCTGTCGAAAATGATGAAGCCCGGCGTCGGCAGCTACTACCGGTTCAAGGAGCTATTCGACAAATATTCGAAAGAAGCGGGCAAGGAACAATATCTGATTCCGTACTTTATCGCCGCCCACCCCGGGACGCGCGATATCGACATGCTGGAGCTGGCGTTGTGGCTCAAGAAGAACGGCTTCCGTGCCGATCAAGTGCAGGCCTTTTTGCCGTCGCCCATGGCGACCGCGACCGCCATGTATCACTCGGCCAAGAATCCCCTGAAGAAGATCAGCCGCTCGAGCGAAGAGGTCGTGATACCGAAGGGCATCAAGGTGCGCCGCCTGCACAAGGCGTTTTTGCGCTATCACGATCCGCAAAACTGGCCGCTGCTGCGCGATGCCTTGAAGCGCATGGGTCGCGCCGACTTGATCGGCAACGGCAAGCAGCACTTGATCCCCGCCTATCAACCCCTGGGCGCAAGCCACGCAGCGCCAAGGCGTCCGTTCCGTACTCAGCACACCGGACTGCCGAAATCCGGCCGCGCAAGCGGCAATTCACGGCGTGGCAGAGCCTAAAACGCCAACGGAATCGCTTGCTAGGCTCCCTTGGGTACGATTAGAGTTCTGAGCTGTCTAGCGGCTTGCCGCCGGATTTCAACAATGTTTGCCGCTTGGAGCGCGAGGAACGCCGAGGTAGCTTGAGGCGCGTGTGCAGTATGGATAAGTGGGTGGTTCATAAATTTGGGGGATCCAGCGTCGCAGACGCTGCTTGCTTCCGCAGGGTGGCAGAGATCGTCGAGGCGTCCTCCAACCCGCGCGAGGCCATCGTGCTATCCGCCTGCCGCGGCGTTACGGACTCGCTGCTCGAGCTGGTCGCCCTGGCGGAACAACCCAACAAGGAATTCGGCGCGGCGATTCGTGCGCTGAAGGCGCGGCATCTGGATCTGGCGGCCGAGCTGATCTCGAAGCCTGCCTTCGAAAGCTACAAGGCGCAGTTCGAGCGGGATTGCCTGGACATTGCCGGCATGCTGCACACCGTACGCCTCATCCGGTCCTCGACCTACACGATGCGCGATGTCATTTCCGGCTTCGGGGAAATATGGTCCACGCGCTTGTTCGCGCCGTTCCTGCGTGAGCGCGCCCGGGTCGAGGGCGAAATTCTGTGGATCGATGCGCGCGAGGTCATCATCGTCGAATGGGGTTCGCTCGGGCCCGCGGTGCAATGGGCGGCGAGCGAGGCCAATCTGCAAAAAATCGTCCCGCCGAATTTCTTAGGCAGGCTCATTGTGACCGGCTTCGTCGCCACCACGACCAAGGGCAAGCAGACCACTCTGGGCCGCAACGGCAGCGATTTTTCCGGCTCGATTTTCGGGGCGCTCCTGAACGCCATCGAAATCACCATCTGGACCGACGTCGACGGCGTGCTGTCGGCGGATCCGCGCCTGGTGCCGAATGCACAAGCCATCGATCAGCTCTCGTACAACGAGGCAATGGAACTGGCTTACTTCGGCGCGAAGGTCATTCATCCGCAGACCATGGCGCCGGCAGTGGCGCGAGACATCCCGATTTTCATCCGCAACACCTTCGCGCCGCAAAAACGCGGCACGCTGATTTGCGCCAACCCGGTTTCGGCCCTCAAGGTGAAAGGCATCACGACCATCGATCCGGTGGCTCTGGTGAATCTCGAGGGCGCGGGCATGATTGGTGTTCCTGGTACGGCGCATCGCCTGTTCGGCGCGCTGCGCGACACCGGAATTTCGGTCATCCTCATTTCCCAAGGCAGCTCGGAGCACTCAATCTGCTTTGCGATTCCCGAAGCACAAGCCGTGCGGGCCGAAGAGGCGGTGCGCCGCGCCTTCGATGCGGAATTGCGCGACGGACAAATTCAGCACGTCGAGGTCGCGCTTGGCATGAGCATTCTGGCAGTCGTCGGCGACGGTATGGCCGGCGCACATGGCGTCGCGGCAAAGGTCTTCAATTCGCTCGGCGACGCGGCGATCAGCGTGCGCGCGATTGCGCAGGGTGCCTCTGAGCGCAACATCTCGGTCGTGGTCGACGGCAAGGGAGCGGCCAGAGCATTGCGCGCGGTGCATGCCGCCTTTTATCTGTCGCCCAACACGTTGTCGATCGGCTTGATCGGGCCGGGCACTGTCGGACGCGTGCTCCTGGCGCAAATGGCCACGCAAATTGAACGCTTGCGGGAGCTGAATCTGGACTTGCGCGTGCGCGGCATCGCCAGTTCCAAACGCATGTTGCTCGAGGAGACCTCGGTGGACTTGAGCCGCTGGGCCGAGCGCCTGGCGGAGGCGGGCGAGCCTTTGGACCTTCAAAAATTCATCAACCATGTGCAGGCGGACTATGTGCCGCACGCGGTGCTGATTGATTGCACGGCGAGCGCCGAGGTTGCCGGTCAATATTGCGACTGGCTGTCGCGCGGCATTCACATCGTAACGCCGAACAAGAAGGCGAACAGCGGCGCGCTGCCGTACTACCGGTCGCTGCACGAGGCAAAGCGGGCGGCGGGAACCCACTATTTGTACGAAGCCACCGTGGGCGCGGGATTGCCGGTGATCCAAACACTGCGTGATCTGCGCGGAACCGGCGATGACATCAAGCAGATCGAGGGGATCTTGTCCGGCACGCTGGCGTATCTGTTCAATGTCTTCGACGGCAGCGAGTCGTTTTCCTCGATTGTCCGCGCCGCCAGGGCGAAGGGCTATACGGAGCCCGATCCGCGCGACGATTTATCGGGCATGGACGTCGCGCGCAAGCTGATCATACTCGGCCGTGAAATGGGCCTGACTCTGGAAATATCCGACGTTCAGGTCGAAGGCCTGGTGCCCGCAGCGCTTTCCCAGTGCAGCGTCGATGAATTCATGTCGCGCCTGCCGGAGTCGGACGCCGCGATGGCGGCCGCACTGGCCGACGCGCGCAAGAAGAATCAGGTGTTGCGTTATGTCGGCCGCATCGATGCCGGCGGCCGGGCGACGGTGGGCTTGATGCGGTTGGACGGCAAGCACGCCTTTGCCAATATCGCGCTCACCGACAACGTGGTGCGCTTCGCAACGCGCCGCTACTGCGACAACCCGCTGATCGTTCAGGGGCCGGGCGCCGGCCCCGAAGTGACCGCGGCGGGCGTATTTTCGGATCTATTGCGCCTGTCCGCCTATCTCGGCGCGCACATTTAGCGAGGACATCAAGTGCTCACCGACGTTACCGCCTTTGCGCCCGCCACTGTCGCCAATGTCGGCATTGGCTTCGACATTTTGGGCCATGCAGTCGATAAGGTTGGCGACCGTGTGCGCATCCGGCGCATCGAGGAAAACGAGGTTCGAATTTGCTCGATTACCGGGCTGGCCGGCGACTTGCCCGTGGACCCGCAGCAGAACACCGCCGGCCGTGCGGTGCAGGCCATGCATGAGGCGCTATCGCCCGGATTTGGCTTCGAATTGGAAATCGAAAAGGGCATCCCGTTGGGATCCGGAATGGGCGGCTCGGCGGCCTCCGCGGTAGCCGCGGTCGTCGCGGCCAATGCCTTGCTCGAGGCACCGGCACCCCAACTGCAACTGCTCAAATTTGCCATGGAGGGCGAAATCATCGCGAGCGGTGCGGCGCATATCGACAACATCGCGCCATGCCTGTACGGCGGCCTGGTCCTCACCGTCGGCATCGACAATCCGCGGGTGAAGCAGATCCCGGTCCCGCGGGCACTGCGTTGCGTGCTGGTCCATCCCCATATGTACCTGGGGACGCGCGAGGCCCGCGCCATCCTCAATATCAACGTGAGCCGGTCGGATTTTGTCTGGCAAAGCGCCAACCTTGCCGGCTTCATCAGCGGCTGCTATTCAAATGATTTGGAGATGATTCGCGAGTCCTTCAATGACGTGATCATCGAGCCGCAACGCCACTCGCTCATCCCGGGCTTCAAGGATGTTCAGCGTGCCGCCATGTCGGCCGGCGCGCTGGGTTGCTCGATCTCCGGAGCCGGTCCGGCGGTGTTCGCCTGGTCGGCAATTCAACACGCCGAAGCGGTGCGCGGCGCCATGGTTGCGGCTTTTGCCGCGCACAAGTTGCAGAGCGACTCCTGGGTCTCTCGAATGCATAACTACGGCGCCCGGGTGGTGAAGGCCTGATGTCGCGTTTGTGGTTTGAAAGTTCCCGCGGCGGGGCGGCGCGCGTGAGCCTGAGCCAGGCCATTGCCCAGGGCTTAGCCCCGGACGGCGGCCTGTTTGTACCGGAGAAGATTCCGACGATTGATGCGCATGCTTCCCTGGCCGGCGCCGGCGTGCCGCAAATTGCGCGCGCAGCTCTGGCCGGATTTTTTGCGGGCGACGATTTAGAGCATGAACTCGGCCCAATCGCCGATGCTGCGCTGAATTTTCCTGCTCCGACCGCGCGAATCATAGCTTGCCCTGATCCGCTGTATGTCTTGGAGCTTTATCACGGACCCACGGCGGCATTCAAGGACTTCGGTGCTCGATTTCTGGCGGAGTGTCAGCAGCGCCTAAAGCGAAGCGCCGCCGGCCAACCGCTGACGATCCTGGTCGCCACCTCGGGCGATACCGGGGGCGCCGTGGCCGCTGCGTTTCATCGCCGACCCTGGGCGCGGGTGGTCATCCTCTACCCGAAGGGGCTGGTCAGTCCGCGCCAGGAGCGGCAATTGACTTGTTGGGACGATAACGTGTTGGCGCTGCGCATCGATGGTACGTTCGACGATTGCCAAGAATTGGTCAAGAAAGCGTTCCGCGATCCGGTCATGAACCGCAAGTTTCGCTTCAGTTCAGCCAACAGCATCAATATCGGCCGCCTGCTGCCGCAGATGGTGTACTACGCCGCCTCGAGTCTTGAGATCGCCAGCGCCACCAAAGCCAAGCCTTCCTACATCATTCCCGCGGGGAATTTAGGCAACGCCTGCGCGGCGCTCTGGGCTCGCGCCATGGGATTTCCGCTGGCGCGGATCATCCTGGCTCATAACAGCAACCGCACGGTGCCGGATTTCCTGGCGACAGGCCGGTGGCAGCCGCGGCCCAGCGTTGCGACGCTGGCGTCCGCCATGGATGTGGGCAATCCCAGCAACATGGAACGTATTCGCGCGCTGTATCCTACGCTGGACACCATGCGCGAACATTTGAGCGCGGACACGGTCGATGACGCTACAATCCGCACTCGAATTGGAGGGGACTTCATGCAGTTCGGACGCGAATGGTGCCCGCACACCGCGACTGCCGCGGAAGTCTACAGCCGCTTGAGCGCGGAGCAGCGGCGCGAGCAACCGTGGGTGGTGGTTGCCACCGCGCATCCGGCGAAGTTCAATGAAATCGTGGAGCCCATCATCGGCAGGCCGATTGCCGTCCCGGACAGCCTCGCCCGGCTCCTGAGCCTGCCCGAGCATAGCGTGGATGTACCGCCGACGCTCGAGGCATTGGGCGCAGCGCTAGCATGACCGGCATCCCAATCGAACCGCAGTGGATCGGAATTGGCGCGGCAGCGCTGCTGCTGGCAGCGCTCGGTTTTTTCGTGCTACGCGCCTATCAGCGCCGCGCGCGTCGAAAATCGCTGCTGGCGCGCCTGGAACGGGTCGCAGCGGCCGCTGCCCACCAGGTTCTCGTGCCGGACGGAATGGGCGGCTTCATTCATATCGACCATATCCTTCTGACTCCGCGCGGAATCCTGGTTCTCGACACGCGCCGCGTCGCCGGACTGATTTTCGGCGGCGATCAAATGAGCGACTGGACCGTAATGGGCCGCGGTCACCGCTATACCTTCGACAATCCGCAGCCGGCCCTCTATGACCGCATCGCCGCGGTCAAGGCCATTGTCGGGGAAGTACCCGTCGAGGGACGGCTGCTGTTCTCCAATGTCGGCAAATTCACCAAGGGAATCCCGAAGTGGGTGGTGATGCTCGATGGCATCGAGGTGGAATTTCCCGTGGTCGCACGCGGCGACCCGACATTCGAGCCGGATCAATATCAAGAGGCCTGGAGCCGCCTCGTCGCGCAATTGCGGCCGAGCCCGCACTTGTTTACGAATCTATAAGCGCTATTTTAGGAATCCGAAAGCGCAAACAGCGCCACGGCGTTCCGCGTGGTGGCCGCAGCGACGGCCTCGAGCGTTTCCCCGCGCAGGCGCGCGACCGTCGCCGCAATATGCGGCAGGTAGCAGGGCTCGTTGCGCCGTGACCTGGGAGCCGGCTTTAGGTCCCGCGGCAACAGATAGGGGGCATCCGTCTCGATCAGCAGCCGGTCGGCCGGAATACGCGGCACACTGTGTCTGAGCTCGATTCCGCGGCGCTCATCGCAAGCCCAGCCCGTAATCCCGATATAAAGACCCAAGCCCAAGTAGGTTTCCAGTTCCGCTTCGCCGCCCGTGAAGCAATGCGCCACGCCGCCAGGGCATAGGCCGGCGAATTCTTGCAAGATTGCCGTGAAATCGGCATGCGCATCGCGCTGATGCAGAAAAACCGGCTTGCGCACTTGCACGGCGATTTCCAACTGCGCGATGAACGCACGGCGTTGGTCGTCAGGCGGCGAGAGATTGCGAAAATAGTCGAGGCCGCATTCGCCCACCGCGACGACACATTCAAGCTGCAGAAGGCCGATCAACTCCTCGCGCTGCGCGGCTACGAAAGATTGCGCATGATGGGGATGCACTCCCGCCGTGCTCCAAAGACGCTTCGGATGCTGGGCGGCGAGGGCGGCAGCCTGGCTGGAACCGGCAAGATCCGCGCCCGTGATCACCTGGCGACGCACGCCGGCCTCCCAGGCGCGCGCCATCACCGCGTCACGATCCGCCGTGAAACTCTGATGTGTCAGGTTCGATCCAATATCGATCAAATCCAAGCTCAAGATCCGAAACCTCGTTGTGATATCTTCGCCTGCATTCTAAGCGCGGGAAACCAGATGCCGATGAGAAACATTCTGTTAACCGCCGTGCTGCTGACCGCGGTCGCGGCGCAGGCGCAGGAAGGCGGCGATACCCAGGCTCGGATCGACTATGCCTACCAAACGGAGGATAGCAACAGCCTGACCAATCTCATTCAAAATCTTAAGACCCGCGTCGACGGCGACTCCGGGGACATCGCTTCGCGCTATCACCTGGCTCACGCGGAGTACCGCTTCGCTCAATTGGCGCGCGAACGGCACCTTCGTGGTGCGGAAGCGGCGTATTCGCAGTGCATCGACCAGCTGAAGCCGGTGATCGACCAGGATGTCAAGTCGGCCGAGGGCATGGTGCTGCAGTCCGCATGCTATTCCGGGCTCGCGGACCTGAAATTGCTCGAGGCCGTGCTGTTGCGGTCCCGCGCGGCCGATCGGCTCAAATCCGCGCTTAAATTGGCACCGCGCAATCCACGCGCGGTGCTGCTGTCCGCCTCGGAGGATATGCGTCACGCGAAAGCGGGTTCGCCACAGAGTCAACAGGCCTTCACCGAATTGCAACTGGCAGCGCAGCTGTTCGAGCAATCTTCCGGCACCAGCAATGACGCGCCGGGTTGGGGTCATGCGGAGGCGTACCTGGCACTGGGTCATGAGCTGCAAGTTCGCGGCGACCACCTGGGCGCGCGCAACTGGATTGAGAAGGCGTTGCTGGCCGCGCCGGATTACAAAGCGGCGCAGCGTCAGCTGACCTTATTGGCAAAACCCTAAGGGCCTGCTCTTGGACGGCGGCGGTGCGCTTCGTTGCTTCGCTAACCTGGTATGATTCAGTGCGATGAAGCCACAAGGCACGCAGTTATCCTTGTTCGAGACGCGCAGCGTAAACGACCCATTCGCAGTGAGGGTGAGTCCGCGCGCACGCCGGTTGACGGCGCGGGTGCACGTGGGCGGACGCGTGGAAATCGTCGTGCCGGTCGGTGTCAACGCGCATGCCGTGCGCGACTTCGTGCAGCGTTTCACGCCCTGGATCGACCGCAAGGTCGCGGCGATGCGCTGCTTCGTGGCTCCCATGGAACCGGTGCCGCCCACGATTGAGTTTGCATTCACCGGCGAATTCTTGACCGTGGAATGGCACCGCACGCCCGCACGCAAATTGGAACACGCCGGCGGCCGCATCGTGGTGCACGCGCCCGACGATTCCGCGGCACGCGTATTGCTACAAGGCTGGCTGAAGGCCGCGGCCGAACAGCGGCTGACGCCGAGGCTGCTGCAGCTTGCGGCCGAATTGAAATACTCCGTTTCTCGCGTGAGCATCCGCTGCCAGCGAACCCGCTGGGGAAGCTGTTCGACGCGCGGCACGGTCAGCTTGAATTGTTCTCTGGTGTTTCTGCGGCCGGAAGTGGTGCGCTATTTATTCGTTCACGAACTCGCGCATACCAAGCACATGAACCACTCTGCGGCCTTCTGGCGACTCGTGGAGAAGCTCGAGCCCGACTGCCGGCGCCTCGACCGCGAGCTCCTGGCCGGCTGGCGCACCGTGCCCGCCTGGGTCTTCAAGAACTAAGATGAACGAAACGCCGCCACGGGTTAAACCCTTCGTGGACTTGAGCGATGAGGAAGTGCACTGGGACCTCAGCGAAGCGCTCAGTTATTCCCAGTACCTCAATCTCGATAAATTGCTCGATTCACAGCATCCATTGTCCTATCAGCACGACGAGATGCTGTTCATCATCATCCATCAGGTATCGGAATTGTGGATGAAACTGTGCCTGCATGAGCTCAATGCGACAGTCGATTGCGTGCGGCGCGACGATCTCGGTCCGACGTTCAAGATGCTGGCACGGGTTTCGACCATCCAACAACAGCTGCTGCAGTCATGGGATGTGCTGGCGACGATCACGCCGCATGACTATTCCGCGTTCCGCAATACGCTGGGAAAATCCTCGGGATTTCAGTCGCCGCAGTATCGAATGCTGGAATTTCTGATCGGCAACAAGAATGCCGACACCATCAAGGTATTCCGCAACGATCCGCCGACGTTTGAGACGCTGGAGCGCGCTTTGCGCGCGCCCAGCCTGTACGATGAGGTGCTGCGCCTGCTGAGCCGGCGCGGTTTGGATGTGCCCCCCGAGGCCATCGATCGCGACTTCACGCAACCCTATCAGGCCAGCAAGCAGGTGGCTGCGGCGTGGCTCAGCGTCTATCACAACTCCGTCAAGGAGTGGGATCTGTATGAACTGGCCGAGCGTCTGGTGGACCTCGACTACAAATTCCAGCTGTGGCGATTTGCCCACGTAAAAACGGTCGAGAGGATCATCGGCTACAAACGCGGAACCGGCGGCACCGGCGGCGTGTCATACCTTACCAAGGCGCTGGAGCTGAAGTTCTTTCCGGAACTTTGGACCATTCGCACATCGATGTAGGCTCAAACGTGGCATCCATTCAAGATCAACTGCAAAACGTCAATGTCGTCTCGAGCGATCTTCTGGCGACGCCCGAAGAGGTCAAGCGGCGCTTGCCGCTGACCACGAAGGCCGCGGACACCGTGTTCAAATCGCGCGAAGCCGTGCGGGCGATTCTCGAGCGCCGCGACCCGCGCCTGTTCGTGGTGGTGGGCCCGTGTTCGATCCATGATGTCGCAGCGGCGCGAGAATATGCGGGGCGGCTCAAGGAACTCGCGGGCCGGGTCGGCTCGACGCTGCTGTTGATCATGCGCGTGTATTTCGAGAAGCCGCGCACCACCGTCGGCTGGAAAGGACTGATCAACGACCCGGATTTGGACGACTCGTTCCACATCGAGAAAGGCATTCTGCTCGCCCGCGAGTTGCTGCTGTACGTGGCGGAATTGGGACTGCCCGCGGGCACCGAAGCTCTCGACCCGATCATGCCCCAGTATTTGTCGGAGTTGATTACCTGGACGGCCATTGGCGCCCGCACGACCGAATCGCAAACCCATCGGGAAATGGCCAGCGGTCTGTCGACCCCGGTAGGATTCAAGAACGGCACTGACGGCGCGTTGGCCGCATCGATCAACGCCCTGCGGTCGGTCCGGCATCCGCATCACTTCCTTGGCATCACGCAAACGGGTCAGTCCGCGGTATTTCGCACCAAGGGCAATCAGCACGCGCACATCGTGCTACGCGGCGGCGGCGGCCGGGTCAACTATGATGCGGTCAGCATCGCGGTGGCGGAACGCGAGCTCAAGGCAGCGGAATTGCCGGCCACCATCGTCGTCGATTGCAGCCATGGCAATTCAAACAAGGACGCCGATCTGCAGCCGCTGGTCGCCGAAAATTGCGTCACGCAGATCGTGGACGGCAACCGCTCGATCGTGGGCCTGATGCTCGAGAGTCATTTGAAGGCCGGCAGCCAAGCCATACCGAAGGATTTGAGCAAGCTCGAGTATGGAATGTCGATTACCGATCCCTGCATCGACTGGGCGACCACCGAGAGCCTGCTGCTCAAATTGCACGAGTCGCTGCGCCGCGTTGCGAATCGCGCTGCCCAGTGATATTGACCGGTTGGTGTAGCGCTCGTCCTGACAAGAACTAGGCCGATCGATATCACATGCCGGCGTTACCGACGAGTGTTGGCGACAGCCGATTTTCGCCCTAGAAGCGCGAGGAAGGGCACCCTACTGATCGTAGCCGGTCGAGACCTTTCGTCCAGCACTATGAGTTTGAGCGTCCCGCCTTAAAGCTGGAACATGCACGCCGCTCAAATGCACAGTGCCGAAGCACTAGTCCCAATAGGAAACGGCAACGTCCCATTTCGCCGCCAGACGGCGCGCGGCACTGTCGCCGTTGACCATAAGGGCCCGATCCGCCTCGCGCATGTGATCCAAATCGGAGGCCGAATTGCCATAGGCAATCACCGGCGCATTTCGATACTGCTCGCGCAGCCACTCGAGGCAACGCACTTTTTCCTCGCCGCGGCGGTTCGGAGTCTTTAATCCTCCGTCGAGGCGGTCACCCTGCCACTGAAGCTCCGTGCAAAGCGTCCGCTCGAAACCCAATAGTTGGCCGATCAAGGGAACATACAGGTCCGGGCTGGCCGACAACAAAACCAAGTGATCGCCGGCCGCGCGGTGCGTCTCCAGCACGGCCAGCGCAACGGGACGAAAGCGCTGCTTGGGTTTGAGCCCGGCCACGAAGGTTTGCGCCCACGTGTCCAGTGTCGCGCGCTTCTCGCCCCCCATGATCATGCGAATGACGCTCGACTTGAGCGCCCCGCGGTCGCGCTCTCGCCAGAAATGCCATAGCACAGCCGGCATGCGCCAGAAGCGCAGCGCGCGGTGCGGTCGTCGCAGTAAGAAGCCAAGCAAGAAGGGCAGCATCGTGTCGCGCCACGTCAGCGTTCCGTCCAAATCGAACAGCGCTACCCATGGTTTGGAAGGTGCGCCGGCGGGAGAATTCTTTGGCAAGTAATTACCTTTAAATACAGCAATCTAGACAATTTAAATAGAACTGACGTTACTTATGCTCGGCCACGAGGTGCGCCGGCGGAGTTCTATACAATGCCAGTCCATTATGAACACTTCCGTCGCGATTGTCGGCGCGGGCGCCATCGGCGCATGGTTCGCTGACGCGTTCGACCGCGCCGGATGGCGCGTGTCCATGATTGCTCGCGGTGCGACGCTTGCCGCCCTGTGCCAATCGGGCTTGAGAGTGGAGCAGGGCGGTTCCATTCGCACCAGCCGCCCGCGGGCGGGTTCACCCGCCGAACTCGGCATCCACGACTTCATCGTGCTCACGGTGAAGGCGCAGCTCTTGCCGGCGCTGGCTCCCGAGCTGTGCCCCCTTTTTGGCCCCCAAAGCGTGGTCATCAGCGGCACCAACGGTATTCCCTGGTGGTTCTTCCAAGATTTCGCGGGTCCGCTTGCCAATGCGCGGCTCAAGTCCGTGGACCCTTCTGGGTCGCAGCAGCAGACCTTTCCGCGCGAGCGCACTCTCGGCTCCGTGGTGCATGCCTCAGTTCGCGTCGCATCGCCCGGCCACGCTCAAGTCGTGGCCGCCGATCGCCTCATTCTCGGCGCGCCCGGCGGCACATCGCCGCCGGCGCTCGAATCGGTGGCGCAGGCGCTGCGCGCCGGCGGCATCAATACCTTGGTATCCAGCAACATCCGTCGCGATGTTTGGACCAAGCTGTGGGGCAACATGACCATGAATCCCTTGAGCGCGCTCACGCGCTGCGGAACCGCCAAGATGCTGGCGAACGAGGATGTGCGCGAATTGTGCATTCGCATGATGGAAGAAATGCAGCTTTGCGCGCAGGAGCTCGAGTTGGCGGTGTCGATGACTGCGGCGGAACGCATCGGCGTGACTCAGCGGCTCGGCGACTTCAAGACCTCCATGCTCGCCGACATTGAAGCCGGACGGCCCCTCGAGCTCAATCCGCAACTCGGCGCGGTGGTCGAGATTGCGGCTTTGCTGAACATTCCGACGCCCTTTCTGCGATCGGTGCTCGGACTGACGCGGTTGGTTTCCCCTTAGGTTAGAATTAGAAAATACCCGGTTGAATGGTGGAATTAAGCAGTTCGAAAAGGGCAACCACACTGCGCGCTCGGCATACTTGGCGGGCGTCGCCACGCTGCTATTGGGGTCGATTGCCGTGCAGGCCGCGCCGCCCGTGCCGGCAGCACCCGCAGGACCGGCCAAGACGGCCGCGCCGACCAAGGTGGTCGCCGTTCCAGCCGAGGCCGCCGCTGGGTCGGCGGGCTTCTCACACGTCAAATCGCTGGGCGGCATCGATGAATACCGGCTCGACAGCAACGGGCTGACCGTGCTGCTGGTGCCCGATCACTCCGCGCCCGTGGTGACGTTTGAAGTTACTTATCAGGTGGGTTCACGCAACGAGGTCACCGGTACCACCGGCTCAACCCATATCCTCGAACACATGATGTTCAAGGGCAGCGAGGTCTTCAATGACGCCAAGGGCAACAGCATCAAGCAAATGCTGGAGCGCGTCGGCGGGCAGTTCAACGCCACGACATCTTTTGACCGCACCAATTACTTTGCCACCATCGGCCGCGAGAACCTCGAGAGCTATATCGCCATCGAGGCAGATCGCATGCGCCACCTTTGGCTGCACGAGTCGGATCGGCAGGCGGAAATGACCGTCGTACGCAACGAATACGAGCGCGGCAAGAACGATCCTGAAAGTGTCTTGCTCGAAGAAGTCATGGAGGCGGCCTACGTGGCGCTGCCGTATCACCATCCGACCATCGGCTGGAAGAGCGATATTGAACACGTGCCAATCGCTGAGCTGCGCGAGTTCTACGATACATTCTATTGGCCGAACAATGCGGTTCTGACGGTCGTGGGTGATATCGATGCCGACTCGGTTCTCGGACTCATCAAGAAATATTACGGCGTCTACCCGCATTCACCCGCGCCGATCCCCGCGATCTACACCGAAGAGCCTGCACAAAGCGGCGAACGGCGCGTCGTGGTCAAGCGGCCCGGCGAGTTGGGGACGATCATCGTGGCTCACAAGGTTCCCAATGGCAGAGATGCCGACCAGGCCGCACTCGAGATGCTCGACGCCATTTTGAGTTCCGGCAAGAATGGGCGTCTTTATCGCGCGCTCGTCGATCAAGGCCTCGCATTGAGCGCGGGCGCGGGCATCGATCTGCTTCACGATCTGTCGCTGCATACCATGTACGCCGCGCTGACGCCGGGAACCAGCCACGAGCAGGTCGAAAATGCGCTCATTGCGGAATTGAACAAGATCAAAACCAACGGCGTCACACCGGCCGAAGTCGCCACTGTGAAGCAGCAATTCACAGCTGAGGACGCCTATAAGCGTGACGGCACCGCCGCGGTTGCCAGTGAACTCAGCGAATGGATCGGAGTCGGCGATTGGACGCTCTACATCACCTTTCCGCAAAGGGTCCAACAGGTCACGCCGGCGGACGTGCAAAGAGTCGCCAGGCAATATTTCGCCACCGAGCAGAGCACGGTCGGCTGGTTCGTTCCCGTGGCGTCCAAAACGGAGAAAGGCTCGTGATTCGATTCTCGCTGCTGATGATGTTGCTGATATCGGACGGCGCGGCGGCGGCCGGCATGGCGGATCTGGCGCACCGCTCCAGGCCCGCGGGAATCGATCTGATCACCTATCACAGCAATGTGAAAGATGTCGTCATTGTCCTCGGGGTTTTGCCGGCCGGCGATGCCATGGCGGAGGGCGGCAACATTGCGATTCCGACGCTGTCGGGGATGATGCTCGACCGCGGAACCAAGGCGCTCGACAAGTTCTCGATCTCTGAGAAACTGGACAATGTCGGTGCTGAGATCAGCTTCCAGGTCGGTGTGCAGTCGCTGGAGATCCGCGCGAAGTGCCTGAGAAAGGATTTGCCGCTGATCATCGAGACGATTGCGGCGGAATTGCGCACCCCCGCGCTCGTGTCGGCAGAGTTCAACAAGGCGAAGCAGCAGTTCATCGGCGAACTCGAGGCCTCCGGCCAGAACAGCAGCGCGCTGGCGTCCGAAGCGTTTGGCCGGGCGGTATTTCCGCAGGGTCATCCCAATCACCCCCATACGCTCAAGGAGTACATCGCGGCGGCGAAGAGCGCCAACCTCGAGGAACTCAAGGCATTTCAAGCGAAATACTATGGTCCGGCGCACATGACGCTGGTGGTGGCCGGCGATGTATCCGATGCGGACACGCAGGCAGAAATCGTCAAGAGGTTCTCGGGCTGGTCGGGCGGCCAGGATTACCTGCGGCCTGCAAAACCGGCCGTGGCCGCCGCGGCCGCCGAGATTACGGTGCCGCTCGCGGACAAACCCAGCGTGACCATACTTTTAGGGCAGGCAAGCGGACTGCGCTACAGCGATCCCGACAGCTTGCCGCTGCGCCTCGGCACCGCGATTCTCGGGCGCGGCTTTACCGGCAGACTGATGGGTACGGTGCGCGACAAGGAAGGATTGACTTATAACATCGGCGCAAACATGGGCGACGACAGCGTCGCCGACGGCGTTTGGGAAATCTCCGCCAGCTTCGCGCCCACCCTATTGAGCAAGGGCGTCGAGTCGACGCGCCGCGAGGTGGCCAAATGGTGGAAGGACGGGGTCACCGAGCAAGAGTTGGCGGTGCGCAAGCAGGGAGTGATCGGCAGCTACGACGTGGGGTTGTCGACAACGCTGGGGCTTGCCGAAACCATTCTGGTCAATACTCAACGAGGCTACGATCTCTCCTGGCTCGATGAGTATCCAAAGGCGCTGAAAGCGGTGACGCGCGATCAGGTCAATGCTGCGATCAAAGCGCACATCAATCCGAACACGATGGTGCTCGTGGAAGCGGGCAGCGTGGCCTCAAGCGGAAAGTAGCGCTGGGAGCCTAGGCCGCCTTGCCGGGCGCGGCGAGTTGCCGTAGTACGTACTGCAGAATTCCGCCGTGCTGGTAGTAATCCAGCTCCTTCGGCGTATCGATGCGCAGGCGTGCTTGAAACTCGATGGTTTTGCCGTCATCGCCTTCGGCGATGACTTTGACCACCTTCGCCGCGCCCCGGTTCAGGCCGGCAATCTCGAAGGTCTCCTTGCCCGTCAGCCCCAGGCTCTGCGTGCTCTGGCCATCCTTGTATTGAAGCGGCAGCACGCCCATGCCGATGAGGTTGGAGCGGTGAATGCGCTCGAAACTCTCTGCGATGACGGCCTTGACGCCTAATAGCATCGTGCCCTTCGCCGCCCAATCGCGGGAACTGCCCGTGCCATATTCCTTGCCGGCGAGAATTACCAGCGGCGTTTTCGCCTCCTTGTACTTCATGGCAGCATCGAAAATGGACATTTGCTCGCCGCTCGGAATGTGCAGCGTGACGCCGCCTTCCGTACCGGGCAGCAACAAATTGCGCAATCGGATGTTGGCGAACGTGCCGCGCATCATGACTTCGTGATTGCCGCGCCGCGCGCCGTAGGAATTGAAATCCACCGCTTGAACACCCTGTGCCATGAGGTACTTGGCCGCCGGGCTGGATTTGGAAATGTTGCCCGCGGGCGAGATGTGGTCCGTGGTGACCGAATCACCCAGCACGGCGAGCGCGCGTGCTCCCCCGATGTCGCCCATCGGTACCGGCGTCATGGTCATGCCGTCGAAGTAGGGCGGATTTTTCACATAGGTGGACTTGCCGTCCCACGAGTAGATCTTCCCGGCCGGCGTCTTGATCGCCGCCCAATTGGCATCGCCCAAAAATACATTGGCGTAGCCCTTCTTGAACATGGCTGAATCGACCGATGAGGCGACCGCGGCGGCGACGTCCTGGGCGCTCGGCCAAATGTCCTTGAGATAAACAGGCTTGCCGTCCGTGCCCGTTCCCAAAGGCTCGGTGGTGATGTCGATGTCCAGACTTCCGGCAAGCGCATAGGCGACGACCAGCGGCGGTGAAGCCAGGAAATTCATTTTGATTTCCGGGTGCACCCGGCCTTCGAAATTCCGATTGCCGGACAACACTGAGCAGGCGACGACATCGCCCACTTTTACAGCCTCGGAGATTTCGGGCTTCAAGGGCCCGGAATTACCGATGCACGTGGTACATCCGTAGCCCACGGTGTAAAAGCCGAGCCGTTCCAAATCGTTCAACAGGCCCGCTTTGGCGAGGTAGTCCGTCACCACGCGCGAACCCGGAGCCAGCGAGGTTTTTACCCACGGTTTCGCGGTCAGGCCCTTTTGCAGCGCACTGCGCGCCAGCAGACCCGCGGCCACGAGCACGGCAGGATTGGAAGTATTGGTGCAGCTCGTGATGGCCGCGATGAGCACCGCGCCATCCTTGACGTCGAAACTGGCGGCGCCGACTTTGGCCGGCGCGCTGCCCGTCGCCTTGGGATTCTTCTGAGCACGCTCTTCCGCCATTTTCTTAACGCTGCTGCGGTAGATGCTCTTTGCATTGTGCAGCGGCACTCTGTCCTGAGGCCGCTTGGGTCCGGCCAGCGAGGGTTCGACCCTCGACAGGTCCAATTCGACCACATCCGTGTAATCCGCCGCCGGCGCGCCATTGACGCGCCACAGACCCTGCGCCTTGGCGTAAGCCTCCACCAGTGCAATCTGTTCGGCAGATCGGCCGGTCAATTCGAGATAGCGGATGGTTTCCTCATCGATGGGAAAAATGGCACAGGTCGAGCCGAACTCCGGCGACATGTTGGCAATGGTTGCGCGATCGGCGAGCGGCAGCCCTTTGAGGCCATCGCCGAAGAACTCCACGAATTTGTCGACGACGCCCTTCTTGCGCAGCATCTCCGTCACCATGAGCACCAGATCGGTCGCGGTGGTGCCGGGCGGCAATGAACCGGTGAGTTTGAATCCAATCACCTGCGGTATCAGCATGGTGACCGGCTGGCCCAACATGGCCGCTTCGGCTTCGATGCCGCCGACGCCCCAGCCCAAGACTCCCAATCCGTTCACCATGGTCGTGTGCGAATCGGTGCCCACCAGCGTATCGGGGTAGGCCGTTTTCTTGCCGGCAGCATCATCGGAGAAGATCACGCGTGCGAGACGCTCGATGTTGACCTGGTGCACGATGCCGGTGTTCGGCGGCACGACCTTGAAGTTGCTGAAGGCAGTTTGTCCCCAGCGCAGAAACATGTAGCGCTCGCCATTGCGCTGGAACTCGATTTCGTTGTTGTGCTGCAGCGAATTGGCGGCGCCGTATTCGTCGACCTGCACCGAGTGATCGATGACGAGCTCGGCCGGCGCCAGCGGATTGACCTTTTGCGGATCGCCTCCCAGCTTCACGATGGCCTCGCGCATGGCGGCCAGATCCACGATGCACGGCACACCGGTGAAATCCTGCATGATGACGCGCGCGGGGGTGAAGGCGATCTCATGGCTCGGAGCCGCCTTGGAGTCCCACTTGAGCAGTGCCTCGATGTCGTCTTTCGTCACGTTGACGCCGTCTTCGAATCGCAGCAAATTCTCCAGCAAGATCTTGAGCGAGAAGGGCAGCCGGTCCACATTGAGCGACTTCAGGGCCGCAAGGCTCAAAATGTCGTACTGCTGTGCGCCGACCTTGAGTGTCGTTCGTGCCTTGAAGCTGTCCGTCATGACCCCTCCATCGAAAAAAGAGAATTATATGGGATTCCCCGCGCCCCTGGCGCGAGCTCGGAATTGAATCGCTGTGCAATGATGCCGCCGCCGAGACAACGCTCGCCCTGGTAGAAAACGGCGTATTGGCCGGGCGTGACGGCCCGCGCCGGCCGATCCAGCGTCACCCGCCAATGCGCGGCGCCGTTCGAGCGCAGCGAACAGCCCAGATCGCTCTGCCGATAGCGGGTCTTGACCGCGCATTCCATTGGGTGCGCCGGTGCATCGGCGGGATTGATCCAGTGCATCTGCTCGACGCTGAATTCATCCGACAAAAGCAGAGGATGGTATTGATCCTGAACCACCACAAGGGCGTTGCGCTCGACGATTTTGTCCGCCACATACCAGGGCGCCGCGGCAGCCCCGGCCCGTCCTCCAATTTTGAGGCCGGAACGCTGGCCCAAGGTGTGCAGGGCAAGGCCGCGGTGCTCGCCGAGGATCCGGCCCTCGGGAGTCTCGATCGGTCCCGGCGCGGTGCGAAGATGGCGGCTCAGGAAATCTTGAAATGGCCGCTCGCCAATGAAGCAAATACCGGTGCTGTCGCGTTTGTCGAAAACCGGCAGGCCGGCGGCGTGCGCGATTTCGCGCACCTCAGGCTTGTGCATGCCGCCCAAGGGAAAGAGCGTCTTCGACAGCGCACCGGCCGGCACCGCATGCAGGAAGTAACTCTGATCCTTGGCGGCATCGACCGCCTTCAACAGTTCAGGCTGCGACCCGCTGCGGCGAATTTGTGCATAGTGGCCGGTCGCGATCCAGTCTGCGCCCAGACGCTGCATGTACTCCAGGCAGATGCCGAACTTGATTTCTCGATTGCAGAGAACGTCCGGATTGGGCGTGCGGCCCGCCGCATATTCGCTCAAAAAATGGCTGAATACACGGTCGCGATACTCGCCGGCAAAGCTGACCCGATGCAGTGGAACCCCTAAGATGTCGCTGACCCGCCGTGCGTCTTGGAAGTCCGCCGCCGTGGTGCAGTAGCCGTCGTCATCTTCCCAATTGGACATGAACAGCGCCTGCACGGAAAACCCGGCGTCGCGCAGCAGCAGCGCGGCCACGGCGGAGTCAACGCCGCCCGACATGCCGACGATGACGCGGTCTTTGGACTGGGGATTCGGCAGGGGCCTCTGCATCCGCCCATTATACGGGCAATGCCGGAAGCGCAGCGTTACATGAGCATTTGCCGCATTTGCGATTCTTGCATGCTCGTCTGCCACACTTCATCGAAGAAGTTCAGGTAGCGGCGCACCACGGCCGGATCGTTCATGTCCGATATTCCGTCCCAGCGGTCAGCCTGCAGCCGGTACACCAGCGCTTTGTCGTCGGCGATGATGAAGGCGCCCGCGCTGGCCGGATATTCCGGACTCATTGCGCGCAGATCGATGCAGCTGGTCAAGCGGCGAGCCAGTGCGAGGAAACGATTGTTGTCGACCATGGCGCGCGATGGGTCGGCGAGCAGCACCCGGACCTTCGCATAGGAGCGCGCCAGGACCAGCCGCTTGATGGCCTCGAGGAAGGGTTCCTCGCCGTACACCAAGGGTTCCAAATCTTGCGTGAAAATGGATAGCAGACGTTGCGCGGATTTGGCCACTTTCAGGCTGGCGTCGCGAACCTCGGGCATGGTGCTCAAGATGGTGCGGGTCCCCGAGCCCATAGAAGCGTCGCCGCCGGGCGCAGGATTTTTGTCCCCGATCCCCGGTTTTGAACGTTCTTCCGTGTTACCCGCCATATGCTTGACCCCGACCCCGCGTACTTTGAGCTTGATAGTACCGTCTGACTGTGGTGGCCCCGTGCTAACTACGTCACGTTTCAAGCACCCTAGGAAGGGATTCGGCGCAGTGCCAGTGCCGGCGCCAAGCCTACATAACCCGACGGCGTGAGTTCCAGCAGCCGAGCCTTTTCTTCGTCCGGTAACCTCAATGACACGATAAATTCATGCATGGCGTGCTGGTCCACAGGGCGGCCTCGGGTGAAGGTTTTGAGCTTATCGTAGGCATCCGGAATGCCGTGGGCGCGCATCACAGTTTGCAACGCTTCGCCCAATACCTCCCAGGCACGGTCCAGATCCAGGGTGATACGCGCCGAATCCAACTCGATCTTCTCGAGTCCTGACGAGAGCGACTTGAAAGCGAGCACCGAGTGCCCGATGGCCGTCCCGATATTGCGCAGTACCGTCGAATCGGTCAGGTCGCGCTGCAGGCGCGAGATCGGCAATTTATCGGCGAAGTAGCCCAGCAGCGCGTTTGCGAGGCCTAAGTTGCCCTCGGCGTTTTCGAAGTCGATGGGATTGACCTTGTGCGGCATGGTCGAGGAGCCGACTTCTCCGGCAATGAGCCGCTGCGTGAAATAGCCCATCGAAATGTAGCTCCACATGTCGCGCGAGAAATCGAGCAGCACGGTGTTTGCGCGCATCAGGGCGTGGCAGTACTCGGCGATCCAGTCATGCGGTTCGATTTGAGTGGTGTAGCTGTTCAATTGCAGTCCCAAGGAGCCGACGAACGCTGCGCTGAACGCCGGCCAGTCGACCCGCGGCAGGGCGGCGATGTGCGCGTTGAAATTGCCCACGGCGCCGTTCATCTTGCCGAGAATTGCGACCCGTTCGATGCCGTTGCGCTGCGACTCGAGGCGCGCCGCAAAGTTGGCGAACTCCTTGCCGATCGTCGTCGGCGTCGCGGCCTGGCCGTGCGTGCGCGCCAACATGGCGACGTTGGCGTGCCGATACGCCAATGCGTCCAACGTGGCGCCCAGACCGTTGAGCAGGGGCAGCAGCAATGTCGCACGGGCGCTCTTCAGCATCAGTGCATAAGCGAGGTTGTTGATATCCTCCGACGTGCACGCAAAATGCACCCACTCGAGTGCGGCGGGGGCTGCACCGCGCGCCTGCAGTTCGTCGCGCAGCCAATACTCCACCGCCTTCACGTCATGATTGGTGCGCGCCTCAATCTGCTTGATGGCGCCGACATCGGTCGCCTCCGGATTTTTGGCAAGCCCTGCCAGGAACTCCCGCGCCGCCGGCGGCAATTTTGCCAGCGCGTTGGACGCAGGGCCGGCAGCCAGTGCGAGAAACCAGGCGCACTCCACGCGCACACGTTCGCGCATCAAACCCGATTCGCTGAACAGGCGGCGCACCTCGCCGAGTTTGCGGGCGTAACGGCCGTCGAGGGGAGACAGAGCGTCGGTGAAGAAAGTGGACATCGGGGCGCCGGCAGCTTGAGTGGTAGAATAGGAGATTCTACCGTAAACAAGCCTAATCCTGCGGAGTAAGGCGCGATGACAGCAACCACCCGCGTCGAGCGCGACAGCTTGGGAACGCTCGATGTGCCGGCCGACGCGCTATGGGGCGCCCAGACGCAGCGCGCCATTCAAAACTTCCCGCCCAGCGGGCTGCGCATGCCGCGCGCGTTCATCCGCGCATTGGCGCTGATCAAGCATGCCGCTGCAGAGGCAAATGCGGAACTCGGCGACTTGCCGCCGGTCATCGCTGCCGCCATTCAAGGGGCCGCACTTCGGGTGGCTGCCGGCACGCATGATGATCAGTTTCCGGTGGATGTATTTCAGACCGGCTCCGGCACCAGCAGCAATATGAATGCGAATGAGGTGATTGCCACGCTCGCAACCCGCATCGTAGGTTCGCCCGTTCATCCGAATGACCAAGTGAACATGAGTCAGAGCAGCAACGATGTGGTGCCGACCGCCATCCACGTCTCCGCAGCATTGCTGCTGCATGAACAACTGCTGCCGGCACTCGCGCGTTTACGTGAAGTATTGGCGGCGCGGGGAGCGGAGTTTGCCGGCATCGTCAAAACCGGCCGCACGCATTTGATGGATGCCATGCCCATTACACTCGCGCAGGAATTCGGTGCCTGGCAGGCGCAAATCGCCGCCTGCGAAGCGCGTCTTCAGGGCGTGACCCCGAGGCTGCGGGCGTTGGCGCAGGGCGGCACGGCGGTGGGCACCGGCATCAATGCCCGGCCGCAATTCGGCGCCGTATTCGCGCGTCATCTTGCCGAGCACACCGGAATCGCATTTCAACCGAGCGCGAACTATTTCGAGGCGTTGTCGAGCCAGGATACCGCCGTGGAACTGTCGGGCCAGCTCAAGGTTTTGAGCGTCAGTCTCACGAAGATCGCGAACGATTTGCGCTGGATGAACAGTGGACCGCTCGCGGGCTTGGCGGAAATTGCACTGCCGGCACTGCAGCCCGGCAGCAGCATCATGCCGGGCAAAGTGAATCCGGTGGTGGCCGAGTCGGTGACCATGATTGCCGCGCAAGTGATCGGCAACGATTCGACCATCACGTTGGCGGGACAGTCGGGGAATTTCCAGCTCAACGTCATGCTGCCCGTGATTGCCTACAACCTGTTGCAGAGCATCGAGTTGCTGGCGATCGGCAGCCGCAATCTGGCCGATCATGCGTTGGCCGGACTCACCGTCAACCCTGAGCGAATGCAAGAGGCGTTGGCGCGTAATCCAATCCTGGTCACGGCGCTCAATCCACGGATCGGCTACGAGAAGGGCGCGGCGATTGCGAAGAAAGCCTACCGGGAAGGCCGGCCCATTTTGGAAGTTGCCGCCGAGATGACCGACCTGAGCATCGATGAGCTCAAGCGGCTAATGGATCCGATGTCCCTCACGGAAGGAGGCATCAAGGGTGCCGGCGGCTGAATTTGACGATGGACGCGCTCTACACCAAACAGCACATCCGCGCTGCGCTCGATACGTCGCCCTCGACCCCTGAGGAAGACATGCAGTGGCTGGCCGCGGCGCCGCCTGAAGTTGCCGCCCGGGTACGCGCGACCTTGCCGACGCGCCGTACACCCGCGGCGGTGCTCGTTCCGTTGGTGGAGCACGACACGGGAATGACCGTATTACTGACGCAGCGCGCGACCACACTCAAGGACCACGCCGGTCAAATCAGTTTTCCGGGCGGCCGCATCGAACCTGAGGATGCCGATGCCTGGCACGCGGCGTTGCGCGAGACCTATGAGGAGATTGGCCTCAAATCCGAGTTCGTGGAGTTTGCGGGCTACCTGCCGGACCACATCGTGATCTCAGGCTTCCGCGTGACACCCGTGGTCGGCTTCGTCAAACCGCAATATCAACTGAAAATAGCCACAGCGGAGGTGCACGATGTTTTCGAGGTTCCGCTCGACTACATTTTGGATGCCGCCAATCACAAACCCCGGCAGCGTAAGATCGGTGAATTGACCATCGACATTCACGACATTCCCTACGGCGAACGAAATATCTGGGGCGCCACGGCCGGCATGCTGATGACCTTGCGCCGGCTGCTGCTGCAGGCACAGGCTGAGCCACGCGCATGAGCGCCCGATTGACGGAGCTTTTGGCGATCATGGCGCGGTTGCGTTCCGCGGACGGCTGTCCGTGGGACCGGCAGCAGACCTTTGCGACCATTGCCCCTTACACGGTCGAGGAAGCCTACGAGGTCGCCGACGCAATCGAACGCGGCGATCTGGGCGATCTCAAGGACGAGTTGGGCGATCTTTTATTCCAGGTGGTGTTTCACTCCCAAATGGCGCGTGAGGCAGGCGAATTTGATTTCGAGGCTGTGGCGGGGGCCATTTGCGACAAACTCACGCGGCGCCATCCTCATGTATTCGGCGGTGGCCCATCCTTGAGCCTTACCGAACAGAGCGCCGCCTGGGAGGACATCAAGGCGGCGGAACGCGCTGCTGCGGACGTCTCGGCGTTGCACGGGGTGCCCAATGCACTGCCGGCGCTGCTGCGTGCCTACAAGCTCAGCAAGCGCGCCGCCCGCGTCGGCTTCGATTTCGAGCATGCCGCCCAATGCGCCGACAAAGTCGATGAGGAGCTGGCGGAGGTGCGGGCGGCATCCCGCGATGCGCGCGGCGCATCGCCCGAGATTTTCGAAGAGGTGGGCGACCTGTTGTTCGCCGCAGCCAATCTGGCGCGCAAATTGGATGTGGATGCCGAAGCGGCTTTGCGCGCCGCCAATGCGAAATTCGAGCGTCGATTTCGCGGCATGGAGGCTCTGGCGGCGCAGCGCGGTCAGGTGTTCGCGGAGTTGGATCTGGCCGCGCAAGAGAGTCTCTGGCAAGCCGTCAAACGTGGCGAGTAGACGATGATGGATGAGGACAGGGCCGCGCGGCGGGCCGCAGCGCGCACGGCGCTGCAATTGACGTTCAAGCACGATCCGGAGCTGCCCATCACGGCTCGGCGCGAGGCAATATTGCAGGCGCTCAAGGAGCATCAGGTGCTCATCGTCGCCGGCGACACCGGTTCTGGGAAGAGTACCCAGCTTCCGCAATACTGTCTGGAATTGGGGCGGGGCACGGCAGGACTGATCGCCCACACGCAGCCGCGGCGTCTGGCGGCGCGCGCCTTGGGCGCGCGCATCGCCGAGGAATTGGGCCAATCGTTAGGCCAAAGCGCCGGGTTTCGCGTGCGCTTCGCGGACCAGGTGTCCGACGCGACCCGGCTCGTGCTCATGACCGACGGGCTGCTGCTCGCGGAACTGACTTCCGATCCGCTGCTGCGCCGTTACGACACCATCATCGTGGACGAGGCGCATGAACGCACGCTCAACGTCGATTTGCTCCTTGGCGTTCTCAAGCGTCTGCTGCCGCGCCGACCGGACCTCAAACTCATCGTGACCTCGGCAACGCTGGACGTCGAGCGGGTCTCGCGCTTCTTCGGTGATGCGCCGATCATCACGGTCAGCGGCCGCAGCTTTCCCATCGAGGTGCGTTACCGCGCAACGCAAGATGACGAAGAACTCGATCTGCCGCTCGCCATACTCGAAGCCTGTCAAGAAATTGCCACTGAGCCCGGCGATGTCGGCAACGGCGATATCTTGGTATTTCTGCCGGGCGAGCGTGAGATTCGCGACGTCGGGGAACTGCTGGAACGGGAGCTGCAATCGCGCGTCGAGGTCATGAGCTTGTACTCGCGCCTGTCTTGGGAGCAGCAGAGCAAGATTTTTCAGCGTGGGACGCGCCAGCGCATCGTGTTGTCGACCAATGTGGCCGAAACTTCGATCACCGTGCCGGGTATTCGCGCCGTCATCGACTCGGGGCTGGCGCGCATCAGCCGCTACAGCGTGCGCAACCGGCTGCAGCGCCTGCCCATCGAGCCGATCGCCCGCGCCAGTGCCGATCAGCGCAAAGGCCGCTGCGGCAGGCTCGGCGCAGGCCTGTGCCTGCGTCTCTTCAGTCAGGAAGATTTTGAACAACGGCCGGCGTACACGGAGCCCGAGGTGCTGCGTACCAATCTCGCGGCCCTGCTGCTGCGGCTCGCCGCTGACGGGTTGGGCCAGGCGGAGGATTTTCCCTTCATCGACGCCCCCGATTCCCGCGCGCTCAACGATGGCTATCGGCTCCTGCAGGAGCTGCAGGCGCTCGATGAAAATCGGCGTATCACGCGCCTGGGCAGGGCGATGGCGCGGCTGCCGCTCGATCCTCGCCTAGGCCGCGCGCTGCTGGAGAGCAAGCGCTTCCATGCGCAGAGAGAGTTGCTCGCGATCGTCTCAGGCTTGAGCGTACCGGACGTGCGCATGGGCGATGACCCCGCGGCCGGCGCCTTCTTCGAGGACACCAAGTCGGAGTTTTCCGGGCTGCTCAAGCTCTGGAGCGCCTATCGGATTGCCCGCGAGGGCCCGCGGCGCGAATTGCGGCGCTGGTGCAAGGAGCGCCAGTTATCGTTGCTGCGGCTGTCGGAGTGGGACGATGTCTACACGCAGGTGGTCGACCGCGCGCGCGAACTGGGGATCACCGCGCAGACCCCCAAGGCAAGCTACACGGGCGTGCACCGCTCCTTGCTGGCGGGCTTCTGTACCGTGGTTGGTTCGCGCGGCGAGGACGGCGTGTACACGGGAACGCGCGCGGTGCGTTTTCATATTTTCCCAGGATCGCCGTTGGCCCGCCGGCGTCCTCGTTGGGTCATGGCCGCCAGCATTGTCGAGACGTCACGTGTATTTGCGCGGCGTGTCGCGGAAATCGAGCCGATGTGGATCGAGGCCGCTGCGTCGCACCTGGTCAAGCGGGAATATTTGGAGCCGGATTGGGATGAGGGGCGCGAGGAAGTCATCGCCCGTGAGCGCGTCAGTTTTCTTGGGCTCATTTTGAGTGCCGGGCGTGTGGTGAACTATGGCCCGATCGCGCCGGAAGATTCGCGTCGCATCTTCGCGCGCGAAGCCTTGGTGTACCAGCGGCTGCAGCGCAGGCCTGACTGGCTCGTGGCGAACGACGACGCCGTGCGCGATGCGCAGCAGATGGAGGAGCGCCTGCGAACGCGCGACCTGGTGCAGGGCGCGGAGTTCTTCGTCGATTTTTACGACCAACACCTGCCGCGGCAGGTCTCGAGCGGCGCGACCCTGGAGAACTTCAGCCGCCATCTCTCACCGGAACAGCGCCTTGCCTTGACGCTGACGTCGGCGCAGATCTTCGCGCGGCTGCCGGAGTCAGCGGCACTCGAGCAGTTTCCGGCGCAGACTCGCGTGGATGCCGTGACCGTACCCGTCGAATATCATTTCGCCCCCGGCGAAGCGCAGGATGGCGCCGATATCAAAGTGCCGCTTCTCGCGCTGCCCGGACTGACACGCGCGATCATTGACGCGGCGATTCCCGGCTTGGCGGCGCCGCGCATTGAGGCGCTGCTGCGATCGCTGCCCAAGGAGGCCCGCCGCAGCTTGATCCCGGTGGCGGCCACCGTCACGGAGTTTCTGGCGCAAACACCGGTCGAAGCCACGGATGCAGAGCACTTGAAGACATGGCTCAGAGAGCGGCGCGCTGTTCCTGAGAATCTGATTCGATTCGACACTGCGGCGCTTCCTCCTCATCTCACCGCGCATCTGACCGTGACGCAGAACGGGCGCTCGATCGCGCGCGGCACCAGTCTTGCGCAATTGCGCAGGCAATGCGCCGCGGCGGCCCGATCCGAACTCGATCGTCACGCGCGCGCGGCTTATCCGCACTTGGGCAACTGGCGCAAATTTGAGATCGATGAATTGCCTGAGCGGGTGCCGCTGGCTTTGGATGAGGGCACGATTTGGGTTTATCCAACACTGTTGCAGCGGGAGTCGGCCTTGCAGCCGTACTACGAATGGAGCGCCGAGGAGGCACAGCGCACGTGGCGCCAAGGGGCTGCGCGCCTGGCGCGAGCCATGCTCGACCGGCAATCCCGGGACCTTGCCAAGGCGCTTGCGGGCAACGTTGCCTTGCTGCTGAGCGCCAGCTCCTACCTCAACAGCGATGCACTGGTCGATACTCTGCTGCAGATGGCATTTCGCAGCGCCTGTTTTACGGACGGTGAGCCGCCGCGCACGCGGGCAGCGTTCAACGCCGCGGTCGACCAGGGGCGCGAGCGCCTGTACCCCTGTTTGGATGAAATTACCGCCATGGTGTCGGACTGGTTCAAGCAGGCGGCGGTGGTGCGTCAGGCTCTCGATGATGCGCGCGTCGAGCTTCTGGCAGAACCAGCCGAGGAAACCCGTGGGCATCTGCGGCGGCTATTCGATCATCGGGTCCTGGGATCGGCATCGATGGAATGGCTGCGCCAGCTGCCGCGCTACTTAAAGGCCGAGCAACGCCGCTGGCAGCGCAATCCGGTTCGGGGCGGCGAAGCGAAGCACATTGCAGCGGAGCTGCAGCACTGGTCGGCGCGCCATCGCGAACTCGAGCAACAACTGGACGCCGAATTGCGCTGGACGCCGAAGATCGATGAATTGCGCTTCTGGATCGAGGAATACCGCGTTTCGCTGTACGCCCAGGAATTGCGGACCTTAGGTCCGATCTCCGCGGCCCGCTTGGGTCAGCGAGCCGCCGAAATCGAGGCGTGGATTCGCCGTTAGACGTCGAATTTAATTCCCTGCGCGAGTGCCATCTGTCCGCTCCAGTTAATGGTGTTGGTCTGACGGCGCATGTACGCCTTCCACGAGTCAGAGCCGGCCTCACGGCCGCCGCCCGTGTCCTTTTCCCCGCCGAACGCGCCGCCGATCTCGGCGCCGGACGTGCCGAGATTGACATTGGCAATTCCGCAGTCGCTGCCGTCAGCGGAGAGGAATCGCTCCGTTGCCTGCAGGCTATCGGAAAATATGGCGGACGAAAGACCATACGACACAGAGTTTTGCAGCGCCAACGCTTCTTCGAGCGTGTCGTAGCTCAAGAGGTACAAAATGGGTGCAAACGTTTCAGTGCGCACGACGGCCATGCCGGCATTGGCGCGGATGAGGGTGGGCTCTACGAAGTTGCCGGGCCGCTTCAGCACTCTACCGCCGTAGAGTACCTGTCCGCCCTCGGCTTGCGCCGTGGCGAGGGCCGCGGTGTAGCGCGATACCGAGTTGGCGTCGATCAACGGTCCCATGAGGGTTTCGGCATCGAGCGGATCGCCGATGCGGACCTGGGCGTAGGCGGCCGTCAGGCGCCGCTCGAGTTCTGCGGCGCGCGAGCGATGCACGAGTACCCGCCGAGTGGTCGTGCAGCGTTGGCCCGCTGTACCGACGGCTCCGAATACGATGGCCGGTACTGCAAGGTCCAAATTGGCGTGCTCGTCCACGATCAGCGCATTGTTGCCGCCCAGCTCCAGAAGGCTCTTGCCCAGGCGCTCGGCGACGCGCACGCCGATCTGCCTGCCCACGTGCGTGGAACCCGTGAATGACACCAGCGCGACACGCCGATCATCGACAAATCGGCCCGCAAGCTCCGTCCCTGCATCAATGAAAACCTGGAATATCGCAGGCAACGCCAGGCGCTCCAGCACGCGGTTGCAGACATGCTGAACGGCGAGCGCGCACAGCGCGGTCTTGGGCGAGGGCTTCCACACGGTGGCGTTGCCGGTGATGGCGGCCAGGAACGCATTCCACGCCCACACCGCGACAGGAAAATTAAACGCGGAGATCACGCCCACCACGCCGAGCGGATGCCATTGCTCGTACATGCGATGCTGCGCGCGCTCCGAATGCATGGTGTTGCCATAGAGCATGCGCGACTGTCCGACGGCAAAGTCGGCGATGTCGATCATTTCCTGGACTTCACCGTCGCCCTCCGCCTTGATCTTGCCGTTCTCCAGCGACACCAGGCTGCCGAGCGCGTCTTTGATGGTGCGCAGCTCCTCGCCGATCAGGCGCACCGCTTCGCCGCGCTTCGGCGCCGGCACGCGACGCCACGCTGCGGCAGCCGCCACGGCTGCGGTCATGACATGCTCGTAATCGGCGGCCGTCGCGCCGCGCACCTGTGCCAGGCGCCGGCCGGTCGAGGGACTGATGGAGTCGATCATGGGACCGGTGGTGTCGCTGCTCCACCCACGAGCCCCGGACCATGCGCCGGCGTTGATGTCCCGAAGCCCCAAGGATTCGAGCGGATTGCTGCTGTGCTTCATAATTCGATTCTCGATGAGACCGGTCGTGAGTCAAGGGGGCGCATTTTGACTTGGCAGAGCGTACAACGCTAGCATCCCTGCGATGTCGAACACTCCCGCCTTGACCAATTGGCATCCTGCGACCTGGCAGGCCCGTCCCGCCGCACAACAGCCCAAGTATGCCGATGCGCCTGCATTGGAGCGTGCGGTAGCCTCGTTGAGCCGCCTGCCGCCCCTGGTGGTGTCCTGGGAAATCGAGGCGCTCACTGCCAAGCTGGCCCAAGCGCAGCGCGGCGAGCAGTTTCTGCTCCAGGGCGGGGACTGTGCGGAGAGTTTCGAAGATTGCGAGTCGGACAATATTGCGAGGCGGCTCAAGATTCTGCTGCAGATGAGCTTGGTGCTGCTGCAGGGCCTGAAGAAGCCCATTGTGCGAGTGGGCCGTTTTGCCGGGCAATACGCCAAGCCGCGCTCGGCGGATACCGAGACCCGCGACGGCCTGACGTTGCCGACCTATCGCGGCGACAATGTCAATCGACCCGGTTTTACCGCGGCCGACCGCGAACCGGATCCCGAACTGCTGCTGCGCGGCTATGAGCGCGCTTCATTGACCTTGAATTTCGTGCGCGCCTTGATCGATGGCGGCTTTGCCGATTTGCATCACCCGGAATATTGGGACCTGGGATTTTTGCGGCACGCGCCGCTGCGCGAGGCGTATCAACAGATCGTCGATTCGATTGCCGAGTCGATGGATTTTTTCGAATCGATGAGCGGCCAGCGCGTGCATTCGGCGACACGCGTCGATTTTTATACCAGTCACGAGGGATTGCACCTGCTCTCGGAACAGGCGCAGACGCGCTACATCGAACGGCAAAAGCGCTGGTACAACTTGTCGACGCACATGCCCTGGATCGGCATGCGCACGGCCAACATCGACGGCGCACATGTCGAATATTTTCGGGGAATTGCCAATCCGATCGGCGTGAAGGTCGGCGCGTCGATGAGCGCCGAGTGGCTGCAGCAACTGATTCAAGTCTTGAATCCGCAAAATCAGCCGGGCCGTTTGACCCTGATTCATCGATTCGGGATAAAGGATATAGAGAAACGGCTGCCCGGCATGATCAAAGCGGTTCGCGCGACCGGCTCGCAGGTCTTATGGGTCTGCGATCCGATGCACGGCAACACGGAGACGACGGCGGGCGGCGTCAAGACGCGGCGCTTCGACAACATATTGGGAGAAGTCGAAGCGGCCTTTCGAATTCACAGCGAAGAGGGTTCGATGCTGGGCGGGGTCCACATCGAGCTGACCGGGGAAGATGTGACCGAGTGCGTCGGCGGCGCGCGTGGATTGACGGAAAACGATCTGGCGCGGGCCTATCGATCGCAAGTTGATCCGCGCCTGAACGCAGAGCAGGCGCTGGAATTGGCCATGCTCATTGCGCGCCGCGCGGGCGCACGACATCGGATGGGCAAGATTCCCCGGCCGGCGGCCTGAAGGTGACGATTAGCAATTTCCTGAAGGAACCCCTGGAAGGGAAAACCTCGCTGCCCCGGGTGATCTGGCTGTACGGGATAGTGGGCTCGCTGCTGTTTGGTTCGATCGAATTGTTTCTCGATCCTGAGAATCAATTCGTCATGCGCGTCTACACGATTCTCGGGCTGTTCTTCACCCTCTACGTGACCGTCGCCACCTATCGATGCGCGAAGAACGCCCGATCGCCGTTCGTTGCGCGTCTCGTGCGGGTCTGCGCCGTCATCTCGATATTTCTGTTGCCGGTGCTGGCGTATTTGGAACTGACGGGGGCGCTGGATCGGATGCTCACGGGTCTGCTGGGAGGCCAATTGCCTGAGTGACACTCTCGAATTGGACCATGCGTTTATCGGCTGCGCCGAGGGCGCGCCCGAGGCGGCGGCGCTGTTGCGCTTGGGGCTGGTCGAAGGTCCGGGCAACACCCATCCAGGACAGGGCACGGCCAATCGTCGTTTTTTCTTCGAAAACTTCATGCTGGAACTGGTGTGGGTGTCGGATCCCGCCGAGGCACAAAATGACAGAACCCGCCGCACGCGTCTCTGGGAGCGCTGCGGGCGCCGCGACAACGCGGTCAGTCCGTTCGGAATCATTTTCAGGCCGACTGGCGCGCACGCCGTGGCGGCACCTTTTCCGACGTGGGATTACGCGCCGGTCTATTTGCCCCCCGGACTGACCATGCAGGTTGCGGAGGGTACGGCCCTTCACGAGCCGGAGCTTTTCTATTTGCCGTTCCTGAAGCGCGCGGAGCGCGGCAGCGATGTCAAGCACGCGCTGCCGATCCGGCGGATTTGCGGCCTGTCGGTGGGCGTGCGCGGCTGCGAGGCGCTGTCGGCGACGTCGCGGTGCGCTGAACAGCAGGGGCTCATCAGCTACTTCGAAGCGCCGCAGCCGATGCTCGAGATCCTATTCGCAGGTCCGGCGGGGCTTGACTTCGACTTGCGCCCCACCTTGCCGCTGATATTTCGCAGCGCGCCGGGCTAGGAGTCGGAGCTTGCGTGCGATTTACGTGCGCAGATAGCTTGCGCCATTAACGTCGATGACACAGCCGGTCATCGCGGCCGGTGCATCGAGCGCGCAGTACACGGCGGCGCTCGCGACTTCGTCGGTGCGGTTCACGCGTCCCAAGGGGTGTTGCGCCAGAATCGCCGGACCGTCAGGACCTTCAAGATGGCTCGTCGCCATTTCGGTCTCCACCCAACCGGGCGCGACACAGTAGACGTAGATCGCCTCTCCCGCGAGCGCCTTCGCCAGGGATTGCGACAGGGCATTGAGGCCGGCCTTACTGGCAGCATACGCAGGCGAGTCGGGTTCGCCGCGAAATGCGCCGCGCGACGAAATGTTGACGATTCGACCGCGGCCCAACACAGGGTCCAGGGCGCGCGCGGCCATGCCCTGTGCGGCCAGCATCGATAGGTTCGCCGGGCCGATGAGATTGGTGGCCAGGGTGTGCTGCCACGCAAATTGCCAGGCGTCGTAAGTGGTTTTCAAGGGCGGATGAAATATATACAGCCCTGCGTTGTTGATCAGGATATCGACGGCGCCCAGAGTATCGGCGACTTGCTTCCAGAGCTCGCTCGCCTGAGCCGGGTCGGAAAGATCTGCGGCGAAGCTCGCGTGGCCGGCGCCGGGCAGACTTGCCAGGGTTTCTTCAGCCGCCTTGCGATTGTTGCGGTAGTGAAGCGCCACGCGCACGCCGCGCTGCGCCAGCTGCTGGGCGATGACACGACCGATGCCGCGGGAAGCACCGGTCACGAGTGCTATTGATTTGGCGCTAGGGTGCAACAATGTCTTGCGTCATCGCGGTCTTGATCGCCGCGAGCTGCGCCCGGTCGGTGATGCGCGTCCGGTACACCGCCTTCAGAAAGGATTCATCCCAGGAGGTGAGGCCCGGCGGAGCCTTGCCGGTGCTCGCGAACAAATTGAGGATGGAGGGGGATTCGCTCACTTTCGCTTCAAGTCGAATTTGGACAAGTCCGATCATGGCCACATAGGCCGCCACCTGACCGAAGGAGACATCCTTCATGCGCCGCGAATCGACGATCGCCATCACCGAAGACAATGCCCGATAGCCGTTGACCTCGATGCGGGTTGCTCGAGCGCTCTGATTCGCGCGGCCCTCGGTATTGCCGAGCGGTGTTCCGTCCAAGTTGTAGAATTCAGTGTTGTGCCAGACGCGAATCGGACTGGATGCTGTGAACTCGCGGATCCTCGTTCCTCCCTGATCGGTTTCGTCGCCGAACATGCGCACATCACGCTTGCTCCACGCCTTTAGCACGCCCTCCGGATCCGAGGTCACGACGACGTAGAAATTGCCCTTGCAATGCTCAGGTGCGAGCGGCGCGCCGGCCGCCGAGGCGATTTTTGAAACGCGCGACAAAATGTACTCGCCGTCGCTGCCCGGAAGGCCGGCCACCAACGGACATAAGGGAATCTGCGACTGCCACCGCGCCAGGGATTCGTCGCCGGGTTTGACCGCGATCGCATTGACGAATGATCTGACCTCGCGCTCGACGGCGGCCCGATCCTTCGGGGCCGCGACGGTGGTCGAATCGATTTTCGAATCCTGCGCCGACGCGGCAACGGCCAGCAATGTCATTGCCAGCGTCACGACGGTTTTCCACATTGTTGCCTCCCTTGAAGAGCAGGTTCCCAACAATTGCCTTACCGGTCAAGGCCCGCCACGAGCGCACAGATCGGCGCGACGGTTTGCCATCGCGCCATGGAGGATTCGTGTCGAAAGGGGGAGGGGTTTCCGTCCGAGTTTGGGTGAGCTAGTACTTGCGCGGCATGGGCCCGGTGTGGTGATTGGGCGTCGGCCGGTGATGGGGGTGGTGGTGTTCGGGCCGGCGCCGCGCGACGAAGCCGCCTCCTTGAATGATCGTGTAGGAGCCGCTGGATTCGGCGCCGGCTTGGTCGGAATACGGCTCTTGATCCGAGGAGTTGTCGGAGTCGGCGTACGCGGGCGCGTAGCGCGGTTCAGGCGCGTAGCCGCGAGCGTAATGGACCACGGGTGTCGGATTCATCGTATTGATTGGGCCCACCTCCACGGGAGTGGACTTGTCGCCGCATGGATTGTTGGAGAAAGTTTTGACACCCTTTGTCGTGCATTGCCAAATTTGACCACTCGGCGCAGGGGCCTCTGGTGCAACTTGCGCCTGCATCGGGAATTGCTGGGGCGGCGGAGCGGCTTGCGGTGGCGGATCGGTTTGCGGCGCCGAAGCGGCGGCAGGGGCAGCAGACGGAGGCGCAGGAGCAGGCACCCGTGCGGGGAGGGGTAACGGCGCTGCCTGCGCCGCGACTACCGGCGTCGGTGCGGGTGGTGCGGTCTTGGTGGACGACGCTGCGGTGATGGCGACTGCAACCGCGGTGGCGGACAGGGCGCCCAGTACCCAGGGAAGCAAATTGCGCTCCTTGTTCATGCGGTCATTATCCTCCGCGGCGCAGGGAGTTGAGATGAATATCAGGCAACGATTGCGACTGGGTAACCGAGAGACGGATGCGGGCTCGTGTTGACATAATGCCGTCCCGCTGCCGTTTCGGGCAGGCCGGCGCTCACATGATAGATTGCGTCTATGACCACCCTCAACAATCCCGTTTCCGCTCCGATCTTGCCGGCGCCGGTGCCGCGGCAGCGTCGCCTGACTTTCTTCGAGTTTGTGCGCGCTCTGCGTCAGAGCGCGATCGAGTCCTTTGCTCAAGAAGCCTACGAGCAGGACATTCTCGAGCGAAATATGTTTGGGCGGCGATTGTTTCTGGTCAATGATCCGGCGGCCATCAAACGTGTGCTGATCGACAACGCCGCAAACTATCAAAAGACGGAAATCACCCGTCGAATCCTCGAGCCGGGATTGGGTAAGGGTCTGATCACCTCGGAAGGCGAGACGTGGCGGCAGCATCGCCGCGCAATGTCGCCTGCCTTTGATCACCGCAGCATTGCGGCTTACACGCCCGTCATGACGGGGGCGGCTGAGGAATTGCTGGTGGAGTGGGGCAAGATTCCGTCTGGGACCAGCGTCGATGTTCAGACTGCGATGATGGAAGTGACGCTCAATATCATCTCGCGCACCATGTTTTCGAGCGACTCGGACGACATCGTCACCATCATGGGCCGCAGCGCCGGGCGCTACCAGGCGGAAATGCGGCCGAACATCATGGATATGCTGGGCTGGCCCCGATGGTTGGCGGCATTGCCGCGCCGAAATGTTGCGCAACGCACGCTCGGCGAGTTCGATCAAGTGATCGATCGGTTGATCGAGGAGCGCACGCGCAATCCGGGCGCCTACCCCAAGGACCTGTTGGCCAGACTGGTCGCGGCTCGCGACGAACAATCGGGCGGCAGCATGACGGCGCAGGAAGTTCGCGACCATGTCATCACCATCTTTCTGGCAGGCCATGAGACCACCGCCATGGCCTTGACGTGGACTTGGTTTCTTTTGTCGCAGCATCCGGCGGAAGAAGCGAGGTTGCATGCCGAACTCGATTCGGTGCTCGGCGGACGCGCACCCACCCATGAGGATTTGAGCAAACTCACCTATACGCGGATGGTGGTCGAGGAATCGATGCGTATCTACCCGCCGGTGCACACCATGGCTCGGGCGGCGATCGGCGAGGACACGTTGGTGGGCCGGCGCATCCCGAAAGGCTCGACGGTGATGATCGCTCCCTGGTTACTGCATCGCCATGTGAAGCTTTGGGATAATCCCGGCCGGTTCGATCCCGAGCGCTTTTCGCCGGAGCGATCGGCGGCACGCGCGCGTTTTACGTACCTGCCGTTCGGCGGCGGCAAACGCATTTGCATCGGCGCGGCCTTTGCGCTGGCCGAAGCGACCATTCTGCTCGCGACTCTCGCGCAACGTTTCAGCTTAAGGGTGGTACCGGGCCATCGGGTCGAACCCCAAGGCTTGATCACGCTTCGAGCCCGTTACGGCATGAAAATGCTCCTGGACCCCCGGACGGCACGAATGAATCCACAGGCAGCATTTTCGCGTTAAAATACACTTAATTCAAAGCGTTAGACGATATATCTCGATTTGTTCGCCAAGAGGAAAGGCAGTTTTTAAAAAGCCGGCTTGCCCCATTGCCGGCAGGTGCTATTCTGGATCGCGAACCTTCCACGCAGCCGAGCATTAGGGTGCCCCAAAGCCACTCCAGTTCGGGGCCGGTGCAAATATCGGCGACTGCGAGGAATCTTTTCCTCGACACCGGGGTCTGACAGGTTCTCAAGCCTTCTGGGCTGGGTTCAGTTGCGCTCGGGTTAGTCCAAAGTCCAAGCGCGATCGATGGCGGGCTACGCGGTGATCCGCGTAGCCCGTTTTTTCTTATGCGCCTAAAGCGTCGTGATACACCTTCTCGAGCATGAATCCGATTTTTGATGCTGATTGCCGGCGCTGCCCGCGCCTTGCGGCATTCTTGGACGCCGTACTCGTCGAGGAACCGAGCTATTACTGCCGCCCAGTGCCCCCGTTCGGCGACCCGGGCGCGCGGCTGGTGCTGGTGGGGTTGGCTCCCGGCATGCATGGAGCGAACCGCACCGGGCGGCCCTTTACCGGCGACCATGCCGGCATCCTGCTTTACCGCACCCTGTATAAATTCGGTCTAGCCTCGGCACCTGAATCGCTCGCCGCGGGCGACGGACTCAAGCTGATCGATGCACGGATCACCAACTCCGTGAAGTGCCTGCCGCCGGCCAACAAACCGCTGCCCGCCGAGATCAAGGAGTGCAACGCTTACCTAAGGGCGGAGCTCAAAGCAAGTCTCAACGCGCGTGTTTTTCTGGCACTAGGGGCGATTGCGCACACGGCGGTGCTGCGTGCGTATGACTTGCAAAGCGCTCGATTCCGATTCGCTCATGGCGCACAGCACGAGCTCGGTGACGGCCGGCTGCTGCTGGATTCATATCACTGCAGCCGCTACAACACTCAGACGCGGCGCCTGACGACACCCATGTTCGAGGCCATCATCGAAAAGGCACGAGATTTGGCCTTCGGCGGTGCCGAGTCATGAGCAATCCCGAGCCGATGTCCGCCGCATCGACGCCGCGCTTCGACCCCAAGGTGTTTGTCGACAGCCTGCCGGGTCGTCCGGGTGTGTATCGGATGCTGGATGGCGAGGGGCAGATTCTTTATGTCGGCAAAGCCCGCAATCTGAAGAACCGCGTCGCGTCGTATTTTCTGCCGAGCAATGTACAGCCGAAGGTCCTGGCGCTGATTGCCAAGACGGCGAACATGGAAGTGACCATCACGAATTCCGAGACGGAAGCGCTGCTGCTCGAATACAACCTCATCAAGAAGCACCGTCCGCGCTTCAATGTGGTGCTGCGCGACGACAAGAGTTTCCCGTATCTGCATTTGGAAACCCGGCACGAATTTCCGCGCTTGAACTTCTACCGGGGATCACGCAAGGAGCCCGGAAAATACTTTGGGCCTTACCCCTCGGCCGGCGCCGTGAGGGATACACTCCAACAGCTGCAAAAGCTCTTTCGCATCCGCAACTGCGACGATACCTACTTTGCGAATCGCTCGCGGCCCTGTCTGCAATTCCAGATCCAGCGCTGCACCGCTCCTTGCGTCGGCCTCGTTTCCAAGGAGGCCTATGCGCGCGATGTGAATGCGGCCATCAAAGTGCTGGAAGGCCGCAACGACGAGGTCAGCGAAGATCTGGGGCGGCGAATGGACGCGGCAGCTGAGCGATTGGACTTTGAGGAGGCTGCAACGCTTCGCGACCAGCTTGCGAAACTCAAGGTCATTCAGTCGCAGCAGATCGTGACGGCGGGCGCCGACCATGATGCCGATGTCATCGCGATTGCCGCCGCCAACGGCGAGTATTGCGTGGCGCTCATGTTCGTGCGCGCAGGCCGCAGCTTGGGCAGCACCACGTTTTTCCCGAAGGCGCCGTTAGCCGAATTGCCGGAGGTGCTCGCGGCGTTCGTCATGCAATACTACTTGGAGCGCGACGCACCGGCAGAGATCATCGTGGAGCAGGAATTCGAAGAAATGCAGCTGCTTGAGGCCACATTGGCGGACCGCCTGTCCCACAAGGTGCGCATCGTTGCCTCGGTTCGAGGCATCCGCGCACGCTGGCTGGAAATGGTGCACAACAACGCCGAGCAGGCGTTGAATATGCGGCGTCTGGCCCGTGCGGGAATCGAATCCAGCTTGGAGGACCTGCGCGAGGCTTTTGACCTGGAGGAATCGCCGAATCGGCTGGAGTGCTTCGACATCAGCCATACGGGAGGCACGGACACGGTCGCCTCCTGCGTCGTGTTCGGCGTCGAAGGCCCGCTGAAGAGCGACTATCGGCGCTTTAACATCAGCGGAATCCAGCCGGGCGACGATTATGCCGCCATGTACCAGGCGCTGACGCGGCGCTACAAGCGGGTACGCGACGGCGAGATCGTGAAGCCGGACGTGCTTCTGATCGACGGCGGCAAGGGACAGCTGGCAGAGGCCGCCAAGGTCCTCGAAGAGCTGGGAGTAGGGGGTATCACGTTGATCGGCGTCGCCAAAGGCGTTGATCGGCGCGCAGGCCAGGAACAGCTGTTCTTGTTGGGCCAGGACACGCCTACTATACTGCCGCCGGATTCACGTGCATTGCACCTGATTCAGCGCGTGCGCGACGAAGCGCACCGATTTGCCATCGCAGGGCATCGGCGAAAACGCGCCAAACGTCACAGCCAGTCGATCTTGGAAACCATCCCGGGATTGGGACCTGTCAAACGGCGCGAGCTGTTAAAGCAATTCGGCGGCCTTCAAGGAATACTGCGTGCCGGCATCGATGATTTCGTTCAAATTCGTGGCCTCGGGCGCGAACTCGCGCAGGTGATCTATGAACACCTCCATCCCGGACGCTAAACCCAAATCGCATTTCAATCTGCCAAACACGCTGACGTGGTTGCGCATACTGATGATCCCCGGCGTGGTGATTCTGTTCTATCTGCCGTTTTGGTGGGCGCACCCGGCGGCCGGCGTTGGCTTCGCTCTGGCCGGCATTACCGACACCTTGGACGGCTATTTCGCACGCAAGCTCGGATTGACCTCGCGCCTCGGGGCGTTTCTCGACCCCGTCGCCGACAAATTGATCGTGGCCGCCGCGCTGGTGCTCATCGTCAGCGATGACGCGCGCTGGTTCGTCGTGATCATGGCCGTCGTCATCATCGGCCGCGAAATAGCGGTCTCGGCGCTGCGCGAATGGATGGCGGAGATCGGTGCGCGCGGCCGGATCAAAGTGTCGCAGCTGGCCAAGTACAAAACCATCATGCAGATAACCGGGCTGTCGATGATGTTGTTCCATCATCAGTTGTTCGGCATCGCGATCTATAAGCTCGGCGTGGTCTTGACCGCCGTCGCGGCGGTGCTGACGCTGTGGTCAATGGTGTCGTACTTGCGCCTGGCGTGGCCGGAGCTGCGGGACAGTTCGAGACTTTAGGGCCCCGGGCACCTACGCAACTGCGGAAAATGTCGGGCAGTTCAAGGCTTTAGCCGCATCGGCCGCCGACTTTTCCTTGACTATCGGCGGCACGGCCCTACAATTGCGCGTCTGTTTAGGGCGGGAATAGCTCAGTTGGTAGAGCGCAACCTTGCCAAGGTTGAGGTCGCGAGTTCGAGCCTCGTTTCCCGCTCCAATACTTTCGTCCGCGTCATTTCAAGCGCGGGCTACGCCTCTATCACTGTGATGTGCTGGCTACGCTCTTTACTCGCTTGAATCAGTTCGGAAATACCATTGTCGAAGGTGGCGAGTTTGCCTTTGTGGTGTTGAGCCAGGGATAAGAGATACGCATCCGTCACCTGCCGATGGCCTACGAACGCAGCACTCGTAAACGCCTTGGCGTCCGTCGGTGCAACCGTGTCGGGCCAAAAATGATGACCTGGCACTTCCACGATCCTTTTGAGCACTTCCAGCGCCTCACGGGGAGTTACTGCATCGGCGATGATCTTCGGGTTGGATGAAATGCGAATAAATGCAATTTGGGTCACCGGACACGTTGCCCATGCCGTGCGTCCAGTGCCATGGAACCATTCATGCGCTTTGGCGTGGTGCACGTGGTGCGGCCATGACAATGCAATCAGCACATTGGTATCCAGCAAGTTGACGCTCACACTTCGTCCTCATCCCGGCGGACGTCGTCTGGCGTAAGGGGTGCCGCACCTTTCGTAACCTGAAAGACAGGGAAGCCTTGGCGCGTGCCGACCTTACTCCGCGCTTCAAGACCGCGCCGCGCGAGCTCCGATATCACTTCGCCAATGCTTTTGGATTTCGCGGCGGCGATCTGCCGGGCCGCGCTCATGATGTCCGGATCTAAAGTTAATGTAGTACGCATCAAATCACGCTCCTTGCGTCATATCCGTGAGCGCATCATAGCATCAAGACATCAAAGCATCAAATGAGCGGGACCGGCGAGAAAGGGAATGCAGTAACGTAATTACAATATCTTGGAAGGTGCGCTAAGGGCGTTGTAACCATCACCAGTCGCGAATTTAATCACTCTGCCAGCGAGGCTAAGAAGGCATCGTTGGACGGCCCGGTATTTATTACCGATCGGGGCAAACCGTCCCACGTTTTGTTGAGCATCGAGGAATACCGCAAGCTAACAGGCGGAATGACCACGCTTGCAGACGCTCTGGCGCAAAAAGACTCGATAGATGTGGAATTTGAAGCGCCCCGTGTCGACCGCCTCCACGGCTCTTGTCCGGGGGATGACGATCGTAACGCGCAACGTCGCAAATTTTGAATCAACCGGCGCGCCGGTGATCAACCCGTGGGAGTGAGCCTACAGAGCTCTGTTTGCTGATCAATGCGCGTCAGAAATATCGCTGGCGCCGCCTCGCGCGCTCTAGCGAGTCATTTGGTATCGATCTCAATATTGTCTTTGCGGCCGCTATTGGCGACTGAGATCATGATTCCAATGCCGATCAAAATCGCGAGTCCGATCAAAGTCCACGCGGTGCCAATGCGTTCCAGCACTCCCAACTTCCACAGCGCCGCCAGAATGCCGCCTATGACGATAACGAAACCAAATAGATACATGCCCGCCCATTTCATGATCGATCTCCCCCAAAGATCTTGAGTATGAGCGCCGTGTGCGTTTTAAGTAACTGCCTTGAAATAAGCCGGGAAACCAATGAGTTAGGCGATCGAGTATAATTTGAATATGAACGGCATGTTCGCCGATAGGTGATAACAATTATGAAATTCTGCATAGCCCAAGCCGGCCTTTTGCTGTCTCTCATATTCACTCAAATTACGGTGACTGCGGTTGCCGCCGACGAGTCACCCGCGCCCGGCCGGATTTTGATCCGCGCGGGGCACGTGCTTGACGTTCGCAGCGGCAACGAAACCGCTGACCAGACGATCATCGTCACCGGCGGTGCAATTTCGAGCATCGCAGCGACCAACACGACGCCGAAAAATCCGCAGGACCGCGAAATTGATCTGCGCGGCATGACGGTGTTGCCGGGCCTGATCGATGTCCACACCCACATGACGATGGACACGAACTTCGATCCGTATCACGAGCTGTCGACGAGCGTTGCGAAAAGCGCCCTGATCGGCGCGCACAACGCCAAGGTCACACTCGAAGCGGGTTTCACCTCAGTGCGCAATGTGGGCGCCGCGGGCTTTGCCGATGTGGATTTGCGCGACGCAATCAACGCGGAACTGATTGCCGGTCCGCACATGCAGGTCAGCGGCCCGGCCTTAGGCATCACCGGCGGTCACTGCGACGAGAACCTGCTGCCTTTTGAATACCACGCGCAGGGCGACGGCGTCGCGGACGGCGTCGAGGCCGTGCAGCACAAGGTGCGCGAGGTGATCAAGTACGGCGCGGACCTGATCAAGATCTGCGCGACGGGGGGAGTCCTGTCGAAAGGCGACGACCCACAGGCCTCGCAATACACCCTGGAGGAACTCAAAGCCATCGTTGCCGATGCGCATCGTCTCGGTCGCCGGGTTGCGGCTCACGCGCATGGCGCCCAAGGCATTCTCTGGGCGACACAAGCGGGCGTGGATTCGATCGAGCACGGTTCCTATATGAACGACGAAGACATCGCCGCGATGAAGGCGCATGGCACGTATTTCGTGCCGACCGCCTATCTCATCGACTGGATAAAAGTGAACGGACATCTGCCTCCCTTCTACTATCAGAAAATGATGGACGTGAGCGCCGTGGAAAAGGCCACCGCCAAGAAGGCCATTGCAGCCCATGTAAAGGTCGCACTGGGTACCGATGCCGCCGTTTACCCGCACGGACTGAATGCGCATGAGCTCGAGGTATACGTGGAACAATTCGGCATGTCGCCGCTGGCGGCACTTCAGGCCGGCACCTTGAACGCGGCAGACCTGATGGGATGGTCCGACAAGGTGGGTTCACTCGAAGCCGGCAAATGGGCCGACATCATCGCGGTCAAGGGCGATCCGCTCCGCGATATCAAATTGCTGCAGCACGTCTCATTTGTGATGAAATCGGGCGTGGTCTACAAGCGTGAGGCGGATTGACTGCCATCGCCCCGGTACATGAGCTAAACTTGCGGCGAACCCCGGCCCGTCCGGGGTTCCTATTTTCGATGGGGCTAAGTGGCAGAGTGGTCATGCAGCGGCCTGCAAAGCCGTGTACGCCGGTTCGATTCCGACCTTAGCCTCCAATTTCTCCATATTTCATTGCACCGCCGTGAACGGGTAGAATCCGTGAATGTCGGAAGAACTGTCGAATTTAGCGACCCTGCGGCCGGCAAGCCCGGCTGAGGCGGTTGACCTGCGCCGCATCGGTGCGCACCCGGACCAGTGGTATCCACTCGCGTGGGCCGATGAACTGAAGCCGGGCAAGACCTTGGGCCGGCGCTTCGCCGGTGACCCCATCGTTCTGTACCGCGGCACCAGCGGCAAGGTGTTCGCGTTGGAGGATCGATGCGCGCATCGCCAGGTGCCGTTGCATCTGGGTGTCGTCAGCGGCGATGACCTGAAGTGTCACTATCATGGCTGGGTCTATAACTGCAGCGGCAAATGCGTCAACGTGCCGTACTTGGGTCCCGAGCGCCTGCCCACCGGCGTTAGGAGTTATCCCGCACGCGAGATCGACGGGCTGATTTTTGTTTTTCCCGGCGATGCGTCGCTCGCCGAGAGTAGGGTGCCGGCGAGCCTGGGCTCATCGCAGCGCAAGGATTACAAAACCCGCAGGCTCAATCGCGAGGTCGCGTGCCACTACACCTTCATGCACGAAAACCTTTTCGACATGAATCATCAGTTCATGCACCGCAAGCAGATGGGATCGATACGCGCTCGCTGCCTGGGACGCAATCACGGCGAGAACTGGGCTGAAGTGGAGTATAGCTTCAGCCGCACGGACGGAAAATCGTCCGTTGGCGAGCAAGTCATCGTTGACCTCATGCGCAAGCGCGGCGAGGCCAAGAAGGATTTTTCCGATCACATGCGCATTCGCACCGACTACCCGACGCAGAGTCTCAAGGTCTGGGTGGGACGCGACATCAAGCAATCCGACGCACCGGTACTCGATGTCTGGTTGGGCTACACCCCGCTGGACGCGGCGCAGCGAACCAATCGAACCTATGGCTATCTGTCGGTGAAGAAACCGAGTTTCCCGGGAATCATTCATGCGGTCTGGCCGTTCGTAACCTGGTTCACCGAGAATATTTTCCGCGAGGACAAGGAGATCGTTGAATACGAGCAGCGGGCCTACGATGCACAAGGGGCGGACTGGAACAACGAAGTTTTCCCCCCGATTCGAGATCTGCGTGGCGTGCTGGCGCGCTGCGGCGTGCCGATGAAATAAGCCCGTAGGGCGTTGCCGCTCCTACGCGCTCAATATTTCGCTTTGATGACCACGCAAGATCTGACGTAAAATACCTGTCCGTGATGCTGCCATGCTAAATCCACCCCCCTTGCCGCAACCCGCCGCTGCGGTTGAGCGCCCTTGGGACGCCCGCTTGGCGCGACGTCTCGTGAGCCCGCTCATCGACACCTGGGTGAGGCCTAATCATCTGACCACGCTGCGTCTGCTAGTCGGGCTGGCGGCAGCCGCGGCCTTCATCCCGGGAAGCTATCTTTGGTCCAATCTCGCCGCGCTGCTCCTGATCGTTTCGAACTTTCTGGATCACACCGACGGCGAGCTGGCGCGCATGAGCGGAAAGACCAGCCGTATTGGGCATATCTACGATTTGGCCAGCGACGCCGCCGTGACGATTTTGCTGTTCATCGCGATCGGCATTGGAGTTTCGACAAAGCCCGGTGTTGAGATGGGCCTTCCGCCGGCGATTTTGGGAGTGGTGGCCGGTACGGCGGTCGCACTTATTTTTTACCTGCGCATGCGTATCGAGGAGTTGCTGGGCAAAGCCGCGACGCAACAGGCTTCCCTGGGCGGTTTCGAAACCGAGGACGTGCTCTACCTGTTTCCCTTGGCGACGCTCAGCAATGCGCTGGTGCCCACACTGATTACGGCGGCGATTTGCGCGCCGCTGTTCGCTGTTTGGGTGGTCATCGACTATCAACGGTTGCTGCGTCGGGATCGCCGCATGGCGACTGGGGTCGCCGGGTAAGCGTGGCGGCGACTGCAACCGGAGCCGAGCCGGCCTTAGTCTCACGGTTGGATTCCCTCGATATGCTGGGCTTGCGCCGCGAGTACGCCTCGCAAGGTTCCTTCCTCTATATCAAAGAATTCCTGCCGCCGGCACTTACTGAGCAGCTGATCGCCGCGGTCGCCGCGGTGAACGGTGCGGTTAATCGCAACTACCTGCCCGGACATAAACAGGGGGGCAGCGTGAGCCGTCACGTCATCGACAGCCAGGCGCCGATCATCGCCGAACTCTACCGGTCGACAGCGCTTAAGGACTGGCTTGATGAGCTTACGGGCGAGCGCCTGCAGCTCTCTCCAGTCGAGGATCCGCATGCCTACGCATTTTATTTCTACACGCGCGCGGGCGATCACATCGGCTGGCACTATGACACCTCGTACTATCTTGGCCGGCGCTATACATTGCTGTTCGGTGTGATCGACGATTCCTCGTGCAGCCTGGATTATCAGTTGCACACGCGCGAGCGGGGCGCAAAACTGGTATCCGGTTCCATCAAGATCCCACCCGGCGGCTTGGTGGTCTTCAATGGCGACGCTCTGCGGCATCGAATCAGCCCTTCGCGTGAAGGTGAAACTCGCGTCTCCTTGACCTTCGAGTATGTGACAGACCCGCGGATGCATCCCGGGTGGCGGCTCATTTCCAATATGAAGGATGCATTCGCCTATTTTGGCTTCCGTCAGGTGTTCCATCGTCTGCTGGGCCGCGAATGACGAAGACGGCGAGCTGGCTCTTGAGCATCGGCGTGCTCTTGTTCGTGGCCGTCCTGGTGTCGCAGGACCTGCCGGCGATCATCGCGACGCTGGCGCACGCCGGCTGGGGACTTCTGCTGGTCGCGGCCTTTCACCTATTGCCGCTGTGGCTCGACGCGGCGGCCATTCGCGTACTCTTCGAGCCGGGGTCGAGACGCAGACCCATGAGAGATTCCGTACTAGCGCGTTGGGTGGGCGAATCCGCCAATAGCCTGATGCCCGCGGGACAGCTCGGCGGCCCGGTGCTCATGGCGCGATATCTGGCGCGGCACGGCTTGCCGATGGAGGAGGCGGCCGCGGCCATCACCGTCAGCACAACCGTGCAGACTTTTGCGCAAATTGCCTTCGCGCTGCTCGGCGTCGTCATGCTGGGGACGCATGCCGGTCATTTCTCGCCTGCGGCGCTGCGAACCGCGGCGCTGGTTGCCAGCGCCTTTTTAGCCGTTCAGGTGGGTGGCTTCTATCTGATTCAGAGGCGGGGTCTATTCAGCAAACTGATGTCGGCGGTGAGACGATTTTCGCGCAAGCGTGACTGGTCTCAATGGGTCGCCCAGGCTCAGGCCATCGATCTTGCCGTGCAGGGCACGTATCGGCGCAACGGGCCCGTAACGGCCAGTTTCCTGCTGAGCCTGGTCGGCTGGATCGTGGGGACGGGCGAGGTTTATTTGATCGCGGGCTTGCTGGGCACGCCGGTCAGTTGGCGCGATGCGTTTGTACTCGAAAGCTTGGGCCAGGCCATTCGCGGCGCGGGATTCGCGATACCCGGAGCACTCGGCGTGCAAGAGGGCGGTTATTTGTTGCTGGCTCCCTTGGCGGGACTTGCGCCGGGGGCCGCCTTGGCGTTATCACTGGCGAAACGCGCGCGCGAATTGTTGTTGGGCTTGCCCGGATTGCTGTACTTGCGGTTTGCCAACCGAGAAGATGCCGCCGCCGCCGGCGCTGCCCCGCCTTGAGTTAATATCCCTAACGCTTGATGTATGGAAGGATTTTGATGCGCGCGATCATTTTGGCGGCTGGGCGAGGTATTCGTCTGCAACTACCCGAGGACAGCCAGCTACCGAAGTGTTTGCTGCGCTTCGATGGGATGACTCTGCTCGAGCGGCACTTGACCATGCTGAAGAGCGCCGGCATTACCGACGTCGTGTTGGCACTGGGCTTTCGCCACGAGCTCGTGGAAGCCGAACTCGATCGTTTGGCCTGGACGCCGCGCCCGGAGATCGTCCTCAACATGAGTTTCGAGCTCGGCAGCGTGCTGACCGTGCATACCGTCGCTGAGGCCATGACCCGCGGCGGCGATGTCTTGCTGATGGATGCAGACGTGCTGTACGACGAGCGTATCTTGTCGGCTTTGGTGGCCGGAACCCGGCCGGTAAATCGCTTGCTGATTGACCGCGATTTTGAGGCCGGCGATGAACCCGTCAAACTCTGCGTGCAAGGCGGCGTGCCGATCGAGCTGCGCAAGCAGTTGGCAGCGGATTTGAAATTCGACACCATCGGCGAGTCGGTCGGGTTTTTTCGCTTCGACCGGCCGGGGTCAGAGCGCCTGGCGGCCTTGGTCGCCGGATACGTCGACACAGGACGCGCCAACATGCCGCACGAAGAGGCCGTGCGTGATTTGCTGAGAGAGAGAAGCCAGGTGATCGAAGTTGCCGACGTAACAGGATTTCCCTGGATTGAAATAGATTTTCCCAATGATGTTGTGCGTGCGACTCAAGAAGTCTTGCCGCAACTTCAGCCGTTATCGAGAGGTGGCCGATGAATACAACGACTCGCCCCACTGCGGGGTCCGCTTACCAGAGGAGCGCTGGAAACACGGCGCCGACGCGAAGCGCCAAACTGCGCCAGATGCTGCAGAGCGCGGAACTGGAGTTTCTGATGGAGGCTCACAACGGTCTTTCAGCGCGTATTGTGCGCGAGGCCGGCTTCAAGGGCATTTGGGCGTCGGGACTGAGCATTTCTGCGCAGTTCGGCGTGCGCGACAATAATGAAGCGAGCTGGACCCAGGTTGTGGACATGCTCGAATTCATGGCGGATGCCAGCGACCTGCCCATATTGCTCGACGGCGACACGGGGTACGGCAATTTCAACAATATGCGCCGCCTGGTACGCAAACTCGAGCAGCGCGGCATTGCGGGCGTCTGCATTGAGGACAAACAATTCCCCAAAACCAATAGCTTCTTGAACGGCGAGCGTCAGCCGCTTGCCGACATCGAGGAGTTTGTCGGCAAGATAGCGGCCGGCAAAGATACCCAACAAGACGCCAACTTCTCCATTGTGGCGCGGGTCGAGGCGCTGATCGCAGGCTGGGGCATGGAGGAGGCTTTACGCCGCGCGGAAGCTTATCGGCTCGCCGGCGCCGATGCGATTCTCATTCACAGCAAATTGTCGAAGCCGGATGAGATCGTGACCTTCGCGAAGGAATGGGCGCGCCGCGCACCCTTGGTCATTGTGCCGACCCGCTACTACAGCACGCCAACCGATGTTTTTCGCCGGGCAGGCATCAGCACCGTGATCTGGGCCAATCATCTGGTGCGCGCGGCGGCCTCCGCCATGCAGAGCGTCGCGAAGGAGATATTTGAGAGTCAGACGTTGGTGAATGTCGAGGATCGCATCGTGCCGGTCAACGAGATCTTTCGTCTGCAAGACGCCGAGGAGTACTCGGCGGCGGAAAGGATTTATTTGTCGAATGCCGGCGCGCCGCGCGCCGCCATCGTGCTGGCTGCGAGCCGCGGCAGCGGGCTGGAGGCAATGACCGTAGATCGCCCCAAGGTGATGCTGCCCATCGCCGGCAAGCCGCTGCTGCGCTGGTTGGTCGACGGCTTCAAGAAGGAAAATATCAACGACATTACCGTGGTGGGGGGTTACCGGGCCGATGCGATCGATACGGCCGGAATCAAACTCGTGGTGAACGAGCGCTACGCCGAAACGGGGGAATTGGCCTCGCTGGCTTGCGCCGTGGAAGCCTTGGACTCGGATACGGTCATTGCCTACGGCGACTTATTGTTCCGCAGCTATGTGCTGCGAGACCTGGTTGAATCCAAGGCGGATTTTGCCGTGGTGGTGGATTCGCTCATGACCGGCGACAGCAATCTCACGGTGCGAGACTTTGCCTACTGCTCCCGCAGCGACGACCGCGGCCTGTTCGGCACGCCGGTGCTGCTGGAGCGCGTCACCAGCACCGCGGATGAGAAGCGTGTTCCCAACGGCCGATGGGTTGGATTGCTGGGCGTCAGCCGCGCGGGCCTGGGCAAACTCAAAGCCATGATCGCAACGCTGCGCGCCGACCCGCGCTTCGACGAATTGGACCTGCCGGCGCTGCTCAACGCCTTGGCGGCCGCCGGTTCGGCCATCGAGGTCGTGTATGTTCACGGACACTGGCGCGGCGTCAATGATTTGGACGACTTGCGACAGGCTGTGGATTTTGCTCACGCTCAGGCGCCCTTCGATCGATGATCGAGGCGCGGCATTTCGTCGAGGCAGCGCGGGCGCGGGGCTTTTACTGGTATGCAGGTGTGCCGTGTTCCTTCCTCACGCCATTCATCAACTATGTGCTGCAGGATCCCGCTCTACACTATGTATCCGCGGCAAACGAGGGCGATGCCGTGGCGCTCATTGCCGGCGTGGCGCTCGGCGGCGGTGCGGGTGCGACGCACGGCCGCGGTATTGCCATGATGCAGAACTCCGGACTGGGCAACGCCGTCAGCCCTTTGACTTCGTTGACCTGGACCTTTCAGCTGCCGCAATTGCTGATCGTCACGTGGCGTGCTCAACCCGGTATTGCCGATGAACCGCAGCATGCCTTGATGGGCCCGATTACTCCCAAAATGCTCGAGACGATGCAGATTCCCTGGGAGTTGTTTCCCACGGACACGGCGCAAATCGACGCCGTGTTGGAACGTGCAACGGCGCACATGGACCAAAGCGGACGGCCCTATGCGCTGGTGATGCAAAAGGGCAGTGTGGCGGCCTATCCGTTGAAGGCCGGAGTTGGGGCGATCGCAGGGCGCTCTGCGCCGCCCAGCGCCGTGCAGGCAACGCAAGGCGCGGCTGCCGGATTGAGGCCGACCCGCGAGGAGGCGCTGCGCCTTGTGGTGGCTCAAACCTCGCCCGCTGCGACAGTGCTGCTGGCATCCACCGGATTCTGTGGACGCGAACTGTACGCGATACAGGATCGCGTCAATCATCTCTATATGGTCGGCTCAATGGGGTGCGTGCTGCCGCTGGCGCTGGGATTGGCACTGGCCCGTCCCGACCTGCGCGTGATCGCATTGGACGGCGACGGAGCGGCGCTTATGCGCCTCGGCGCGTTCGCGACCGCGGGAGTGTACGGCCCGGGCAATTTGTGGCACCTCTTGCTGGACAATGGGGTGCACGACTCCACCGGTGGCCAGGCAACGGTTTCGCCTCGGATCAGCTTTGCACAGGTAGCGGCCGGATGCCGTTATGCCTCGGCGTTGGAAACAGACCAACTTGATCGGATTGCTGCCTGGCTAAACGAACCCGCGCTCGAGGGTGCGCGCTTTGCCCGGCTTTTGATCCGACCAGGGACGCCCTCTGATCTGCCGCGCCCGTCTGTTACGCCCGTCGAGGTGAAGATGCGTTTGATGCAGCACATCGGTGCGCCGAGTAGGGCCCACTAGTGCTGCTGCTCAATCCCGGCCCGGTCACGTTAAGCGAACGCGTGAGGCGCAGTCTGCTAAATCCGGATCTATGCCATCGCGAAAGCGAATTCTTTGACCTGCAGGACGAAGCCCGCAGCCGCTTGCTGTCAACTTATGACTTGGATCCCGCACGCTGGGCCGCCGTGCTGCTGACAGCGTCGGGTACTGCCGCAGTCGAGAGCATGGTGGCGGCATTGGTGCCGCAAAACGGCCGGCTGCTCGTCGTCGAGAACGGAGTCTATGGCGAGCGAATTTCGCTGATTTGCACGCACTATGGCATTGCCCACGAGCGCATCATCGGCGACTGGATGCGAGCACCCGATTATCCGGCGATCGCAGCGAAACTGGTCTCTGCGCCCGAGGCCGCACGCTTCACGCATGTCGCCGTGGTGCACCACGAAACCACCACCGGCCGATTGAATGACCTGGGCGAGTTGCTCGCGCTGTGCGTTAAGCACGGTGCCGCGTTGTTGGTCGATGGCGTCAGCAGTTTTGGCGCGGAGGCGATCGACTTCGAGAATCCGGCGCTGTCAGCCGTCGCGGCCACGGCCAACAAGTGCCTGCACGGCGTGCCCGGGGCCGCCTTCGTGATTGTAAGGCGCAGCGAGCTCGTGAACGCGATCAGCCGTACGTACTACTTGGATTTGTTGCGGCTGGCGCGCCTGCAAGATGAACGCAATACTCCGTTCACGCCGGCTGTGCATGCGTACTACGCGCTGGTCGAAGCCTTGCGTGAGTATGCCGAACAGGGAGGGCGGCGCGCTCGATATCAGCGCTACGCGGAGCTGGCGGAGCGTGCCCGCGCCGGGCTCGCCGCGTTAGGAATCGATTCGGCCATCTCGCCGAAGGATTCTTCGGTGGTGCTGCGCGCCTATACGCTGCCGGTGGGCATGGACTACCCGCGACTGCACGATGCGCTGAAGGCTGACGGGTTTGTGATCTACGCGGGGCAGGGCAACTTATCCAAGGACTTGTTCCGAATCTCGACGATGGGAGCATTGGCTGCGGCGGACATTGATCGTCTGCTGCACTCCTTCGCGCGGTTGCTGCGATGAAAGTGCCGACCGTTGCTTCCGTTGCAACGGTGATGCTCCTGGCCACGCCCTGCTGGGCGCAGATCCCGCCTGGAGATCCTGGAGTCCAAGCGCCCCCGGGGCCCGTTACGGTGCCGCCGCCGGCGGCGACTCCAGGATGGACCAAGTGGTTCAATCCCGCGACGGCACCATTCATTCCGGTACCGGAGATCGCGCAGGACCCGGACAGCGGCTTAACGCTCGGCTTGATCCCGACCTGGGTCACGACCGACGAGAATCGCAACGTTACACGCATCGTTGCTCCCGATCTGATTTACAACCCGAACTTTGGCATCGGCATGCACGCGCGTATTTACGAATATGCCTCCCGCGACGAGCAGTGGTCCATTGTAGCGGGCATCAAGCAGCGGGTGGAACGCGAGCTCGATGCGGAGTATCAGGTCGGCCGTTTACGGGATGACCGCTGGTCGATTAACTACAGCCTGGTGTATGACCGCGACGGGACGACGCGCTTTTACGGCGTTGGCAATCGAACGCGGTCCAGCGCGCAGACCAATTACATCGACGCGCAAGAGTACGGACAAGTACAAGTCGGCCTGAATTTCAATCATACCTGGCAGCTGCTCTACAGCATGCGCTTGCGCAGGGTGGACGTGCTGCGGGGCACGCTGGACGATGTGCCCTCCATTGAAACGCGGTTCCCAGGGCTGCTGGGCACCGACCATGAGATCGTCAATCGTCTCTCTCTGGTGTACGACACGCGCGATGATCTGACCGTGCCTTCACGCGGCATGAAATGGGTTTTGTACATGGGCGCCTCAGCCAATAACGGCCTGCTGAACGACTCGTCGTACAGCGAAGCCGGCATCGACGGCCGCGGATTCTGGCCCATCGCGCCGGATACGGTGCTGGCTGCGCACATGTCGCTGCGCTACCTGCCGACCGTCAACGACATACCGTTTTGGGCATTGAGCAGCATCGGCGGGGGTCAGAGTGTAATCGGCGGCGAACAGCCGCTGCGCGGCTTCGGCCAGGGACGATTTTACGATCGCGATTCCTTTTCCTCCACGATCGAACTGCGCCACAAGGTCGTCTCCTTCGATGCCGTGACGACGCTGCTCGACATCGAAGTGGCGCCGTTCGCAGATTTCGGACGCGTTTTTTCCGGATCCGGCACCAATCCTCTCGGGCATGTGCACCAAGTGTATGGGGTGGGATTTCGCGGGATCGCCAGACCTTTTGTGGTGGGCTACGTCGACATCGGCTACGGCAGCGAGGGCGCAGCGGTGTTCACGGGCCTGAACTATCCTTTTTAGCGCTAGTATGTGTGAAAGAGCAGGAGAGGCCATGTCCATAACTTCTTTCGAGATAGTTTCCGTGCCCGTTTCCGATCAGGAGCGTGCCAAGAAATTCTATCGCGATACGCTGGGTTTCGATCTGTTGCGCGAGGATTCCATGGGCCCAACCGGCAAATGGATCCAGCTTGCGCCCAAGGGTTGCGCAACGACGATCGCCCTGGTGACTTGGTTCGACACCATGCGGCCGGGCGGACTGCAAGGCGTCATGCTGAACGTGACCGACATCGATCGCGATCACAAGGATTTGTCGGCCCGCGGCGTCGCCTTGAGCGAAATCCAACAGCAGCCGTGGGGTCGCTTCGCGACATTCAAGGATCCGGACGGCAATGGCTGGATATTGCGGCAGCCGCCGGCCTGATCATTTCTCGCGCGGCAGGTCCGCCGTTTCCTCGCTCCCTTGCGGCTGCTGTTCGACGATTTCGTACCAGATCGCGTTCAGCACGGCAAAGGAGAGAGCCAACCCGGTACCGAGAATCCAGCTGAAGTACCACATCAGTAGCCACCTTCATGGTCGTGCAGGTTCTCAAGCGTTACACGTCCGCGCAGCACTTTAAATACCCAGCTCGTGTACGCCAGAATGATGGGCAGGAACACGGCCACGGCAGCCAGCATGAGCAACAGGGTCTTGGCGCTGCTGGAGGCATCCCATACGGTCAGGCTCTGACTCGGATGAGTCGAAGAGGGCAGCAGGAACGGAAACAGTGCAAATCCGCCTGTTAGGATCGTGCCCGCTTGAACCACAATGCTCGCCATGAAGGCGGCGCCGGCATGCTGTGCGCGCAGCGACAGGTAGGCGACCAACGCGCCCACCACCGCGCAACCCGGCGCGGCCCACATCAGAGGCCAGATCCGAAAATTATTGAGCCAGGCGCCCGTGACGATGGCGACGGTCTTGCGCGTCGGATCAGAGGGCCCGGCGTGATCCATCACACTGGTTACCTGGTATCCGCCCAGCGCCGAGTACACCCAGAAACCCGCGCCGAGAAACGTCAGCAGAAAAACTACCGCTGCCGCTCGCCCGGCCAGCCGCGCGCGAGCCGCCATGGGTTCCCCGACCTTGAGAGCGGCATACGCATTGCCGTGCAAAATCAACATGGAGAGACTAATGATTCCGCCCAGCAAGGCGAATGGATGCAGCAGGCTGAAAAAGCTGCCGCTCACGACCGTGCGCTGCAAACTGTCAAAATGAAAGGGTATGCCGAGAAAAAGATTGGCGAAGGCCACGCCGAGCAGCAGCGCCGGGAGTGCGCCGCCCAGGGTGAGCGCAATATCCCAACCGGTTCGCCAGCGCGGGTCTGTTAGCTTCCCCCGATAGGTGAATCCAACGGGACGCAAAATCAGCGCGACCAGCACGAGAAGCATGGCCAGATACAATCCAGAGAACGAGGCCGCATACAACAGCGGCCACGCGGCGAATGCCGCTCCGCCGCCCAGGATGAACCACACCTGATTGCCTTCCCAAACCGGCTCGACCGTTGCCAGAAGCGCGCGTCGTTCGGCATCGGTTCGCCCGAGAAAGGTAAAACTCGCCCCCAGCCCCAAATCGAAGCCGTCGGTAATCGCGAATCCCATGAGCAACAGACCGAGGATGAACCACCAAATCACCCGCAGCGTCGCATAATCCAGCAGCGCGCTCATGCTGAATATCCCAGGCCTTCAGGCCCGCGGCGTATGGTGCGCACCAGAAGAAAGGCGTCGACGACGGCCAACGCGGAGTAGAAGATCACGAAGCCGGTCAGGGACATCCAGACATTGCCCACGGAGGTGCGCGACACGCCCAGGAATGTGGGAAGCACGCCGTCAACCGCCCAGGGCTGCCGGCCATACTCGGCGACGATCCAGCCCACTTCGATGGCAATCCAGGGTAGGGGCAGGCTGAAGAAGGCGAGCTTGAGGAACCAAGGATGTCGCTCAAAGCGGTGGCGCGTCGCGAGATAAAACGCCGCCGCGAACAGCGCGATAAAAAAGAGTCCCAACCCCACCATGAGCCGAAAGCACCAAAACAATACCGGGACGTTCGGGACGGTCGACCAGGCGGCATCGTCGATTTGCGCCGGGGTCGCCGTCGCGGGATTGTCGGTGAAGCGCAGCAGCAAGAGTGCGTAGCCCAGATCGGCCTGATTGGCTTCAAAACGCCGCAGAACGCCGGCGTCCGGCGGATCTGCCGAACCGCGCAACATCTGAAGCGCGGCATACGCCTCGATACCGGAGACGATGCGCGAGCGCGCCCGGGCTACCAGTTCGTAAATGCCCAGAACCGGCTGATCAATCGATCGTGTGGCAATGAGACCCAGCAGCCAGGGAATTTTGACTTCGGCATGGGTCGTGCGCGCTGCGACGTCGGGAAATCCAAACAGCGTAAAGCTGGCCGGCGGAGGCGCGGTTTTCCATTCCGCCTCGATCGAGGCGACCTTCATCTTTTGGTTTTCTCCGTCGAGATATCCCGACTCATCTCCCAGCACCACCACCGATAGGGAACACGCCAATCCGAAGCTCGCCGCGACGGCGAGGGAACGCTTTGCGAACGCGACGTTTCGCCCGCGCAGCAAGTACCACGCGCTGATCGACAGCACGAAGACCGATCCCATTACATAGCCCGCGGCGACGGTGTGCACAAACTTCGCCTGCGCGACCGGGTTGAACAGCACCTCAGTGAAGGACGACAGTTCCATGCGCATGGTGTGATAGTTGAACCGTGCACCGACCGGATGTTGCATCCAACCGTTGGCAATCAAAATCCACAGCGCCGAGAGGCTCGAGCCGAGCGCGACCAAGCCGGTGATGATCAGATGTCCGATCTTGGACACTTTGTCCCAGCCGAAGAAAAACAGCCCGACGAAAGTCGATTCGAGGAAGAAAGCGACCAGGCCCTCCAATGCCAGCGGGGTGCCGAATATGTCGCCGACGTAGTGGGAGTAATAAGACCAGTTGGTGCCGAATTGAAATTCCATGGTTATGCCGGTTGCAACGCCCATGGCGAAATTGATGCCGAAAAGGACGCCCCAATACTGGGTCATCCGCTTCCAAATTTCGCGGCCCGTCATGACGTACACCGATTCCATGATGAAGAGAATCATGGAGAGCCCAAGGGTGAGCGGTACGAACAGAAAATGGTACAGGGCGGTGAGGGCGAATTGCAGGCGTGAGAGCGTGACGACATCAAAATCGATCATGAGCCGCCCCCTCTGAAAAACAAAAACCAGAGCAGCAACAATCCCAATAGTTTCGCTGCCAGGGCCCAAGTGATTTTGACTCTCAGGTCGCGCCGCCAGACATCAGATTGATTGCGTGTGTCGATTCGCTTGCCCCAAGACAGTACGCGTAATGGAATTGTCGCATGCGCGCAGGTGAACGAATAGGTACAGTTGGTGCATAATCGGAGTCATGAATGACTCTCGAGGCCCACGCCTGCGTCCGACCGGCTCCCTGCTCGTCACGAGAGTTCGCGCATCGCAGATCCGCACCGCGTACGTTACGGTGCTATTCGCCGACCTTCGCGGCTATACGGGTATGGTGGAGCGCCTGCCGGCGGCGCGAGTCGTACCGTTGTTGGACGAGTTCTTTGGTGTGCTCGGCGCGGCGGCCAAGAAATTTGGCGGCGAGGTCTATCACATGGCCGGCGATGGCATCATGGCCGGCTTTGGCGTGAATGCAGAAAATGGCAACGGCGCTGCCGAAGCCCTGGCAGCGGGTCATGACATGTTGAAAGGCTTCGCGCCTCTGGCGGATCGCTGGCGCCGGGAGTTGAGGATTGATGCGGGAATCGGCATCGGGCTGCATTTGGGTGAAGTGGCCTTCGGCGTTCTTGGGCCGCCCAAGCGCAAGACAATGACGTTGGTGGGCGACACGGTCAATGTGGCGGCACGGCTGTGCAGCCGCGCGCGCGCCGGGGAAGTATTGTTCTCCTGCACCGTTGCGGCGGCACTTCGCATCTCGACCGACACCCAGGGTGGTGAGGCTTCGACCTCATTTCTGCAGCTGCCGCAGTTCGAGTTGCGGGGTCGCCGTGGACCGATCGACATCTGGTGCGTTCCGGCACCCGAGCGGCTGGCGATTTAGCAAGGCTGGTGCCCCGAGCCGGGGTCGAACCGGCATGACCTTTCGGTCAACGGATTTTCGGACCTGCTACGGCTTTCGCCGCCGCGCCAGGGCGCGTTTGGGGTCTGGAGTGCGCCACGACCATGAGAGTTCGCTAGAACTGCCTTTAGGTCCCCGCCGTCCACTCTCTACACCTGCCGGTTGCTTCGCGCGGTCCGGATTGGCTCGGCGTCGCCGCGGGATTTCCCAGGGGGTTCGCCGACTTTGACGGGATTCGGCAGGGCGTTTCCGCGGCTGCCGCTCAATTTTCTTTAAGTCCGTTGCGTCTACCAATTTCGCCATCGGGGCCAAGCGCGGCAGTGTACCTGGGATCGCTTCCCCGCGGCGAGATGTGTGCTGAAAGACCCAGGACCCCTAAGGAGCGGGTCCTGGGACGCTAACGATGGACCGTTATTTTTCGAGCTTGTTCACCTTCGAGCCGTCGAGCGAAACGTCGCCGATCAGTCCTTTTTCTCCGAACACGAATCCAAGGATCGGCCGCTGCAGGGTTTGCGTGTCGTAGTCTCCGCCCGCACCCTTGGAAAGCACTGCCACGCCGGTATCGGCGCCCACAGACCAACCATGGCCGCTGGTGAATTTATCCAAAGCTTCCTGTGTCATGAACAGAATGACTTCCTTGTGAGTCGCGAGTCCTAGTGTCAGACCCACCGATGCGGACGATATGCTGTAGTAATCGACCGTCTTGCCGTCGATGCGCAGCACGCCTTCACCATGTTGTCCGCCCACTCCGACGCCGCCTTTCGTGACATGCGGAAACACCAGCACGCCCTTGGCTCTGGCAACCAAATCCTTGTTCTGCGGATTGAGGTTGTAGAACTGGCGCATTGCGACGTGCACGCGCTCGTCGATCTCGGCCTTGCTGGCCGCGAATGACACTGCGCTCAACAGCAATGCGATCGCCGCAAAGCCCGATGCCGCAAATAGATTTCGAGATTTCATAATTCTTACCTTTTGGTTTTACTAACGCAGGTTAGTCTTTCCCAAACGCTCGCGCGGCGATACTCGGCGCCGGCGCGACCGGGAGTAGGCTTTAGCTTACGGGCAAGCAAACAGGGCGCCTACGCCGACATATCGATCGTATTGCGGGCGCGCGCCGAATAAAAAGACGCATTTTGGCGGCCACGCAGGGCTTCGCGCGAGAACTCGATCAAATGATAAGCAATGAAACCCACCCCGAAAAGCGCTTCAATCTGTCCGCGCTTGATCGCCTTCCAGGCCATGCGCCAGAAGGGTCGGCGGTAATCGGCGAACAGGCCGACACGAATCAGTAAATTGGCGAGCAGCGTCGCGCCACGCTTCAAGTTCGATCGCGTCAGCCGCGCCCCGCCGGGTGTGACCAGCCGATTGGCATAGGTTGCCTCGATCTGGTGCGTAAACCGCGCATACAGACGCTCGGGGTCATAGGCGTACTCGATGCAGCGGCGCCAAGTCGCGACGACTTCATCGTAGGGACGCAAAAAATTCACATTGCTTTCTCTGCCGCTGTCTTCCACGAGCCGCCCATCGCGCGCCAACCGGTCCCACAACGCGGTTTTGGGCAGCGCCTGCAAGAGATTAATGGTCAGCATGGGGATCTGCGATCGATTCACGAATTCAGTCAACCGCGCTTCAGTCTCGACCGTATCCGAGTCCAGTCCCAAGATGATCCCGGAAGCGACCTCGAGCCCGTAGCTGTTGAGTGTGCGAATGGCTTCCAGCATGGGACTGGACTCGTTGTGTTCCTTGCGCATCGCTTTCAGCGCTTCGAGTTCCGGCGTTTCGATGCCGACGAACACCGCGTCGAATCGCGCTTCGCGCATCATCTGCAGGATCTCGGGTTGCTTGGCAATGTTGAGGGTCGCTTCGCACGCGAATGACACCGGATAACCATGCTGCTTCTGCCACGCGATCAAGTGCGGCAGCATTTCCCGTGTCGCCTTGCGGTTGCCGATGAAGTTGTCGTCGACAAAGTACAGGCTTGCCGGGTGAGTCTTCTGCGATAGGATGAAGTTCAACTCGTCGATCAACTGCTGCGGGGTCTTCATGCGCGGCTGGCGCCCATAAAGATTGGGGATGTCGCAAAACTCGCAAAGGTAGGGGCAGCCGGAGGAAAACTGCAGGGTGCCGAGCAGATACTTGTCGAGGGCGACCAAGTTGTACGCCGGAAACGGGAAATCGCTAAGCGCCAATCGCTTGGGCGAGGAGTAGCGAATCTGCTTCGGCGGTATTGCAATCGTGGCGTCGATGCGCGCGATGAGGAAGTCGGTCGCGTCGCCGAGCTCTCCGATGTGCAAATAATCATAGTCCGGATACTTCTCCGGCGCTGCCGAAACGGAAGGGCCGCCCAATACCGTAACCTTGCCGCACTCTTTGGCCCGCCGGCCGATGTCATGAATTTCTGCTGCTTGAATGTGCATACCGGTGACGAGCACCACGTCGGCCCAGGCAAAATCGGAACTCTGCGCGCGCTGCATGTTCTCGTCGATGAAGCTGACCGGCCAGCCGTCGGGAAGGTAATTGGCGATCAACAGAATGCCCTGCGGGGGCATGAACGCCTTGGCCCCAACCAGTCGAAATGCATGAGAAAACGTGCCGAAGGCCGGTGCATAGGCCGGGAAAATGCACAAGACACGTCGAACGCTTGCGGTTTGGACCGGAGTACGCATACGCCATGCTTGCAATGCAGCGGATGTCGGACAATGTGAATTCTGCCTCGGGCCGACGTGCCGGGAAGGATTGTCATTGCGTCGGAAATTTCCTACTGGGCCGAGGGCAATGGCGCATTCGCGATAAGATAGTGAGCTGCCCGACGATAAGCGGAGTCCTGATGTTCGGTCTGTTCGAAAAACTTGTCTCGCCCTATCCGGACGGGGCGATTGCGGCAATGCCGCAAGGATTTTTTCGGTTTCTGTGGGCCTGTGGCCGCGGCACCCGGCGCTACATCGCGGCCATGACCGTGTTCACGGGCGTAATCGGAGTATTCGAAGCGTTGCTGTTCAGCCTGCTGGGGCGTGTGGTGGACTGGCTCGCGAAAGTACCGCCGGCGCGCTTATGGGCGGAACAGCGCCTGCATCTTCTGCTATTGGCCGCTGTTTTAATGGGCAGCGTCGTCATAGTCGCGCTGCAGAGTCTGATCAAGCAGCAGGGCTTGGCCGGCAATTTTGCCATGCGCCTACGCTGGAATTTCCACCGCAACATGCTGGCGCAAAGCTTAAGCTTCTATCAGGATGAATTCGCCGGCCGTGTCGCGACCAAAGTCATGCAGACTGCGCTGGCGGTGCGAGACACCTGGATGATCTTGGCGGACATCCTGGTGTTCGTCGTGATCTACTTCGTGACGATCGCCCTGGTGGTGGGAAATTTCAGCCTATGGCTGCTGGCGCCTTTCTTTTCCTGGCTCGGCTGCTACCTGCTCGCCGTTTGGTACTTCGTGCCGCGTCTTGGCGCGGTCGCCAAGGCGCAGGCCGACGCCCGATCCCTCATGACCGGAAGAATCACCGACGCCTACACGAATATCGCCACGGTCAAATTGTTTTCGCACACCCAGCGCGAAGCGACTTATGTGCAGGGCGCAATGGCCGAGTTCTTACAGACGGTTTACCGGCAAATGCGCATGGTGACCGGCTTCGAGATTGTCAATCACCTGTTGAGCATGGGGCTGATCGCGAGCACGGGCGGCGTCACGCTGTGGCTATGGACTCGTGGTCAGGTGGGCGTCGGAGCCGTCGCCGCGGCCACGGCGATGGCCCTGCGGCTCAACGGCATCTCCCACTGGGTCATGTGGGAAATGGCGTCGCTGTTCGAGCAGATTGGGACGGTGCAAGACGGCATCAATACGCTTGCCCGCCCGCCCATGGTGGTCGATCGTCCCGATGCAGTGCCGCTGCGCGTGACCCGGGGTGATATTCGTTTCGAGCACGTGAGCTTCAACTACGGTGCCGCGCACCACGATGCCGGCCGCGTCATCGAGAATCTGAATATCCACATTCGCGCGGGTGAGAAGATCGGTTTGGTGGGCCGATCGGGCGCCGGCAAGAGCACGATCGTCAATCTGCTTTTGCGCTTTTACGACATCCCACAGGGCAGGGTGCTGATCGATGGCCAGGATATCGCGCTGACGACACAGGACAGCTTGCGCGCACAAATCGGCATGGTGACCCAGGACACCTCTCTGTTGCACCGCTCGGTGCGCGACAATATCCTCTACGGCCGCCCCGATGCCGGCGATTCGGAGATGATCGCGGCGGCCAAGCGCGCCGAAGCCCACGATTTCATCATGAGCTTGACCGATCCAAAGCATCGCGCGGGATACCAGGCGCACGTCGGGGAGCGCGGCGTGAAACTCAGCGGCGGGCAGCGCCAGAGAATCGCCATCGCGCGGGTGATGCTGAAGGATGCGCCGATCCTGCTGCTCGACGAAGCGACGAGTGCGCTCGACAGCGAGATCGAAGCCGCGATTCAGGAGAGCTTGTATCGCCTTATGGAAGGCAAGACCGTCATGGCGATTGCTCATCGCCTGTCGACGATTGCCGCCATGGATCGTTTGATCGTGCTCGACAAGGGCCGCATCGTCGAGGAGGGAAATCACCACTCACTGTTGGCGCAGAAGGGCCTGTACGCGCGGTTGTGGGCCCATCAAAGCGGCGGCTTTCTCGGCGAGGCGGAAGAGTCGGAGGTCTTGAGCGCGGTGAGCAGCGGTTAGCGCACGTAAGTGAATAGAGGAACTCTTGTCTCGTTGCTGCCGGTCCGGTGGCTGAACCGATTCTCGCTGTCGCCGACCGATTTGTTGCGCGATCGAACCTACCGCAGACTTTGGACTTCGATACTGATTTCCTCGTTCGGCGGCCAGGTGACCTTGCTCGCCATTCCGCTGACCGCGGCCGTTCTCATGCACGCGGCGCCCACGCAGATGGGGCTCTTGACGGCGATGGAGATCATTCCCTTCGCGCTGTTCTCGTTGCCCACAGGCGTCGTGTTGGACCGGGTCAAAAAGCTGCCCGTGTATATTTTCGGCGAGTTGTCGATCGCCCTCGGCGTCGCCACCGTGCCAATAGCCTGGTGGCTGGGATGGCTCTCCATGCCCTGGCTCTATGTCGTGGCGTTCCTGATTGGCGCCGTAAACACCACCGCCGGCAGCGCAGCGCAGATCGTCCTGACGCAGATCGTCCCGCGCTCGCGCTTGGTTGAGGCGCACGCAAAGAATGCGCTGGCCTCGGCGACGGCCGAAGTAACCGGACCCGCCGCCGCGGGCGCGCTAATCAAGCTGACCGGTGCGCCGATTGCCCTGCTGGCGAATGCGTGCCTGCTGTTGACCTCCGCCTCCATTCTTCGCGGTGTGCCGGTCAATGAAACGCCAAGCAAGGTCAATCCGCCGTTTTGGGCTGCCATGCGCGAAGGCTTGGATTTCGTGCGCGGCCACAAGCTCCTGGTCACCATGGCTTGTTGCGTTGGAATCTGGCAAATGTGCAACCAGTGCGCCACCGTCGTGCAAATCCTTTTCGCGATCCACCAGCTCGGGTTGTCGGAGCGCGGCGTAGGATTCAGCTACGTCGCACTTGGCGTCGGCACGGTGTTTGCGAGCGCAAACGGGCATCGGGTGGTCAGGCGCTTGGGTCCCGGTCCCACGTTTGTATTGGGGTTTGCAATTTCAGGCACGGGCTGGCTGTTGCTCGCTGTCGCGCCGGCCAATGCGCTGGGCGTCCTTGCCTACGCCACCATGCTGTTGATGTTCGGCGTGGGCGCCATCTTCATTTTCATCAATTTCCTCTCCCTGCGTCAGTCCGTCACACCGGGCCCGATGCTCGGCCGCATGACCAGCACGATGCGCTGGCTCATTCTTTTGCCGGCCGGACCCGGCGCGCTGCTCGGTGGCTGGGTGGGCGAGCATATTGGGCTGCGCGCTGCGTTGGGTTTTTCCGGCGTTACCGCGCTGCTGCTGGCATGCGTCGCCTGGCAGTTGCCCGTGATCCGCACCGTTAGAACATTACCAACTCTTAAGGCTGAGGCCGTGACCCCGTATTCCGCTGATTCTCAATGACTTACTGGCCTTTAGGGCCCTGGAAAAATGCGGTGCTGTCCTACATACCCCCGATAGCCGTCAACCGAAGATAGGCGCGTGGCGTTTAGCAAAATAAGTTTGGTCGGTTTGTGGCCGAACGAATTTAAAGAAGGAGAATTGAATGAAAGCTTCTCGTAAGGCGATATTGCTGGGTTTATGCATGGCTGCGAGTGCCGTGACCGTGCCAACAATTGCATCCGCCGGGGTCGCCGTTGATATCGAAATCGCGCCGCCGCCGCTTCGAGTTGAGACGGTGCCGCCGCCGCGCGCGGGCTACGTTTGGGCGCCGGGATACTGGGATTACCGGGGCCATAATCACGTTTGGGTCACGGGCCGCTGGCAGCATCAGCGCCATGGATATCACTGGGTTCCGGACCATTGGGATCAACGCGGGCCGCGCTGGCACCATGAACGGGGCCATTGGGAGCGTTAAGTTTCCCGTTGAAGGGCTGAAGAAGTTGCGGCGCGGACTACATACGCGCCGCAATTTTTTTAAGCTTAAAATGCGGCGATGAATTCCGGCAAAGCATTGCGGGTGGGGATCGTGTCGGACACCCACGGCCTGTTGCGGCCGGAAGCCAAGATATTTGCAGGCGCATGCGATTACATCATTCATGGCGGAGACATCGGGTCGCAATCGATTCTCGATGAACTGGCAGCTCTGGCTCCGCTGATCGCCGTCAAGGGTAACAACGACCGGCAGGCATGGGCGGCGCATTTGCCGGAAACCGAAATGATGCGGGTGGGCGGCGTATTCGTTTACGTTATCCATGATATTTCAGAGCTCGACATCGATCCGCATGCCGCAGGTGTGCAGGTAATCGTGTCGGGTCATTCCCACAAGCCGCTAATTGAACAGCGTGACGGCATTTTGTACGTCAACCCCGGGAGTTGCGGCCCCAGGCGTTTCACGCTTCCGATTTCCGTGGGGGAAATGACGGTGGAAGGCACCAAAGTCCGGGCGCGAACCGTTGAATTGATTGAAACGTAGCCTTGAGGCTGAAGACTGTGGAGGAGTCATGCTGCAACTACGGCCGTCTTGCGAATGCTGCGATGGCGCGCTGACACCGGATTCCCCCGATGCGCGCATTTGTTCGTTCGAGTGCACTTTTTGTGAGTCCTGCGCCGAGTCGCTGCAGGCAAAATGTCCCAATTGCGGCGGTGAACTGGTCACACGGCCGCGACGACCTGCGGCCAAGCTCGCAGCCTATCCGGCGTCCATCGTGAAAGTCCACAAGCCTGCGAGTTGCGCGGGGCGCAAGGAACCCGGAGCCTAGTATCCCGGTTTGGTCGCGCCCTTGCCCGGGGTGATGAACCGATACACGAGCGCGCCGATCGCACCCCCGAGCAGCGGCGCCACCCAGAAGAGCCACAGCTGCGACAGCGCCCACCCCTGCACAAATACCGCGGGGCCCGTGCTGCGCGCGGGATTCACCGATGTGTTGGTGACCGGGATGCTGATCAAATGAATCAACGTCAGCGTGAGGCCGATCGCCAGCGGCGCAAAGCCTGCCGGCGCCTTTTTGTCGGTGGCTCCCATGATCACGAACAAAAATATCGCCGTCATGATTACTTCGCACACTAAACCCGCAGCCACGCTGTAGTGACCGGGCGAATGCTCGCCAAAGCCATTGGCGGCGAGACCCCCGGCCAAGGGATTCGAGCCATTGCCGCCGGCGATAAAGACCAAAATACCGGCTGCCGCGATACCCCCCAGGACTTGAACGGCCCAGTAGGGCAGCATTTCCCTGGCCGGGTGGCGTCCGCCGAGGACGAGTCCGAAGGTCACGGCGGGGTTCAAATGACAACCCGACACGTCGCCGATGGTATAGCCCATCGCGACTATGGTCAGGCCAAAGGCCAACGCCACCCCGAGGAGGCCAATTCCAACGTGGGGGGAACGCGGCAGCCAGACGGCACTTCCGCAGCCCCCGAGGACCAGCCAAAAAGTTCCAATGAACTCCGCAGCAAGTTTTCTGGTCCATGGCATGGCCGACTCCTGTCTTTTATGTGTTTTTCCTGCAAACGACCATCGCGTGCACGATGGCTGAGGCAAAATACCAGAAACGGCGCCGCCATTAAACTTATGGTCCCAACCCCGGTACTTACCCGCTATAACCGTGGCTATTTCGAATGCACGGCAGTCGGTAGGCGGTCAGTCCGCTTGTGTGCAGCAGCTCGGAGAAATGATGCTTTCGATCCTGGTATGCCACTCCTATTTTCTGCGGTTGGACCAAAAACAGATCGCGCGCGCGAAACCGTATCCGCCGCTCGCGACCTTACAGGTAGTATCCCTGCTGCGGGAGGCCGGCCATCGGGTGTCATTTTTCGACGCCATGCTGGCCGAAGGCATTGAGGAATATCATGAGTTGCTGGCCTCGGAAGCGCCGCAGCTGGTGCTGTTCTACGAGGACAATTTCAATTTCTTGAGCAAAATGTGCCTGGCCACCATGCGCCGGGCCGCTTGCGACATGATCGGATCGGCGCGGCGTGCCAATGCAAGGGTCATTGCTGCCGGACCCGATGTCAGCGATGCCCCCGGGCCGTATCTTCGCGCCGGTGCCGATTTGGCGTTGGACGGCGAGGGGTTGTCCGCGTTGCTCGAGCTTTTGCCGCGAATCGATTCTGAGCCTGACATCAGCGTTGAAGCCCTTGTCCGCGGAATGTCTGGTGTGGCCTCGCTGAGTGGCGGCAAGATCGCCGCGGCGAGCGGAGGCAGGGGCATGGCTCTCGCGCAGACCGCAGGTCTCGCGGCCTGGGACTTGGTCGACATGGAGCGCTATCGCGCCGTTTGGCTGAAGGCGCATGGCTATTTCAGCCTCAACATGGCCGCCTCCCGCGGATGCTCCTTCCGCTGCACGTGGTGCTCCAAGCCGACATGGGGCAATCAATACCTGCAGCGCAGCCCGCTCGAAGTCGCGGCGGAGATGGCGCACCTCAAACGCTCATTCAATCCAGATCACATTTGGTTCGCGGATGATATTTTCGGATTTCGCGTCGATTGGGTGAGGCAATTCGCCGCAGCAACGCGTGCTGCCGATGCGCAGATTCCGTTCAATATACAAACGCGCGCGGATCTCATCAGCGAGCAGATGGCGCTGGCCCTACGCGATGCGGGCTGCAAAGAGGCCTGGATTGGTGCGGAGAGCGGCAGCCAAAAAATTCTGGACTCCATGAACAAGGGCACCACAATTGCCGAGATCTTGACGGCGCGGGACCGGTTGCGGTCGGTGGGCATTCGCGTGGGATTTTTCATTCAGCTGGGTTACATCGATGAGCAACTCGAGGATATCCTGGCCACAAAGGAATTGCTGAGGCTGGCGCAGCCTGATGAGATCGGAGTCAGCGTTTCCTATCCCTTGCCGGGCACGAAATTCTACGATCTGGTCAAAGCGCAATTGAGCGCTAAAACGCACTGGCATGAGAGCAATGATCTGGACATGATGTTCCACGGTACTTACACCTCGGATTTCTATCGCACGGTGCGCAACTTGATGCACGATCAGATTGCATTGCAGACTGCCGAAGCGCCTCTCCTGCCCGAACATGAGAGGGCCGCCGATGCGGTTGAAAAACGCTGGCAGGAATTGTCGAGAAACGAGTTGAAATACCGCTCGTCGAGCCATGCGCCGGCGGCGATAGCCTAGCTGACAGTGCGCGCACTGCACTCCAGCGCAGCAATCCCTCCACCCGCAGAATTGCACCGGGCCCTGTGCGGGATCACCGAAAGGCTGGCGCGCGAACTTGCGAGTCCCAGTCCGACCGCACCTGATTGGTCTGACTACGAGTGGACGATCGCGCGCGCGGTGGCTGCCATGCATGGGATTTCTCCCTTGCTATCGCGTTCGTTGCGGTGGGAGGGGCCGAGCTCGTGGACGATGTTTTTGCTCGAGCAAAGAACTCATACGCGGGATAGGCATCGTCGTATTCACGAGCTCTTGCTTTCCATAGACCAGAAAGCGCATCAGGCAGGCGTGCCCGTAACGGCATTGAAGGGAGCGGCGCTTCATGAATTGGGCCTGTACGAGGCGGGCGATAGGCCGATGGCGGATGTCGATCTACTGGTGCGGCCGGCTGATGCGGAGCGCACCGCCGCGTTGCTGGCATCCCTGGGATTTCGACAGACTTCCGAAACCTGGAAGGAGCGGATATTCACCCCCCTCGACGGCCCTGCGGCCGCCGATTTGGGCGAACACGCGTCCAACAGCTTGAAAATCGAACTGCACGAGCGGATATGCGAGAGGCTGCCCCGGCACTTGACCGATGTCTCCGAATCAATATTTCCTACGCAGCCCCTCCCAGGCTTGAACAGCTATCCATCGAATGGCTCGCTCATGCTTCACCTACTGCTGCACGCCGCCGGCTCGATGGCATTTCAGGGCCTGCGCATAGTGCAACTGCACGACATCGCACTGCTTTCGGGGCGTATGAGCGATGCGGATTGGAATGAAATCGTCGAACCGAACGCACGCGCTCCTCGGTGGTGGACCTATCCGCCGCTGGAACTGGCGGCTCGATACTACCGCGCGAGCGTGCCCGCGCGCGTCCTGGTGGCGTTGAAAGGTGCGTGCCCCTATATTCTACGCGCACTGGGAACTCATAAATCGCTGGTGGAAGTGTCCTATTCGTATCTCTGGATAAAAGCGTTCCCCGGGATCGAATGGTCGCAATCCCTTCTCGAAATGGTGGACTACGCGTTAAGCCGCGTGCGTCCAGACGCAACACACCTTGCTCTTCGTGAAAACCTGGCCACCAGCCAAATTTGGGCGAAGCAGGGCGATTGGTACGGTATGTCGCAGGCTCGGCGCATCGTGCGCTGGCTGTCCTCGCGCCAGACGCGTCCGGCGACCATGCACGTCATCGCTGCCGCGTTTGGTCAAAGACGATGACTGACTTACAGGAGCCCACGGCCACGCTGCGCGAGGGGTTGCTGGGCGATACTGCCGCGCGGGATTACTCCGACAAGCTGTCCAAGTTCAACGCATTTGCTCGGCCGGAATTGCACGGACTCATCAAGAGTTTGAGTCTCGCGCCGGGGATGCACGCGCTCGACATGGGGTGCGGAACAGGCGAAGCTCTGAGTTGGCTGCTGGGCGAGGTTACGCCATCGGGAAGGGTTGTGGGCGTTGATCTCTCTGCCGCGCATATCGCCGCGGCCAGGCGGCACGCGGCGCCGCAGGTGGAAATTCATCGGGCGGATCTGTACGAAGAGCTATTCGACGCCGCCAGCTTTGATCTCATCTGGTGCGTGAATACCATCAATCACCTGACCGACCCGGTCGCCGGGGTGGTTCATCTTGCCCCCCTGTTGCGCGATGGCGGCCGTATTGCAATTGGACAAAGTTCGTTGCTTCCCGACATGTACTTCGCCTGGGACGCAAGGCTCGAGCGTGCGGTCAACGACGCCGTGCGCCGGTACTATCAGGATCGATACGACCTTGATGAGCACGATCTTAAGGCGGTGAGGGCGCTGCTTGGCATTTTGCAGCGGGCTGGACTGCAAAACATCACGGTGCGCACCGTCATGATCGAACGCATGTCGCCGCTGGACGCCGCCAGCGAATCTTACTTGCGGGACTCGATATTTCACGGCACTTGGGGCGACAGGCTGCGACCGTACTTGTCGAATGCCGACTACAACGAGCTCGCCGCACTATGCGATTCAAGCCATGAGAACTACGCCTTGCGAAGGCCTGACTTTCATTTTCTGCAGACCTTTACGCTGGCGATCGGCGATATTTAATGATTCCCTGCCGGAGCAATGTGCGCAGCGCGTCGACGCCCGTTGAAGGATGGGGGCCTCGTAAGATCTCGACTCCCCCCAGCCGCAAGAGATTCCGGCTGAAGGCACGCCATTGCGGCAAGCCAGCCCCGTACGCCTGCTCCCGCTTCAGCCGGTCGAGGGTATCCGCGGTCGATAACCGCCGCACGCTCGGACCAGTGCCGCCGGGTCGCGATGAGAGAAAGGCCACGCCGATGATCTTCAAAGGCCGGTTCGCAAGCGTAAATCCCGGACGGCGCAGATCCACCTCGAATTTTTTGACTCCGCTGCGGCGTTCGATGGTGGGAGACTTGCGGATCAAGGCTCGCTCCGCCGGCTCGAGCCACTTCAGTGAATCGACGCGGACGTGCAAGAAATTCGCCGTACCGGTCGCACGCATCGGTCCCGATGCGACAAAAACACTGTCCTCAGCAAGAAACTCAAAGCCGTCGAGCAAGCTCTGCAATGCGATGGTCGATTTGCCCGCACCGCTGGGTCCCATGAGCAATATCCCGCGGCCGTCGAGCCCGACGCAGGCTGCGTGCAGCGGCACCAATCGTTGTGCACGTGACGCCAGCGTGAACGCTGCGAATTCGATCAATTCGTAGCGAACGTGGTACGGGAAACGCAGCATCTCCCTCGATACGAAAATTACTGCGCTTCGCTCTTCGGGCGACAGGATGGCAAACGTCGAGCCATCGGTTGCGCTCCCAAGAAACCCCGCGCCCTGCAGCATCGCGATGGGTGGGACTCGCGAGCGCCGAGAGGAGCGCCTGGAACCGGCAATGCTCCCGGTTGTGGGCGCAAGGATCAGCCTGACCCGAAAACGCGGAGGTCGAGCGGAAAACCGATGCCTCGGAAGATTCTTGAAGGCCGCCTCCACGAGCCGCAGCAATTCTGGACTGTCGCTTTCGAATTGAAATCGGCCTCCCATAAGTTGAAACTCATGGCCAGGTACCGCAGACCGCTCGCCGAACGGATCAGCTTCAATGTCTGGAGCGTTGTGGCTGTTCTCGATGGTCATACGCGTTTGCATCCTATTGGTGATGATAGTGTAGCGTCGATGTGTTTTTGGCGAACGCAGTATGAATAAATCCTCAGAGACTAGCGCGGCGGCTCCAGAATCGACGCTTCCGCAGCTTTGCGAGACACGGGATGCCTTCGACAGCGTCGCCGCGGACTACGATGGCCCGCGCGGGAACAATGACCTCATCCAGGACATGCGTGCCGAAATGTGGCGTTGGCTGGTCCGCACGTTTGCACCCGGCGAGCGGCTGATTGACTTGGGCTGCGGCACCGGTCTCGACGCGATCCATCTGGCCGAGATGGGCTACGACGTCACGGCGACCGATTGGTCGCCGCAAATGGTGCAAAGAACCGCCGGGCGCGCTGCCGCCCGGCAGCTGACCAATCGCGTGCACGCGCTGAATGTGGGTGCGCACGAACTGCATCGCGTGGAGGATTCGGGAGCGTTCAATGGTGCGTATTCAAACCTCGGGCCGCTCAATTGCGTACCCGACCTTGCCGATGTGTCACGTGAATGCGCCCGGCTGCTGAAGCCGGGCGGGGCGCTCGTATTTACGGTGATTGGCAGATATTGTCCGTGGGAGTTTGCCCACTATGCGAGACGCGGTCGGTGGGCGAGAGCGAAGGTGCGGTTTGCGCGCAATGTCGTGCCCGTCGGCATGAACAATCACACCATCTGGACCCGCTACTACACGCCTCGGGAATTCTATTCGGCCTTCAGAGAGCACTTTACCTTGGAGCACTATCGTGGACTGTGCGTATTTGGGCCGCCACCATATCTGACATGGGTGCGCGAGAGACACCCGCGGCTGCACGCGTGGCTATGGAGTCTCGACAGAAAGCTCTCGGGATGGCCTCTGCTTCGTGCAATGGGCGACCACTTCCTAATCGTCATGAAGAAAAGATGATTCCTGGTGCGCGGTAGCCTCGATGATCGTCAACACGAAACGCCTATTTTCGAAGCTGCTGACCAAGCTGCAAATCGGAGTTGTCTGCGACGTAGGTTCGTTGAACGGAGCCGACGCGCTGGCTTTTCGCAACGCAGTTCCGGACGCGAGTGTCTATGCATTCGAACCTAATACTCAGAACCTGCGGCAAATGGAGGCGAATCCGGTACTTCAGCAGCGCAACATCCAGGTCGTGCCGCTTGCGGTGACGAACTACGACGGTGAAGCCGACTTCTTTGTGGTCGATGCAGACTATTCCCAACTCGACTATCGGCGCGGAATGAGCTCGCTCTACAAACGCTCCGAGAATTGGGCGCCCGATGCGGTCGTTTCGGTTAAGACCACGCGTTTGGACTCTTTCTTGGTTGATAGGTGCCCGCCCAATGTCCGGTTTGCCCTATGGATTGACACCGAAGGGAAGGCACATGAAGTGATTGAAGGAATGTCAGGAATAGCCGAGCGCGTTTACCTTCTGCATATTGAAGTGGAAACCTTGCCGTGCATCGGCTCGGACCAGAAACTCTATGCGGAAGTTAGCAGGCTGTTGCGGCAGATGGGTTTCGCCGAGGTCGCGACGGACCAGGCGCGAAATCAATGTCAATTCAACGCATTGTTCATTCGATCCGATCTTTCGGCTGTGATGCAATTGCGAGCCTACGCATGCCTGGTTGAGGCTGTGTTGCGTCACCTGCTAGTCCGAGTGATTCGCCGGTTGTGTCCGGCGTGCCTGCGTCGCTATCAGGCCATGCGTTCACATTCGTCGGAGGTCAGGTCATCCTTTGCAGGCGTTCCGCCGAAATGGAAGTGATTGGTTCGCCGCTTAAATACGCTGCGACTTTGCAAATCACCTCGTCCGCGGCGGCTGCGTGCATATCCTTGGACCCTCCAGCGATATGCGATGTCAGGAATACATTGGGTAGCTTGCGTAGGGGATGAGAAGAGGGTAGCGGCTCGCCTTCATATGTATCGAGGCACGCGAAGATGTCGCCTTGCCTTAGGCGCGCAAGAAGGGCATTGGGCTCAATGAGCGCGCCTCGTGCGGTATTGATAAGCACTGACCCAGGCCTCAATTTAGCGAGTTCGGCGGCGCCGAGAAAATGTAGTGTGCTTGGAGTAAGGCCGCGATGCAGCGAAACGATTTCGGCGGCCAGCACTTCGCTGAGAGAGACGGCGGTGGCTCCATTCTCACGGATATCCTCGGGTCTTCCGTGTTCCGAGTAAACCACGACGCGCGCGCCGGCGCGCAGCAGGTGCGAGGAGAAGGCGCGGGCGTTCTCACCCCATCCGATGAGCCCAACAGTGGAACCTCGTAAATCACGCGAGGTCGTCGCGCCCGCTTGCGCGCCGCCGTGACGCGAAATCGCCGAGTTCCTCCAAACCCGAAGACCAAGTGACTCAAGGCCAATTGCTCTGAGAGCGGGGCGCGCCCGCAGCGCCGCGCGGTGCAACAGTCCTTTAAAACCGGGACGTTGCGGGTCGGTTCCCCATCCCCCGGCGCGCATCACCTCGTGAGAGGCAAAGGCGCGTCTGCGGCCTAGTATTGCCAGCCCGAAAGCAAATTCGGCAACGCTGTCCGCATAGGCAGCGCTCGCATTGACCAAAGCGATGTCGCGTTCGAGCAATCTTTCAGGCTCATGGCGTGCCAGCGACAGTGCCATGACTCCCACAACTCGAAGGCGCGGAAGCCTTTCCAAGATTTCCTGCGACAGGGGTGGCGAGCCCCGACCCAAAATCGCCGCCACAATGTCGGGGCGCTCGACGGGCGACTCTTGAATGTCCTGCACCGACACCAGGCGGTAGTTCGGCAACAAGTGCGCAAGGCCCGACTGCAGTTCCGGAGAGGAAACCACCAGTATTGAATGCGATGGAGGGTCCTCGGCATGCAGGGTGTCGTGCGGCGTGGACGGCAGTTGCACGCTGCCACTGAAACCCGCTTCGATCAGTTCGGCCAGAAACAGCGACGGCGCGATCGCAGCGATACTATGAAGAGGCTGCGTGCCAGTGCGGATCGCCAGCAGAAACGATTCATGCTCGGCCGCAAAACCATCACCGATCGTTGGCATGGAAGTCTTGGTAACGGTATTGCCTCGTTCCACGGTGAGCCCCGTTCCATCGACGCTAAACGATTCGCCAAGCCCGTGAAAAACGTATTCCTCTCGGCGCGATCCCGCATTGTTATTACAGAGGAAAATACCCTGCGCGCCATCGCGCCATCGCATGATGGCGGAGAATGTGCTCGGTGCTGCGGGGCTCTCGCCTGCTGCCAGCGCCGTCAAATGATCGGGGAGCCCACCCATCATGAATACAAGTGCGTCCAAAGCATGGATTCCATTCGCGGTGAGCCACGAGCGCGCGCCAAATGACGGATGATTGTGAAATTCTGGTTTGTGGAATACCGCCTCCGCGAAGCGCCAGCGCGTATTTCCGCCGAGTGTGCCTACGGCAGTCAGCGACTTGAAGAAGCGGCGATTTAGGCCTCCGACTGCTATCAGCCCCCGCAACTGCGCCAGGTGTGCCAAGTTGATTGCCTGGGCGAAGGATGGCGCAATGGGCTTCTCGACGAACAGATGCTTGCCGTTCTGAAGCGCCGCCATGCCGTATTCGTAGTGAAGTTGCGCGCTCCCGAAAATATAAACTGCGTCAATATCCTGCCGTCGCAGCGCGGCCATCGCGTCGCCGCAAGCTTCGAGGAAGCCAAATTTCTGCTGCGCGGCCGACGCCCGTTCTCGATCAATATCACAAACCAGGCTCATCACAACCTCCCCCTTGTCGCGCAGCGCGGCAAGAGCCGGAAGGTGGGCGAATACGGGGGTGGGACCTGCGCCGATGACCAGCACTCGTATTGGATCCGAAACAGAATGCTGTGGGGACATGCCGCTCCCTAGAAGCCGAACATGTGATCGAAAGAGAATTGACCCACACGATCATCCAGACCCTGGAAGTCAAACAGGCGGCAGGTCGAATCTCTGACCAGTCCACACAGGTTGTCAAAGGTATGAATGTCCAACATACGGAGATTCTAACGTATCGAGGCCCGACGTCCGCAGTAGGCCCGCCGATCGACTATGATGCTCAACGATGGCGGCGATATTCTATCCATCAGGTGGGCGATGAGATTTCAAAATTTACATCTGGTCGCGCGAGGAATGCGGTATTTGCCCGCCGCATTTCACAAGCGCAGCGATCCCTGACGGCGCAGCGATCTTGGCCGCGCCGTTTCATCGTCGTTTTTTAGGTCTGGTCAGGCACATAGAGAGCCATTTCAGTGTCGCGTGTTGGAAACTAGATGATGTCGAGATTTGGCCGTTGGCCCGCATGGATTTGTACCTGGACATGTACTGGGCCAATGTTGGCGGGGCTTTCCCCGCCGGACGCTCCTTCCCCGCGCGTGCTGTGAGCAATGCGCTAACCCCGCTTAAAAACATCTGGAAGAGCCGGCGAGACCTTGGCAACTTGGTGATCCGTCCCAAGCCCGCCCATGCGATTTTTTTGGGAGACGGTGTTTCACTTGACCGCATAAACGGCGCCTGGCACGACCGTTTCAGCGAACCACTGATTGAGGCCTTGGAGCGCCGCGGGTTGAACTCGCTTCTGATGCAAAGCGGCGATCTGTCTCGCCTGCCGTGGCGCAGGCCGACCTTTGCGGCCAATGTGATCGGTGTTCGAGGCTCGCTGTCGCGCTTATGGGGCAGGCCATCGGTCGAACTGCCTGAATTCGCAGAGGTGCTGCAATTCCTTTCTCAGAATGGCGTACACACACCGTCTCTCAACACGCGCCAATTGGCGCGGCGCGCTGCCGCCGTAGCCGCGACAGCTGCCGCGTTCGAACGGGTTCTACGAATTGTAAGACCCAAATTGGCGTTCGTGGTGACGTACTATTCCGGGCTTGCGCCGGCTTTTCTAGTAGCCTGTCGCCGTCAGTGCATTCTGTCGATCGATTTGCAGCATTGCCCTCAAGTGGGCGCCCACAAGGCGTACGGCTGGTCCGCAGTGCCTGGTACCGGCTATGCAACGCTACCTGCTGTGTTCTGGAACTGGACGATGCGGGAGGCGGCCGATATCAGGCGCTGGACCGATGCTCTTCCCCTGCCTTGGCACCGCAGCCTGCACGGCGGTCATGTACAACTTTCATCCTACTTGGACGACAGCAATTCTACTACGACGGCGTGGGACGCGAAATTCTCCTCCATTGGAAAGCCCGCTTCTTTTCAACGCGAGATTCTGATTGCGCTCCAACCCGGCGGCGGCTTTCGCGAGCACTGGGATGCACTGGCAGCACAGATTCAATCCGCCCCACCCGGATGGCGTTGGTGGATTCGACGGCATCCCGCCGCCGCTGCATACCAAGACGCGGAATATGCGCGCTTGCTGTCACTTCGAGCACCGAACGTGATGGTCGAGGAGTCATCAACGCTGCCTCTGCCGGCGTTGCTCCGACATATGAGCGTCGTCGTATCGCGATTTTCGGGCGCGGCAGCGGAGGGGGCGATCCTTGGCGTCCCGTCTCTTTTCTTGAGTGAAGAGG
>Ga0193753_10000066_pt1 | contig 101132 bp, 80 predicted proteins | sample H1c2metaG_FD_144925 | JGI IMG/M metagenome (GOLD analysis project Ga0193753, IMG submission 144925) | Soil microbial communities from a riparian zone of the East river system, Colorado, United States - H1c2 | ecosystem: Environmental > Terrestrial > Soil > Riparian zone | place: USA: East...
CTACCAGGGGCACGGCCAACGAAAAAGGAACTGGCCTCGGACTTATCCTTTGCAAGGAATTCGTGGAAAAAAACGGGGGGAAGATTTGGGTGGAAAGCGAGGAAGGAAAAGGAAGCACGTTCTTCTTTACGCTTCCTAAGGCTTGAAATCCCCGCACTGAAAAAACATAACGTTGCTGCATAGACGTTAAGTGTATAACGTCTTACCTTTGCTTCCGATCATGTCCGCTGCTAATACTTCATATTGGAACAACATTGCGCAAGCCACCCGCTCGCTTTCAAAGGGCTTAAGCATCACCTTGCGGCATTTCTTCCAGGCCCGCAGATCGCAGCCTGTGGTTTCCATAGCCGATGCTTCCTATTTTACCAATCGCTCAGGCATCGCTACCATTCAATATCCACATGAAATGCAGCCGGTCCCGGATACGGGCCGTTACAGGCTTCATAACGAGATCGATGATTGCATAGTCTGTGACAAATGCGCCAAAGTATGTCCAGTGGACTGCATCGACATTGAGCCAGTAAGGGCTACTGAAGAGATCGGAAAAACCTCAGACGGTACACCAAAGCGTATCTACGCCGCGAAGTTCGACATTGACATGGGCAAGTGCTGTTTCTGTGGGCTGTGTACCACCGTTTGCCCCACCGAATGCCTGACGATGACCAAAGTATACGACTTCAGTGTCACCAACATTCGTGAACATAATTTTGAATTTGGTGAAATGACCGATAGCGAGATCATAGAAAAAAAAGCTCTTTTCAGCGCTCATCAACAAGCAAAAGGCGAAAAACAACCCTCGCCCCATACGGCATCGGAAGGTGACAAACAAGATCCTCCGGAACCTCCAAAGACCGCCAAGCCGGTTTTTAAGCCAAAGATAAAGCCTCCAGGACCTCCACAAACATGAACCTCCACAGCACCATATTCTATTTGTTTGAGGCACTGGCTGTGATATCGGCAATCGCCCTCATTTTCACGCGAAACGTTTTTCATGGCGCGCTGATGTTAATCGGGACCCTTCTCGCCATCGCCGGCATTTATGTAATGGCCTTTGCGGAATTTCTGGCGGTTACACAAATCCTTGTTTATGCAGGAGGCATATTGGTTGTCATTATTTTTGGGATCATGTTAACCACCAAGCTGTCTGGCAAACCATTGGCTGTTGCCAATGGCAATCAATTGCCTGGCGTATTGGCAGGTGCCGGTCTCTTTACATTATTGATTTATTTCCTCTCAAAAGAATTTTCGTTTGACGTCGCTCCCCCGCGTATTGCATCTCTCGACGAATTAGGAATCGGACTGATGACAAGCTACGCCTTGCCATTTGAAGTCGTGGGAATTGTATTGCTCATCGCGTTGGTTGGCGCCGCTGTTATAGCTTCAACACTTCCATCAAAAGACTCGTGACATGTTTCCTACTGCACACTTCATTTTTCTTGGCGCCATATTGTTCTCAATTGGCATCACCATTGTCGTGGTTAAAAGAAATATGATCATTGTGCTCTTGGGCATCGAGCTGATGCTCAATGCCTCGGTGTTGAACCTGGTGGCCTTTAACCAGATTCACCCGCAACATATAGACGGGCAGATGTTCGGATTATTCGTCATCGTTATCGCCGTCTGTGAAGCCGCGGTGGGTCTCGCGATTATTATACAGGTGTACAGGTACTATCAGACGTCAATTCCGGAAGACGTGAATGAACTAGGTGAACGTGGATAGTCTATCTCAACACTCTTCAACGCTGCTGGTCGCTTGTTTCTTATTGGCGTTCCTGATGCCATTCGTATCCTTTTTGATATCCTTTATCATTTCAGAGAAGTATTCGTGGATTCTATCGTTCATCGCACCCTTCCTCTCGTTGCTGAGCGCGTTCGGCGCTGTTGTTGTATTGATAGAAACCTGGAATGAGCAGCCGATAGCCATGCATTGGAACTGGTTTAGTGTTGCAGGAATACAATTCACAGCAGGTATTCTCATTGACAACCTATCAGCATTGATGTTGATGATCGTTACCCTCATCTCCTTCCTTGTGCACGTCTATTCCACAGGATACATGGCCGGTGACAGCAACATCCGGACTTATTTTGGAATGTTGGGATTTTTTACCTTCGCCATGCTTGGTATTGTCGTGGCGGGAAACCTACTGCTCATTTTTATTTTCTGGGAGCTTGTGGGATTCTCATCGTATATGCTTATAGGACATTGGCAGTACAAGCCCGAGGCTGCCGATGCAGCCAAAAGAGCCTTCATATTCAATCGGATTGGGGATACTGGTTTCCTTATCAGTCTCATGGTTCTCTGGACCACATGTGGAACTTTTGATTTGAATGCACTGGCAAGTCAACCACTGTCTCAAACCTGGAGTTCTGTAGCAGCGCTGGGTATTTTCTGTGGCGTGGCTGGAAAGTCCGCACAATTCCCCCTGTTTTCATGGCTCCCGAAAGCTATGGAAGGACCCACTCCTGTTTCAGCACTGATTCATGCTGCTACCATGGTGGCGGCCGGCGTATTTTTGCTCGCACGTGTATTTTTTCTCCTCACTCCTGTAGTCCTGGATATCATTATCATTGCCGGAAGCATTACAGCATTAGCCGGAGCGTTGGCAGCCTTGGCACAAGTTGATATCAAGAGGATACTGGCTTTTTCAACCATCTCGCAATTAGGTCTAATGGTTATGGCGATTGGAGCCGGCTCTCCATCAGCTGCTATTCTGCATCTTTTCGCGCATGCTTTTTTTAAGGCGTGTCTGTTTCTTAGCGCGGGTGCGGTTATCCATACCCTTCATCAGGCGCAACATCAATCGCACATGGATTTTGATGTGCAGGATATTCGCAATCTGGGTGGTCTGCGAAAAAAACTTCCTTTCACTTTTTTCATGTTTGTCATTAGTGGGGCAGCATTGGCGGGGTTGCCTTTGTTTACCGGGTTTGCATCCAAGGAAGCCATCCTCGATGTCATCATTCTTTGGAAAGGTCCTGTAATGACATGGCGTTGGCTGATCCTTGTCTCTGCATTTGGAGTTACCTTCCTTACTGCGGTTTATACTTTCAGGATGATCTGGGGAATCTTTTACGGGAAAGAGAACGCAACTGCAGGGCTAACAGTCTCAGAAGCGCCACCCGTCATGCGCGCACCCATGTTCTTGTTGGCAGTTGCCTGTATCTGGATTGGGATTTCAATCAACCCCCTAGACTACAATGGATGGATCTACAACGGTCTCCACCCTGGAAAGGATTTTCATTTTAACTTTCTCGCGCCTTTATCAGCCGGCTGGGTCGCGTTAGCGCTTTGGATCGCTTACTGGTCGAAAGAAAGGTCATTCTCCTCTTCACTCCTGCTCAATGCATTCCATACTGACCGGTTGATTAACGCGATCATTGAACGGCCAGCATTCCAGTTGGCAGGGATCAGCTCGCGGTTTGATAAGAAATGGATCGATGGCGTCTTGCACACGGCTGCTTATCTTCAGTTAATCGTTGCTCACGTAACAGGCTGGGTGGACCGTGGACTGGTCGATGGATCGGTCAACGCGATTGCCTGGATGACGAAGGAACTTGGGTCATTTACGCGTTCGTTCCAGGGAGGAAAAATCCAGCTTTATATTTTTTGGACAGTTTTCACAATCATTATTTTCATAATTTGGACCCTGCTTTAAAGTGGTAAGCCGAAACCTATGCAGGAAATCTTATTATCTCTTTTACTGTTCACACCACTTCTAGCAGCTTTAGTCAGTTTGTTCATTCCGGCAAACGCGACAACAACCTTCAGATACGTTACCCTGTTGACCAACGTATTGCAGGTAATATTTCTAGTGCTGATCCTTCTGTCATATGAGCCAGCATCAGGCTTACAGTTTGTCGAACATAAGCCATGGATAACACTCAACATGGGTACATGGGGGGTTCTGAAAGCTGAATATTTTATCGGGGTCGACGGGCTCAGCCTGCCCTTAGTGATTTTGTCAGTCGTTGTTCAGCTCATTGCTACGATTTCGTCCTGGACGATCGTCAAGAACGTCAAAGGATATTTCATACTTCTGTTGATCCTCAATACCGCCATTATAGGCAGTTTCACCGCGCTCGATTTTCTATTATTCTATCTCTTCTTCGAATTCATGTTGTTACCCATGTTCTTCCTGATCGCGCTATGGGGAGGACCAAGGAGGGAGTACGCCTCGATCAAATTTTTTCTCTATACATTGATGGGGTCTATACTCATCCTGATCGTCATGATTGCGTTGTATATCTCAGTACATGATCCTGGTGAGAGTGGCAAACTCGTTCACAGCTTTAATGTGTTGCACATGAGCGATGCCTCAAACTTCATTTCGAACGCTGTTCTTGATCCACACAATGTGTGGCAGATTGGAATCTACAATGCCCGACAATGGGCGTTCTTATTACTTTTCTTCGGGTTCGCCATCAAGCTACCCATGGTACCGCTGCACACATGGCTTCCGGATGCGCACGTAGAAGCCCCAACACCAGTTTCGGTCATTCTTGCAGCGCTGCTCCTGAAGATCGGTGGATACGGACTGATCAGGATTGCCTTTCCAATCTTCCCCGATGCCGCTGTGCATTTCGGATGGTTTATCGGTCTAATGGGCGTGATATCTATAATATACGGTGGTTTCAATGCTATGGCTAGCACTGATCTTAAGAGATTGATTGCCTATTCTTCTGTATCTCATATGGGCTTTGTGTTACTAGGCATTTCATCGCTGACGGCCGAAGGTGTCGCGGGTAGCATTTACCAGATGTTCAGTCACGGGATCCTGTCCGCCATGCTTTTCCTCCTCGCCGGCGTACTGTACGATAGGACCAATGATCGCAAGATCGGCAACTACTCAGGCTTGTACCAGAAAATGCCATCCTACACGACAATGATACTTATTGCGTTCTTTGCATCGATGGGCCTTCCCGGATTCTCAGGATTCATTGGAGAGATCATGGTGTTCCTTGGCGCTTTTAAATCGAACAGTCTCGACGGGCCTCTCACCGAAAGCCTCGCCATCGTAGCAACGCTTGGGCTAGTCATTTCAGCCACGTATTACTTATGGACGCTTCAGCGCATGTTTTTCGGACCTTTTCACCTGAAAGGAAATGTTTCATCTGAACTTTTGCACGATCTGACCCGGCGAGAATATATAATGCTTGTTCCACTCGCCCTGGCGACTTTGACCTTTGGAGTCTATCCTCAACCCGTTATCAATATCCTCGATCCTTTTGCCAGGCACTTTGCAGAATTTGTTATGAAGGCAGGACATTCGTTAACGCTACAACCTTGAATACTGTGGACGCGCTTGGAGATTCAATAATGTCTCTCAGGACGAGCTTTCCGTATTTTTTTCCGGAAGTAGCGCTGGCGCTGGGTCTTATCGTTATTATCGTTGCTGGTTTGATCACGCGTGATAAATTGGCATTGTCAGTTGTTGCCGCTTTTGTTTTTGGTACGGCATTAACCCTGACGGTCCTGGATTGGTCTGCGTATGCGACTTCAACGCTGCTGTTCAACAACATGCTGAAGAGTGATCAATTTTCAGGGTACCTGAAATTAATTTTTGATGCATCAGGAATACTAACGGTCTGCATGTCCTTGCGTGACGTCAAACAACAAAAGAGAACTGCAGAGTATTATGCTTTGCTTGTTGCTGTCGTTCTTGGTGCACATCTGTTGGTGATGAGCATCAACTTCATTATGGTTTTTATTTCCATCGAACTGATCTCGTTAAGTTCTTATGTGCTCGCTGGATTTGCTTTCTCCAGACGCGGCGCTGAAGGAAGCTTCAAATACTTTCTGTTCGGGTCTGTGGCGTCTGCTATCATGCTGTATGGTTTCACCATCCTCTATGGACTGACCGGCGAACTCAGTTTCGTTGCTCCGCGATTTGCTGAGGAAGTAGTGGGGAATAAATCAAGCTTGTTGTTTTTTTCAGCGTTGATGGCCCTGGCCGGATTTCTTTATAAAATCGGAGCCGCTCCACTCCATCCCTGGGCGCCGGATGTTTACGAAGCAGCTCCAATACCTGTTATTGCTTTTTTTTCCGTAGTGCCCAAGCTAGCAGGGATAGGCGTGCTTACAAAGTTCAGTATTGCGCTGAGTTCTATGGCTCATCCGCTGTACGACTGGCAGAACACGCTGGCCTTAATTGCCATCCTCAGCCTTATCGTAGGCAATTTCTCAGCATTATGGCAGCGTGATCCAAAAAGACTTATGGCATATTCCTCAATTGCTCAGTCAGGATTTCTTCTGGTAGGTATCTCAGCATTTTCTGCGCAAGGTCTACACTTCCTGCTGTTTTATGCGACGATTTATGCTGCAGCCAATTTCCTCGTATTTGTTTATCTCCAGTATTTTGATTCAAGGGGTTTTGCCTCATTGGAATCGTTTTCGGGAATTGGTAAAACGGCTTTGGTTCCATCCATCTTTATCCTTATTGGATTGATCGCGCTCACGGGCCTTCCTCCAACTGCTGGATTTACAGCGAAATTCTTCGTTTTTAGCTCCCTATGGGAGTCCTATCAATTAACAGGGAAGACTACGCTGCTGTGGCTGCTAATTTTCGGGCTGCTTAATACGGTTGTGTCGCTGTTCTATTACATAAGGATTCCCTATTACGCGTTTGTCAAGCATGGTTCCGGGTCAGCAGAGGCAAATTTTCTTCGGTTTGAAAATCTTTTTGGGCTTCTGTTAGTTGTAGTAATACTATTCCTATTCTTCAACCCTGGGTTGTTGATGGGATGGATTAATAAAATTAACTTTGTACCGTAATTTCATTTTGCCTTTGTGGGTTCAAGTCCACATGAATTTTCTAATCGAAGCCCACAATCTCAAATGACTAACTCTTAATAGCCCATGAGTGACCAGATCCTTCATGAATGCGGTATCGCAATGATCCGCCTGCGAAAGCCTCTTTCGTATTACATTGAAAAGTATGGTCCGATGTACGCGGTTAACAAGATGTACATCTTGATGGAGAAGCAACATAACCGCGGACAGGATGGTGCTGGTATTGCTAATATAAAAATAGACGTTGAATCGGGACATCGCTACATCAGCCGTTATCGGTCGATAAAACCCTCACCTGTAGCACACCTTTTCAAAAAGATCGGCAGGAAGTACCAGAAGGCTCAGAAGGCTGGAAAAGACAAGTTCAAGAACGAGCGCTGGTTAAAGGAAAACGTAGCATTTTCGGGAGAATTGTGGCTCGGGCACCTTCGTTATGGTACCCATGGCGTTAACAGCATCGAGAATGTTCACCCGTTCTTACGGCAAAACAATTGGCGCAGCCGTAATCTGGTGATGGCGGGAAATTTCAACATGACAAATGTTGATGAATTGTTTGATCTGCTTGTTGACCTTGGACAGCACCCTAAGGAAAAGGTCGACACGGTTACTGTAATGGAAAAAATCGGACACTTCCTTGATGAAGAAGTACAGGCGCTGTTTCAAAAGTATAAAGACAAATTTTCGAATAGGGAGATCTCCGATATAATTGAAAATGAATTGAACCTGCCGCGACTTCTTAGACGGGCGTGCAAGGACTTTGACGGAGGATATACCATGGCTGGCCTCACTGGTTCGGGATCAGCTTTTGTTGTCCGGGATCCAAATGGAATCCGGCCAGCATATTTTTATGCGAATGACGAAGTGGTAGTGGTTGCCTCGGAAAAACCCGCGATCAAGACTGCGTTCAATATTGAATACAGCCAAATCGAGGAAGTAAAACCAGGACATGCCCTGGTTATTGAAAAGAACGGTGACTTTGCCCAGCACTCTATACTTCGTGCGGGTGAAAAGAAATCGTGCAGCTTTGAACGCATATATTTCTCACGTGGAAATGACCCGGATATTTACAAAGAACGAAAGCAACTCGGTCGTTTGCTGGTGCCTCAAGTGCTCCGCGCTATAAATTTCGACATTAAGAATACCGTCTTTTCCTATATCCCGAACACGGCCGAAACGGCCTTTTATGGATTGATGGCAGGCATTGAGGATTACCTCATCAACAAACAGAAGGATATAATCATTGATCAAAAACCTTCCGTTGATTCGTTGGAAGATATCCTCTCATTCCGACCGCGGATTGAAAAACTTGTACTTAAAGACGTTAAATTAAGAACGTTCATTACCGACGATGCTCATCGTGATGAGATGGTCGCCCACGTATACGACACAACGTATGAAGTAATAAGAAAGGGTCAGGACACGCTGGTGGTTGTTGACGATTCCATCGTTAGAGGGACTACGCTCGAAAAAAGCATTCTCAAAATGCTCGACAGGCTTCAGCCTAAAAAGATCGTTGTTGTTTCGTCCGCACCACAAATCAGATTTCCCGACTGCTATGGCATCGACATGAGTCGTATGGGAGATTTTGTCGCATTCAGGGCCATGATCGCGCTGCTGAAAGACCATGGCAAAGACTATCTGCTGGGGGAGGCTTACGAAAAGGCAGCCCGTGCCAGCGGAACAGAACATCAACTGAATTACGTAAAGATGCTTTACGACCAGTTCACAGACCAGGAGATTTCTAATAAGATATCGGAGATAGTCAAACCTGCCGACATGAAGGCAGAAGTGGAGGTTGTCTTTCAAACTGTTGAAAATTTACATAAGGCCATCCCACACCATACGGGTGATTGGTATTTTACGGGAAATTTTCCAACGCCTGGTGGTATGAAGGTTGTTAACCGTTCCTATGTTAACTATATGGAAGGTAAGTTAGTAAGAGCGTACTAGGCCAGCCTTTTTCCATCCCTTTGAAAATACACATGGAAGTTTACCAGCCGGTCAAATGGGTACTTCTTCGAAGCACGCAGTTGCTGACACTCATATTGGTGCTCGCAGCGCCCGCCTGCGCCCAGCACTTTCCCCACGTTCAAGCACATGCTCACAATGATTACGAGCATTCCCGTCCCCTGCTGGACGCGCTTGATAATGGATTTGTAAGTATCGAGGCTGATGTCCACTTGGTGGACAATTTGATACTCGTCTCGCACGATAGACCTACCGATAAACATAGAACGTTAGAGAAACTCTATCTCCGGCCTTTGGATAGTATAGCCAGGAAGAATAACGCATGGGTATACGCAAAATATCGTCAACCGATGATCCTGATGATCGACATAAAAACACCAGCTGCAGAGACGTTCGATGCGCTTAAAGTTTGCTTGTTGAAGTACAAAGACCTGCTTAGCACACCATCCCATGATGGACCGGTTAAGGTCGTCATTTCAGGAAATCGTTCCCTGCGATCCATTCAATCGGACACGGATCACCTGACAAGTATTGATGGACGGCCAGAAGATCTTGGCCATAAATTTTCAGCTGCCGAGATGCCGGTTGTGAGCGAAAGCTATCAAAAGGTAACAGGTGAAAAGTCTTCATTCATGCCCTCAAAGGAATCACTGAGCCGGATCAATGATCTGGCTGCCCGGGTACATGCTGAAGGAAAGAAGCTAAGGTTGTGGGCTATACCTGACAACGAAAAGGCCTGGCAAGCACTCCTCGACGCAGGTGTCGACATCATCAATACTGATAAGCTGCAGGAATTGCACACTTATCTGACGACAAAGCAACTTTAGACTTTATGAAATTAGGCGCCGGAAACCCTCATTTCTGACCAACGCGTCAGCATATACAAGACTATTTACTATTTTGTAAAACCTAACGGAATACTTATGAACTATTGGCTAATGAAAACTGAGCCCAGTACTTTTTCCTGGGACGACCTGGTGCGTGATAAAAAGACTGGCTGGGACGGCGTTCGGAATTTTCAGGCACGCAATAACCTCAAGGCTATGAAAAAAGGTGATCAGGCTTTCGTCTATCACAGCAATGACGATAAGGCGATAGTTGGAATAGCAAAAATTACTAAAGAGAACTATCCGGATCCAAAAGATAACGCCTGGATTGCCGTGGAAATTGCGCCAGTGAAGAAACTTAAAAATCCTATTACCCTCGCACAAATCAAAGCCGATAAACGTTTGGCCAATATGGTACTCGTTAAGGCATCGCGGCTATCGGTACAGCCGGTAAAAGCGGAGGAATTCGACCTCATCATTTCGCTAAGCGAAGGCGAATAACGAGCCATAAATAGCAAAGGACTTGGTCCATTTGTTGCACTCAAGGTATATTAGAGATACATGCGAACGATCACTCAACAGTTTTACTTTCAACGCAAATTCAGGGGCATCGTAGTGCTAATTGCCATTGGCTTGCTGGTTGCACAATTTGCCGTCGTTGCGCAGGTAACACAACCTCACCGCTATGAAAAGGTTTACAAGGGATCTGATGATCCGTTTCACCTGATCTCACTCAAGGAAAAGGGACTTGCATTGTTCCGCGACATAAACAAATACAGGAATTCAAATAAGCTTTGGCAGATTGTATTGCTCGATACGGCGCTGCAAGTCCTAAAGGACTTCGAAATCGAAGTGAACGAAAGGAATAAATTCCTGGGATATGAAGTAACGCCGGATCACTTGTTCTTTCTCTTCCGAACTGGAGAAACGACCAAAAACGATTTTGAGCTGATTGATATCGATTTGAAAGGCGCAGAAGCTGGACGTTACCAGTTTAAACCTGACCTGGATTTTAAACTTACCCATTTTACGAGGGCCGGAAGCAATTTCATCTTCGGAGGTTATGTAAACAATGAACCTGCGGTTGTGCTCTTCGAATTGCCAAATAATCGCATTCGCGTAATACCGGGTTTCTTTCAAAAAGACACTGAGCTTGTGGACTTGAGAACCAATCAAAACCAGACGTTTAACACTGTGCTGATTGATCGCGGTTCAAAGGATGTGCGCAGGCTCACTTTTAGGACCTTTGACGAGTCTGGCAAACAGCTGCTGGAGGACATTGTGCCGATCGAAGAACAAAAGTTTTTGCAAACCGGTATCACCAGTACCCTGGAGCGGGAGGATCTTGCCGTAGTTGGAACCTGGGGAGAACGCAATTCAAAACAGTCGATAGGTTTTTATTTTATGCCCGTTGATCCATTCAACGAACAAAAGATCAAGTATCTGGATTTTGGACAGCTCGGGCATTTTCTTGATCACTTAAGTCCAAAGCGCGCTGAACGCGTCAAAGCCAATTCCGTGAGTGATGCTGCAGCTGGAAGGATACCCAACTTTACGTCGTATGTAATGCCCTATAAGGTGATGGAGTACAAAGACGGGTTTCTGTTGCTGGCTGAACTTTACAATCCGGTTTCAAACATGAATCCATATTACTCAAACCCCTACTATTACAACCCGTACTACGGCGGAGGTTATTCATTTCCCTACTATTATCCTGGAATGAACCGCATGTACAGACCATACTCTTACAATAACAGTATGAAATCGGCCGATGAGATCAAGACCAATCAAACGGCGGTGTTATCCTTCAGTCCCAACGGAAAGATCAATTGGGATGAAAGTTTTAAGGTGGATGAAATCAAAATGCCAGGGATAGATCAGGTTTCAGACTTTTGCATCAAGGGTGACCAGATACACTTTCTTTACAAGAAGGAATCTGAATTGAAGTTGAAAGTCATTGGCATCGAAGATGATCAGGTCGTCGAATCAACCGAAAAAATAAGAACGGCGGATCCGGAAGACATTATAAGGTCTGAAAAGGAGTTTGAAGGTGGGGTACGTCAATGGGTTGATAACACCTTCTACGTTTGGGGGTATCACACAATTCGCAATGCAAGCAACGACGATAAGGTGCGCGACATTTTCTATATTAATAAGGTGGTGGTTAAGTAAGGGTGCAGCTTTCGTAGGAATAGTGATCTTCACGGTCACCGCCAGCGCACAACAAGTATTACAGACCAACCGTTATGAAATTCCATCGTCCCGCGATGAGAATGCCTTTGAGGTGATACCAGCGCATGACCAGGGTATCTTTCTCTATCGCCGGATCTCCGCAAGCAATTCAGATCATATTCAGCTTATCAAGTTGGATACCGCCTTCAATGAACAGTGGAAAGGATTTCTTCCCATTGACAACAAATACGTATTGATTGGAAAAAAAGTAGAGCAAGGTAAGCTTCACTTTCTGCTGAGGTATCAGGATTACTCAAGAAATAACTTCCAACTGTTTTCAATTGAAACGGGCAATGGAAATTTCTTTAAGTACGACATCAAGAATTTCATTCCTTTTAACACTACCGAATTTCAGGTCACCGAAAAGGCTGCTCTGATTGGGGGTTACTACAATCAGGTGCCCGTTGTCCTTTATTATTCATTTCAGACGCAGAAGGCCAAGGTGCTGCCCGGCTTGCTGAACGAGACCGGCGAACTGACACAACTCAAGATATATCCCGACGGCACATTCGACGTTTTGATCAGCGCGCGGAATTTCAAAGGTCAACAAACGGTATGGATTAAAAATTATGACGCCGATGGGGACCTGCAACGAAACTATGCGTTGGAACCCGAAGAGAGTAAGCACCTTATTTTTGCGCGCTCTATGAAGACTTCCAATAACATGCAGCTTGTGGCAGGGGTTTTTGGTGGTCGAAACTCGCAGTATTCCCGGGGACTTTTCCTGGCCAGCATCGATCCTGCCGGCGGACAGCAATTGCGATACTATAACTATGGCGACCTGGAGAATTTCTTCAATTACATGACGGCGAAGCGTGAGGCACGCGTGAAGGAGCGCATCGAAAGACGCAAGATAAAAGGCAAGCGAGTACGCTTCAACTACCGCTTCCTTGTCCATGAGATCGTTCCTTATAAGAATCAGTACATTCTTCTAGGCGAAGCGTTCTATCCTAAATATATTACGACTGACAGAACTTACGGCACTTTCTTTTATTCAGGCCTCCGGGGACCTTCCATGATGACCCGGGACGGTCGCATCTTCGATGGTTATTACTATACACACGCCGTTGTAATGGGATTCGATTTAAACGGAAAATTGTTGTGGGATAATAGCTTTGAGATCAACGATGTAAAAACTTTTACGCTGGAGCAGTTTGTGAAACTCGAGGTTCAAAAGGACCGCATCGCATTGCTCTACCTTTTTGATAACGAGCTTCGAACCAAGATAATTCAGAACAATCAGGTATTGGAAGGAAAGACAAGCTCACCACTTAAGACTTTGTCTGCACAGGATGTTGTTAAGAAAGATCAAATGGATCTCAATAAAATGGACTACTGGTACAATGATTTCTTCTATGCATGTGGTGTTCAGGAGATCAACAATGCAGAGAAGGGCAAGCGGCGTGTATTTTTTATTAACAAGATTACCTGTCACTAGCCTGTATTACGTTTCGGAATTTTTCCGTAATTCGAATCACTATTCATCGAACCCTATCAAGCATGAAACGTATCGCGAACCTATTCATTGCAGGCATTATACTGCTCCACGTCATGTTACCCAACCGTCTTCTGGCGCAAGCCGCTGAGAAGCCGCTACGAATAGGTGTTGCCGGCATCACCCATGGTCACGTAGGCTGGATACTGGGACGTAAGAATAAGACAGATGTAGTTATCGCAGGTATCTATGAACCAAATACCGAATTAGCCCAGCGTTATGCGAAGCAATACAACCTTGCAGAAAACTTGTTCTATACAGACCTCAATAAAATGCTGGATGCCGTCAAGCCCGAAGCGGTTGTGGCTTTTGGATCTATTTTTCAACACGAGGCCGCGGTAGAAGCCTGTGCCCCCCGGGGTATTCACGTTATGGTTGAGAAACCGTTAGCAACTACCAATGCGCAAGCCTCAAAAATGGAAGCTCTGGCTAAGAAACACAACATATACCTCCTTACGAACTACGAAACGTCATGGTATCCTACTACTGAAAAAACCTATAGCCTGGCAAACGACAGCAGTTATGTCGGTAAGATCAGAAAGGTTGTCATACATGATGGTCACGAGGGACCGAAAGAGATCGGCGTTGGAAAGGAGTTTTTCGACTGGCTAACCGATCCTGTTCAGAACGGGGGCGGCGCATTGGTTGATTTCGGCTGCTACGGAGCTAACATCATGACCTACCTGATGAAGGGTGAACAACCCTTGTCGGTTACTGCCGTGACGCAGCAATTCAAGCCGGACGTTTATCCAAAGGTGGATGACGAAGCTACGATTATCGTTTCGTATCCAACTGCACAGTGCATCATTCAGGCATCATGGAACTGGCCATTTGGCAGGAAGGACATGGAGGTTTACGGCGCAACGGGGTACATATTGGCGACCAGCAGCACCAGTTTACACCTTAGGGCCAAGGGTATGAAAACCGAGACGGTCCGCGAAATTACCGTCAAAGATACAGGCGTCTATCAGGATCCATTCGCTTACTTTGCAGACGTTGTGCACGGCAAGATAAAACTTCCAAAGAACGGACTATACTCCCTTGAGAACAACGTGACGGTCGTACGCATCCTGGACGCGGCGAGGGAATCTGCAAAGACTGGAAAAACCGTAGTCCTAAAATAGCAGAGTGAAAAGCGAATGGTGAAAAGTGAAATCGTTCTTAGGGTATTCGTCTTCAAACGTCATATTTAGAATTTTTCATCATTCGCTTTGACTTGGCAACCGCATTTCCACTTTTCACTTTTCCTGTTTCCGCCGTAGCGCCCCGCGAAGGTGGAACTATTAACTTTTCACTCTCTTTCATTCACTCCACTTCCTGGATAATCGTCTTTTGTAGTTTGATCGGCTCTTTCGTTGGAAGATTATGCGCTGTATTATTAAAGATGAATAACTTTTTCTTATCGGCGCTGACCATGTTGTAATAGTCAACGGTAAGCTTGTAGTATGTCTGATGGTCTTTGTCGCCCTCAAAAAAATAGACTGGACAGTTCAGCACAGGAGCCAATGCCATGAAATTAATTTCAGAAGCTTCATTAAAAAGTGCAAGCCACTTTTGAGACCAGCTGACAACAACGTCCTTCGAAGCGGGTTTGCCGCCCATAAAACGGATGAGCCAACTCCGGTGATAGTAAAGTTGCTCCCCATTTTCAAACGGGATGCGCACCATCGAAAGCTCGTTCAACGCCTGATTGTTCTTTTCAGATTTTGCTCGATCCTTCATCCATTGCAGGGAGATCTTTTCACTTTCCCGCTGGTGGATCATCGGGCATATGGCAATATAACCTTTAAGTAATTCGGGGTGGTGTGATGCTATCATAAGTCCGAGGAAGCCACCCCACGAATGCCCCATGAGGTAGATCTTCTCTTGCAAAAATCGGTCTTGCAGGAAATGGATGACTTCAATTGCATCGTTTTCCATCAGTGCTACCGTCAGCGGTTGGGTCGATTTATTCAGTGTTGCCGTGTTACCGCTTTCTCTCTGATCCCAATGGACTACGACAAACTTTTTCTGCAATTCGCCAGTGAACTTGTCGGCATAACTCATCACTGAATTGCCCGGACCTCCGTGCAGAAAAAGCAAAACAGGATTGGTATCTGACGTACTCTTCATCGTGATCCATTGCTTAATCCCACCAATGTCTACTGCCATGGCCGTGTCAATCGGGTTGCCCGCTCTGGAAGAAAAACACGTGAGAAGAAGGACAAGAGCAAAGGAAATTTTCATAAGGTCAATTTACGGCTGAATCACTATATTTGCCCCGCGCTATGCAGAAGAAACTCATTCTCGATTCTGATCTCCTGGATATCACCATTAGCCGCCTTTGTCAGCAATTAATTGAGAATCATCACGATTTCGCTCATACCGTCATCATTGGCATGCAGCCTCGTGGAATTTTCCTGGCGGACATCATTCATCAAAAGTTGAAGAATGACACTAAAAAGGATATTCCAATGGGATATCTTGATGCCACCTTTTATCGTGATGACTTTCGACGCCGGGAAATACCCGCAAAAGCAAACGAGACGAGGATTCCTTTTATCATTGAGGGAAAAAAAGTGGTGCTGGTTGATGACGTGTTGTTTACAGGCAGGTCGATCCGAGCTGCGATGGACGCCATGATCGCGTTTGGCAGGCCAGCGACCGTTGAGCTGCTGGTGCTGATCGACAGACGACGGAACCGCGAACTCCCCATCTCGGCGGACTATGTAGGCAAAGAAGTTAATACGCTGGCGTCCCAGCGCGTACTTGTAGAATTGGAAGCACAGGGTCATAAACAAAACAAAATCTGGTTGGTCAATAAGGATTAGGTCTATGTCTAAACTCAGTCAAAAACACCTGCTTGGCATTAAAGACATCACCAGAGAAGACATTGAACTTATTTTTGAAACAGCCGACAACTTCAAGGAAGTAATTAACCGACCCATTAAGAAAGTACCTTCACTTCGGGATGTTACCATCGCGAATGTATTCTTTGAAAATTCAACCCGGACACGCCTTTCCTTTGAGCTTGCTCAAAAACGCCTGTCAGCCGACGTCATTAACTTTTCAGCCTCCAATAGCTCAGTAAAAAAAGGAGAGACCCTGCTCGATACAGTTAATAATATTCTGGCGATGAAAGTTGACATGATCGTCATGCGTCACGCCAGTCCCGGCGCGCCACATTTTTTGGCAAAACACATTAAGGCCAACATTGTCAACGCAGGCGACGGAACCCATGAACATCCAACGCAGGCCCTGTTGGACACTTTTTCGATCCGGGAGAAACTTGGAACGGTTTCTGGTAAAAAGATCGCCATCATCGGCGACATATTACACTCACGCGTTGCGCTTTCCAACATCTTTGCCCTCAAAAAGCTAGGTGCCAAGATAATGGTATGCGGCCCACCTACGTTGTTGCCCAAGTTTATCGGCCAGCTTGGCGTCGAGGTTGAGTTCGATGTCAGAAAAGCGTTGCAATGGTGCGATGTAGCTAATGTCCTGAGGATCCAACTTGAACGGCAACAAATAAAATATTTTCCTTCACTTCGCGAGTATTCTCTTTACTACGGCATCACCAAGCGGATGTTGGATAGTCTCAAACGCCAGATCGTAATCATGCATCCCGGTCCCATCAACAGGGGCGTGGAACTTAGCAGCGATGCCGCAGATTCACAGCATTCCATCATTCTTGACCAGGTAGAAAACGGTGTCGCCATCCGGATGGCCGTACTTTATTTGTTAGCGGGAACGAAATAGATCCCTTGCCGGGGCTATCCTTATTTTCGTAATTTGCCCGGAAAAGCCACTGGCATGATCTATAATTCCATCGTCGATACAATCGGCAATACACCCCTCGTGAAGTTGAACAAGATGAACAGGGGCATTGCAGGAACCATACTGGCAAAGGTGGAATATTTCAATCCTGGAAACTCCACAAAAGACCGCATGGCTTTGAAGATGATCCTGGATGCGGAGCAGGCAGGATTACTAAAACCAGGTGGAACAATCATCGAAGGCACGTCAGGTAACACCGGAATGGGATTAGCACTGACTGCCATTGCTCGCGGTTACAAGTGCGTGTTCACCATGGCTGACAAACAATCGCAGGAAAAGATCAACATCCTGAAGGCCGTTGGCGCAGAGGTGATCGTTTGTCCTACCAATGTGGCGCCTGAGGATCCACGATCTTATTATTCGGTAGCGCGCAAGCTGAATAAGGACATACCAAATTCTTTTTATCCCAACCAATACGATAATCTTTCCAATACAGCAGCTCACTACGAAACTACGGGCCCTGAGATCTGGAAGCAGACAGAGGGTAAAATCACACATTATGTCGCAACGGTTGGCACGGGTGGTTCCATGTGTGGAACCGCCATGTACCTTAAGGAACAAAATCCAAAATTGATCACGGTCGGCATTGATACTTATGGATCAGTATTTAAGAAGTACAAGGAAACTGGGTTGTTCGACGAGAATGAGATCTATCCTTATTTGACAGAAGGATTCGGTGAGGACATACTTCCCAAGAACGTAAATTTTGATGTCATCGATCACTTCATCAAAGTAACGGATAAGGACGGCGCAATTGGCGCAAGGCGGCTTTCAAAAGAAGAAGGTCTGTTTGTGGGATGGTCAAGCGGCTCTGCAATCCATGGCGCTCTAGAATATGCACGTGAGTTTTTGACACACGATGATATGATGGTCATCCTGCTCCCCGACCATGGAACCAGGTATCTTGCTAAGGTGTATAATGATCAGTGGATGAAGGATCATGGATTCCTGGAAACCCGGTCATTTGGATCCGCGAGAGACATCATCGCAGGAAGGAACGGCAAAGACAGCCTGTTCACAGTTTCAAAATCATCTAAGGTTAGCGAGGCAATACTTGTCATGAACAGGGAAGGCATCGATCAGATTCCCGTCATAGAGCACGACAATTTTGTCGGCAGTGTTAGTGCTTCCAGCCTGCTGGAAAAGATCATACAGGACCCTCAGCTGCAAACAAAGCAGGTCGGAGACATTATGGACAAGCCGATGCAATTTGTTGCACCCGATAGTACATTGGACGTTCTCTCCTCGTTATTGAATCGGGACAACAAAGCGGTATTGGTTCGCGATGCTTTCGAGAAAGTGCACATCATTACGCAACACGATGTTCTTAAAGCAATGACCAGCTGACAATTTCCTTTTTCCGCCTTTTCCGCGAAGAGGTGCGCACCTTAATCTTCAAGGATCTCGACTTCAACGCGAACATTTTCCTGTGCGCGCGGACTCATCTTATCATGAATTGGTTTCTTGCCACCCCATGCTTTTATTTCCATTCGACCAGGATCGATTCCGTTCTTGACAAGATAATTGCGAATGAGCACAGCTCGTTCTTCCGATAGTTCCTTGGCAGATCCGAATCCATCGCGCGTATTGTTCAATGCAAAAAAACTTTCACTTCCTTTGTCCATACTGATGATCTTACCCGCCGCGTTCCCGTTGGTGTGACCGTGGATCTTGATCTTGTACTTGGTGTTCTCGTTGAGCATGTCAAGTAAACTGTTCACTTCGTATCTTGATTCAGGCCGCATAATGGAAGCATCTTTGAAAAAATAGACGTTATACATCACGGCAATATCTCCCTTTTTTAAACGTGACAGTTCAAACGGAACCACCACCGAACCAGTGGCGTCACGAATAATGTCGGTGCCACTCTCAGGATCATTGTAATTGATCTCGCGCTGTTCCTTGCGATAACCAAACACTTCGCAGATGACTGACATGTTTCCGGTTTTGCTGGCTGGCGAAGCTACCTTAACAGGCATATTCCCCTTATAGGTACCCATTTTTCGAGAACGGTCCAGGTCAATAATATCAACATCGCCCTTCAGGCGTTTCATGTCTGATTGCCTAGCGATTTTGAAAATGAATTTTGTGCCTTCTGTGTTGTCGTCTGCTGTCGCCGAAGCTGCGTCTTCAACCGGAGGCTCTTCTGTAGTTGCAGAGTCCGTTGCTCCGACTATAGGTGCGGCGGCCGTTGTCGGCTGGGAAGTTCCTCCCGCCGGCGATGACGTACTTTCTGTGGTTCCCGCCGGTCTTAAGGGCTCATTGCTCACTTCCGGAGATGGAACAATATCCATCGCGACGTGCTCCTGACCTCCTGTAAGATCGTTAAGAGATCCGCGATAGACCCATGTATCGGTAAATTCAGATTCAGACCTCAAACGTCTTGCCTCCGATATGGCGGCGACCAGATCCTGCGTGCTCAGTACATACACGTAATAGAGGTTCCGTCTCCGGTTCATTTCAAATTTCGCATCAAGCTTAAGGTCCTTTTGGGCATGCCTTGTGAACCTGATGGCGTTCGTCTGCTTGGAAAACGCTCCAATGACGACGTAGTTAGGGGTGGTGTCATCAAGCGTAGTTTGCTCAAGACGACCGACGGTAGGCTGAATTAGTGTCAAAATAAAAAATAAGCCTACCAGTGCCAAAAAGTTAGAGGTCTTCATACACTGGGTTTAATTGTGAAGATCAAAAAGTACTACGAAGATAGTAAACAATTAATAATAGTCAATTAATATTCTGCAGGCCAATGCTTTACAAAACAGAAAGCACTTCAAAACGCTCCTGGAGAGTCTGACCGTTTTCGTCCACAACCACGAGCGTATGCTTGCCGGCGCCCGGCCTGACCGGCAAGAAATGTTTACCCATTGTGCTCCCAACATAAGCACCGTCCAGATGCCAATGGATGGTCACCTGTGAATTCCTATGAGCCACCTGAAAGACAGCCTGACCTTGAACGCCATTGAGTTCGCGGGGAATGAATATGCGCGAATCCGGTTTTGGATAGATCAGATCCATCGCTGAAAGCGCGGTCGTAACTTCGCAGTCCTTTCTAAACGCCGGAAGCGGGCGGAAAGAGAGATTTTTGCTTCTGAAATAGTATTCCTGCATGGGAGGCAAAACGAACCAGGACTCTTTTCTCATGTTGTCCAAACCTTCACAAGCGGCATGGACCCTAAACTTACCGTCTTTCGTAACGTGTATCTCTTTATGATATCCGCACGGCCTGCTTTGAAGTCCAGCGGTCACCACCCAGAGGCTATCTGTGGCTGAACAAAATGCTGTGTTGCGTTGCCCGCTTTGGCGGCAGACCGAGATCTTTTTCATTTCCATTTCGGGTCTCTTAAACCATGACCGTCCTTCAAGCCGCGAGAAAATGTCAAACATGATCGGTGCGGCCGCATCTATACCGGTAAGTCCAGGTCTCCCTTCTCCATCAGCGTTTCCGACCCAAACGCCAACAACATATTCTGGCGTAACGCCAATGGCCCAACCATCTCGAAAACCGAAGCTTGTACCGGTCTTCCAGGCGATCTTAGTGGCGCTGCTGAAATGCTTCCATCCTGATTCTTCGCCAGGTCGATACAATTCTGTCAGCGCGTTAAATGTTTGATAGATGCTGGCGGCGCTTAACCATGACGTTGCTTCAAGGCTTGGCACATTCATTGGTCCATTTTTGATCTTCAGATAGTGAGGCGAATGGAAATCGGTTTTATCGTACCGGTCTTTTCCTGGATGTTGGAAGTATCCCGTGAGCGACCGTGCCATTGAACCATATATTCCACAAACGTCCCAAAGGGTGCCTTCTGCCCCGCCAAGAATGAGCGCAAGCCCGTAATGTTCGGCGGACTGATCCAATGTATGCATTCCGACCTTCTTCAATAGCGCATGAAATTTTTCGTAGCGATACGTTTTGAGTAGTTGAACCGCCGGAATATTCAGAGAACGCACCAAGGCCTCGTCCGCATGAACAACACCATCGTACGCCTTGGAAAAATTCTTGGGGGAAAATCCATTGATCGTAGTTGGGACATCAGGAAGCAGCGTCCCGGGAAGGATCTTCCCTTCGTCCAGCATAGCAGCGTACAAAATTGGTTTTAGAATACTTCCTGTGCTTCGTGGCGCCGTGATCACGTCCACTGCATTGCCATGAATATCAGATTTAGATGGGTTTGTGTTTCCAACATATGCAAGTGCATTTCCGGATCTTACATCGAGCACTAACGCCGACGCATTGAAGATCTGATTTCCCGCGAGGCGGAGATAATGATCATTGACGATACCTTCGACGACGTGCTGGAGATTGCGGTCAATTGTCGATTCTATGACCCGCCCAGAGTAACCTTCATTCGCAGCCCGTGTCAACAAATGATGCGCTTCCGAGGGAAGTGGATGAGGCGCATCAGGTATTCGCTCTGCCTTTGACAACAGGCACGTTTCCGCATCAATAAGACCGTGGGCCAGTAGCTTGTTCAGCAGCCAATCGCGTTTCTTCTTTAACTTTTCCCGGTTCTTACCAGGGTGGATCATGGCGGGAGCATTTGGCAATACTGCCAGCAGCGCAGCCTCGGCCCAGGACAATTGATCGGGTCCCCTGCCAAAATACCGCCAGCAGGCTGCTTCAAGTCCAACTACATTGCCGCCAAACGGAGCATGCGATGCATATAATGAAAGAATTTCCTGTTTGTCACAACGCAATTCCAGTCTGGTCGCTAAAATGATCTCCAGCAATTTTTGCCAAACGGTGCGGGGCATTCCTTTTCCTGAAAGTCTGATCACCTGCATGGAAATCGTACTACCACCGCTGACGATCCTTCCAGCCTGTATATTCTGCTTGATAGCTCGACCCATGGCAAGAAGATCGATACCATGGTGATGAAAGAAATCCTTGTCCTCGAATGTTATAAGTGCCTGGCTGAATTTTTCAGGAACGGCTTGTATCTGCGGAAATCGCCATTGGCCATCCGCCGCAATCGCGGCACTCAGCAATTCACCTGACGAGTCCTGTAGTACCGTGGAATATGGGTCATTAAAAAGGCGGCTCGGCAATAGAAAATAGTAAGTTACACACAAGGCAACAACAAAGAGATACAACCTTACAGCTATACGTCCAGTTAGCTGTCCCCAGACTGTTCTCACGCCTTCCATATTTTTGTGCTCTAACACTTCCATATCAACCTATTGCGTGGTGCCCCTGGTCACCTGCACAGTCTGACCTTTTTTTCTCGCATAAACGCTATGATCATACATAGCCTCGCAGCTCACTGCCGGCAAGTAGTATGTTCCGGTATAGCTCGCCGTAAGCAGTACCTTAAACGTTTTGCGTTGCCCGGGAGCAAGGTCAAAATACGTGTAGACGCGGTCGTCCCTGATATCCTGATATGTTGGAACGTCTTTCGCCGTACTCTCTTCGACTCCATCCAGCCTGAGGTTGTTGATCTCCCATCCACTGGGGAAAATCTGGTTCAACGCAAGATTCTTGTAAGTGCCTCGTGTACCCGGATTCATTACCGACACAGTGGCGGTAAATTCCTTGCCTTGTTGAAGCGACGTAGGGTCGACTGCATTGTCATCCGCGTCGGTATAGGAAAGGGACAGTCGCAGATTACTTTCACCATCCTGCTCGTCACCGCGCGCAGGCGTGCCTTGCTTCATCAGCCTGACAAACAAGATACCTCCGCTTTCACTAACAACTTTAAGGTCTTTCGATTGTACGCCATCGACAGGCAATTGAACCTGGGCGAACGGGAGATCCGTCTGAGCCTTGATTGATTTACCATTATAAGCGTAGGAGAATTTGAGTGGTCCCTTCTTTTCGGACTGCGTAAATCCAGCCACGGAATTAAGGCACCACGCAACGGTCTGGGTACTCATCCACGTCGATTCATTGCTGAGCGCTGCAGAAATATCCTTTAACAGATCAAATCCCTTTACACGATTGTTGAGCAGCACCAGCGTCTCGAGGATAATTGCTTTATCGCGCAGATCGGATCCATACGTGTAACCCATCTCCTGGTAAGGCTTGATCGAAGTAGCCAGGTTGTCGATGATCTTCCTACCAGCCTCGGGCTGGCCTGCCTTGAGGTATGCAGCGGCCAGCATCCACGATGCTGCCGTTGACATGTTTTTCTCCTCGCGCAATCTGTTCATTGGACCAAGTTCAGGATCTCCCGAAAGTGATAATGCGTATAGGCGGTACGCTTGAACCAGGTCAGCGTTGAATCCCTCCCCTCCCTTTCGCCAGGACTGGGCCCGGTTGCGCTCAAATTTTTTCCAACGCTTCATCATATCCGACGGAACCAGATAACCTCTGGCTTCAGCTTCCAAAAGAAAATGACCCGCGTACGTCGTCGCCCAGCTGTCAGAATCCTCATTACCCGGCCAGTAGGAAAAGCCTCCGTCCTTTGTAATAAAAAGCTGCAATCGTTCAATGCCTGCTTTAACGTTTCGCTGTACGGCCGTTTTCTCACCTTCAGTCATGGATTTGATCTGATCGACATAAAGCTGCGGAAATACCGCGGACGTAGTTTGTTCAATACAGCCATAGGGGTATTGTAACAGGTATCTCATGCGTTGTCCCAGATTGATCGGAGGCAAACTTGATACCTCAAGCACGGCTGAATTTGTTCCCGGCATTCCGATCGCGGTGATAGGCTGACTCCAGGTCTTACCCGCTTCCAATATTGCTTCGTCAACTTTTGACACCGGTGGATTGGGATTGCGTATTTCTATTTCTATTTCATCCGTGGACGAATAGCTGCCCGATGTGGCCTTAACTTTAATTTTTCCGATTCCCGTGCCGTTCTTTACACTTAATTCAAAGTCTATCGTCATGTCGGCGCCTGTCATAACCACTGCTTGTGAATTTTGTTTCACTTCAACGGGACCTGTTGCTTGAATGTCAACCTGAACGTTCTTAATATTCTTATCCATCGTGAACAACGTCACGGGCAGCCTTACCTTTTCTTCAGGGCCTAGTACCCGCGGCAGCGTTGCCAACACCATCAATGGTTTTCTTACCGGTGTCGCTTTTTCAGTTTTTCCATAGGCGCCCCCATAACCCGCAACAACCATTGTTTTAACAGAACCGATGTATTCCGGCATGACAAAACGGTGTTCCTTGCTTCCGCTTTTTATGGTAAATGGCCCAAGGAACTTAACGACTGGTTTGAACCGGTTGGCGCGGGGATCATCTTCTTTACTGGTAGCGGATTCTGCATCTCCACCAATGGCTAGTAATCTTTCCAAGTGAGCGCCATACGCCCCGATTACGTCGTCATAAAGGTCCCACGTTTTTACGCCAAGTGCCTCCCGCGCGTAAAAGCGATTCCATGCGTCCGGAGTCTTAAACCGGGTAAGGTCAAGCAATCCCTCGTCTACTACCGCGACGGTGTAGGTCATTGCGCGATTAGCCTGTTCTGAGATCTTGATCAATACTTCCTTTCCGGGTTCCAATACATCCGGCATTGCAATAACCGGCGTCAGGTGTGTTCCTGGATCCTCAACTTTAATCGGGATGACGCCGTACAAACGAATGGGAAGATCATTCGTTGTCTGGGCATGGGGTTGGATCAAGGTGACGTGTGCGAAAACATTCGGTGTCATCTCTCGCGTGACGTCAAAGGTATAAGATGTTTCTCCTTTCTTAGTTTTTACCCAGGACGTTTTTAGTACAGTGCTGCCATTCTCTATACTGACCAATGCCCTGCCTTGGTCGCTGCCAGGTATGACCAGTGTTGCCTTGTCACCAATCGAATAAGAAGGTTTGTCAGAGGTGAAGGACAACATGGTCGCGCCTTCGTTACCACCTTTTGAACGTCCTGCCCAGCCTGGCCAGTCTATGTATACGACTTTTCCTGTAGTATGACCCGAGACAGGATCAAACGCTTTGATCAGATATCTTCCCCATTCGGGATATTTGATCTTGAAATTCCAGCTCCCCTTGCCATTTACCGTTCGGGTAGTTCCCTTCACAAGTGGTTCGGCGTATGCACTCGTCATGTAGTTGGCGTCATTTCCATCATTGTTCCACCACCAACGCCACTCCAACTTGTAAAGGGTCATCTCTATTTTTTCACGCGATACGGGATTCCCATCCGCATCGACCGTAACTACGTCAGCCCTATGCGTAGTATCCGTTAATAACATACCGCGCGCTTTATCACCTGGCGGCAACCGTAACCCTGTAAAGGAAACAAATGGATAGTACGGAATTGAAAAACGATCGATGCTGAAATTCCCACTTTCCTCAAATGCTTTCCCTCTGAATATGGCGTTCAGCATGCCTGGGGCTGCCGATGTTGTTTCAAGTGTTGTCTCTATCGTGGCATGACCTTTTTCGTCCGTGTATCCCTCGAAAATAGTTTGCGCCTCGCTGCTGAAATCGCGTGAAGGATCGTCAAAAACAAAGTCCGGGTAGCGTTGAAATTTCGTTTCAGCTTTGGTAAGGATCACTTCGAATTCAGCCTTAAGATTACGTCCTGGTGCACCGTGAAGCCAATTAACCTGAAGATCCCCCTTAATATTATTGGTTCCCGCAGTAAGTTTGGTAACGCCAAAATCGAGATTGATCTTTAAACGGTTCGGTTTTACCGTTTCAATTTTAATGGGTTGATCGAATTCCGCTCCTCCTACCTTGACGCTGGCCTTCCAGTTGCCAGTAGTTGCGTCGGGAGAAGTAGCCGTAGCGAATTTATAAAATCCATTTTCGGAAGCTGATCTTACGATCCGACTAGCAATCTGACCCTGCGGGTTTTGCAGTTCAAATACTACCGGATGCGCAGTTGGGAGTTGCTTGAGCTTGTCTTCGAGAATGAAAGTGAGATAAAGAGAATCACCCGGTCGCCAGACGCCGCGCTCTCCGTATAAAAATCCCTTAAGACCTTTTTCCACTCTTTCACCACTTACATCAAAATTGCTGATGGATAGCGATTGACCATCGGAGACCTTCAGGTAGCCTCGCTGACTATCCTTTTTGGCCAGCAATATATACGGTGTGCCCTTTGATGAAACAATGGCCTGACCGTCAGATCCAGTGGAGGCGGTACCGATCAGTTGCTGCTGGTAATCATAAAGCTCAAGGGTGACCCCAGGCAGAGGCTCTGTGGTTTTCAGGTCATTGACAAAAACACGTGTGTTGCCATCACCTCCCCGCTTGGCCAGCAATCCAATATCAGACGCAAGCACATTTTTCTGAATGTTTCTGTTGCTTGAATAATAAGAAGAGTTGCATGGATTGTCGCGCTGTTCCCAATCATAGTCTTCACTGTAATAGTATTCTTCATAGCTATCCCATGAACTTGCATCACCCTCCTCCTGGTCCCACTCCTCAACCGGCGTATTCGAGGCCGCATTCGCAGCATCCTCACCATCGTCGCAGGGATAGGCGAGATATGATTTCTTGAAACTGATCCTGATCTGGTAAATGGCTCCTGGTTCGGTGTTGATAAGTTTCGAAAGGTCCAGTGTAAACCGGTTCCATTTGCCAAGATCCGAGATGCCAAAATTTTCAAGGGATTGATTTTTCTTAACTACCAGCCTACCAACCCTGCGAAGCTCCTCGGATCCATCATAGTCATTGGCCTGGAAAAATTGGAGCACATTTTTTTCAAAGATCTTGATGATCTGCACGTCGACCGCCTTTAGGTTAACGGCTTCAAAAGGTATTATCAATCCATCGGTGCCGGGCAGCACTGAGCCCTTGCCTGTAAATCTCACAGCGGGGTTCAGTTGCTCAAAGATCACTTCCATCGTGGTGTCAGCCTTCAGGCTATGGTCCAGTGCATTCCTGATACTGCCCGAAAGGGTAATCGATTTTGCTCCAGTTTGCCTTACGGAGGGATAAACTTTGATCTCATTGTCATCGATTTCGAAATCCAATGTGCCAACATCATTGATGTTGAGCAGGCCCTCAAGATTTTGCTTTTCATCCAACGGATCGGAGAACTGGATGACAACGTGCTGAGCCGAACTTTGATCCACTTTTATGTTGGTCACCTTGAAGTCGCGTAAGGCAGGAACCGGGATATCCAGCTGTTGTGACTGTGAAATGTCGAGGCTGACGCCTTTTACGGCGACGTTGACCTGGTCAGCTTCATCTTTGCGTGTTACGTCTTCAATGGTGAAATCATGTTGTTTGCCTTCACCTGCGTGTGCCCAACTTACCTTCAGCGCTTTTCCATCCTGTTCTGCCTGCATCATTTTTTCAACCTGGTCCTCAGTCGCGAAATCAGCGGTGTACAATACACCTTCGACCTTCTGCCTTGTTAAAAGATTCTTTTGATAGGCCTTTACATTTTGGATGGACACTTCGAAATTTTGGGGAATAACCTGGAGTGTATATTCAAACACGCCTAGCCCATCCGGTACTTCACGAAGCTTGGATAGTGAAAAGCTCACGTGATAGACTTGTCCAGATTTTAACCGTGTATCTGGCCTGAATTCCACCGTCCTGCGATCGAGCCAAAAGGTTTTGCCGCCCACAGAAGGGCTGAATGAGAACAATTTAACCGTTGATTCCTGACCAATTGCGGAGGAGTCCACTGCGTCGCCGGCAAGTACGATCCTGACGGCGGATCCAGAACTCACAATTCCGGCCGTGTAAGTGGTAATAAATTCTCCAAAGGCCGGATCAATGAAAGTCACAGGCTTTTTATCCGTGCAGCTCGTAGTAAAAATGAGGCTAACCGCGACAATACCAGCAATAGCCAGCGTTATAGCCACATTCTTCCGGGAAAAGGTTTGCATAAAGTGGGGGATTTCAGGGAAAAGATCGCTAAAAAATAAAGCCTCTTTACCCAGAAGAGGCTTTATTTGTTCATGCTGCTAACGGCGCTAAGGATAGACGCCATTGATCCCTCCTGTGGGTGAATCATCCGAATGAGTCATTCATATGTACTATGAATGATTCCGAAATCATTAAACCTATTTTTGGAGCCCAAGGTACTCACCCAATTGAATGGAGGACAATAGAAATTATCCTAAGCGTTTAAAGATAGTGCTGAAGTTGTCACCTTCACAAGGGCGCTAATCAAAACCCCTGAAAATGGGGGGTGTTTTACTTAACAAACAGTTACTGATATCATTGCAACAATCAAAGTGCGTGTTGGTCCATGGATTACTAACGGTAGGTTAAAAAATAAACAACGGTTTAATAATCGATCCCCGGATAGATAAATCAAAGAACCTTTTATGATTGTTGTTTCACCGCTTGTTTCTAGGAAGTATCTTTGACCAACTTCCTAAATTGTATTTGTGAAGAATTCAATAACTGTACTCGTTGCCGATGATCATCTCTTCATGCGTGAAAGCCTTCGTTCGATGCTGGAGAAAACCCAACTCGTGAAAACCATCCATGAAGTAGAGAACGGCAAACAAGCGATAGAAATATTCTCCAGGCACACCGTTGATATAGCTTTGATGGATATCAGAATGCCCCTGATGGACGGATTCGAGGTGATTGAATACATCAACAAACAAAAGCTGCCAACACGCGTGATCGCGCTTACAGCTTTTGACGAAGAGGCCATGATCTTCAATCTCATGCGAGTCAAGGTGTCGGGGATCCTGTTCAAGAAATCAACTCATCAGCAAGAGATCCACACAGCGATCGCTGCGGTCATGGAGGGCAAGAACTATTATAATGAGAAAGTTAACATCGTGCTGGAATCCAAGCCGGACGGCCTGCAGCATCCTCCGCGGATAAAACTCTCCGCACGCGAATTTGAAGTCATTGTCCTCCTGTGTCATGGTCTTAGCACAAAGGATATTGCAGAAAAACTATTTCTGAGCGAGCACACCATTGAAGGATATCGTAAGGAGATAATCAAGAAGACCAATACGAAGAATACGAATGAACTGATCCATTATGCCGTAAGCAACGGCATAGTTACTTCTTGAGGGGGTACGATACGATAAACAATGTTCCTTTTGCGATAGGCTCGGTGGTAACACTTGCCCCTATCAATTCGGCCCGTTTCTGAATTCCGGGAAGACCGCGGCCCTTTTCAATCCTTTCTGAAACGCTTCGCTCTTTACCGATCCCATCATCCTTGACTTCTATTTTTACACTTGTGTCAGACCAGTACATCTTCATGTTGATGTTCCAGGCCAGCGAATGACGCATTGCATTATTGACAATTTCCTGAACTATCCTGAACAGTAACAGCTCATCCCGAACCGGTAATCTTTTTGATATGCCCAACTCAAGGAATTCGATGTAAAATGATCTTAGCTCCTTTAGCTGATCGCACATTTTCCATAGCGCGTATGAGAGTCCTTTTTCGTTCAGCGCTGCAGGCGAGAGATTCCAAATGATATCCTGAATGCGATTGAGCAGGTCATTGAGATCGTGATCGATTCGCAAAAGCAAACTTTTGTTCCTCCCGGAAAGCGTAGGTTCCAATCTGAGGTTCCCCAGCGCGAGTCTCGTTCCAGCCAGGAGTTGTGCCAGGTCATCGTGCAGGTCATGACCTATACGAACACGTTCTTCTTCCAATAATTCTTGCTGGTCTTTCAATACCTGTTTCAACTGATCGATCTCCTTTATCAGCACTTCCTCTCTGAGTTGCCGCCGCGCGGCCTGCGTAAAATACATGGCGGCCAGAACGCCAAGGAAGGCGATCATCGATACGATCATTACAATATTATATCCCATGAATGCTAACGTCTATTTTGCTCATACTTGACTTATCCATCGCCACGATCATTTGCATAATTTAAGACATTATTTTTCTAATTTTGCTTAGGCCACTAAAACCAGCATGCAAGACTTACTTTCGACAACATACTTTAATAACACTGTACAGGACTATTTCATAGCCTTTGGGATCATTGCATTCGGCATGTTAATACTTCGGATCTTCAGGAGTACGCTATTTATTAAGCTGAAGAAATGGTCCGAAAAGACAGAAACGCCCGTTGATAATTATATCGTCGATGGTATCGGCCACTTTGGAATACCTATCCTGAATTTCATCATCCTGTACCTGGGCGTTAACTATCTGGCACTTTCCGACAAGGCTACGCGATATATACACGTCGCCATCGCCGTTGGCATCACATACTACGCTTTGCGATTAATTTCCTCAACAGTGCTGTTGATTCTTCAAACGCACGTAAGGAAGCAGGAACAGGGTGAGGAGAAAGTAAAACAGTTGGGAGGCATTATGCTGTTGCTGAACATCATCATCTGGATGATTGGCGCACTGTCACTTTTTGGAAACCTGGGATACGACGTAACAACCATCATAGCAGGACTTGGCATTGGAGGCATTGCTATTGCCCTCGCCGCACAGAACATTCTCGGAGACCTTTTCAACTACTTCGTGATCTTTTTTGATCGACCGTTTGAAATTGGGGACTTCATTGTCATAGATGATAAAAAGGGAAACGTTGAACACATCGGTATCAAAACAACGCGACTCAAGAGCCTCACTGGCGAGCAACTGGTATTTTCGAATTCTGACCTTACAAATTCAAGGATCCATAATTTTAAACGCATGGAGAGGAGGCGGATTGCGTTTTGGCTCGGGGTGGAATACAACACAACGCTGGAACAGCTTGAAGAAATACCAAGGATTATTACAAAGCTAATCAGTGATGAAAAGGATACGACGCTGGATCGCGTCCACTTCCTCAATTATGGTGATTTCAGTCTAAGATTTGAGATCGTGTATTTTGTCGAAAGTGGTGAATATAACCGGTACGCGGACATCCAACAACAAATGAATCTCAAAATTCTAAAGACCTTCGCCGAAAAAGGGATCAAGTTTGCGTATCCTGCACAGACTATTTTCCTCGCTAAGGATCCGGCGTCCGCGACTCGCGCAACGACTGGCACTGGCGCATCGGGCTAATCAGTTTTTCAATCCTTCTTTTTCGAGAACAAGGGTGATCTTGTTGAAGTCAGCGGCGGCGTTCACTACCTTTCTGAAATCCTCGTAGCGCGATAAAGGCGCAAATATCTCTTTATAAAATTCCTCGATCCTGATCTCGAGAACATTTCCGTTCATGACATAGTCGGATTTAAAAATAAAAGGTGTCAGATCGCGATCCTGATAGGCAATCCTTAACGTCAGGTCGTCGAGATTTTTTACAGCATATCCATCAGGCAAATGGACACGCAGCACCCTATCGTATTTCCTGTTAAATTCATTTTCGATCGTGGTTGCCCTTTCGTCGTCGCGGTACATCTCGATCTGCCGCCCTATCAGTTCCCCTACTTTAAACAGTACGCGCTTACCAGCCTTTTCCAAAAAATGTCCTGACTGAAAGCTGACGTCCACCTGGAAATTATTGGAAAGTGGTCCTGTCAACCTATTTGCTTTCCAGTCCTTGATCGAGGCATCTGGTGCGGTCTGTTTAATAATGTCCTCGATCATATTTGTCCGCTGCGAGGATGACATCAAATCATAATAGGGTGTGAAGAAAGACGCGTTGTAACCTCCGAATTCCCGTTTCTGACGGATCAGATTCTTCGACATGTCGTCGTTGAACGCGATATCAATGTCCAGATTGTCAATGTTGACATCGTATTCCGTAGGCGGGATAATGCCAATAGAAGAGGTGGCGGACTTTGTATCGCCCGAAGCGATCGGTTCAATGAATAATCCCTGTTGCGCCGTGAAATCAGGCTGGATCAATGGGTACCTCAGCTCAAAAACATAGGGCTCGAGAAAGCCCTTCGTTGCCGGAAAGTAAAGCACATAGTCATCAAGAAAAGCCCACGAATCAAAAGACCCATCGAACTTAATGTTTTCTCTGCTGCACGTGATTACTGGTTGGCAGTTGATCTTCAACCGGTCAAACACATTTAAGAAAAGGGAAGTCATGCCCTGATGGGAGGCGATCTTATACTTCAGAATTGAAGCCAATTGGGTGACCTTCTCTTCGCTGCGTTCCTTATTGACCTGTATGTCGGTTTTTATTTTATTTTCAATCCGTTTAATCCTTTCCTCGATGGGTTGGGCAGGGTCATCGCCGATGGATCGCACGAATTTATCCAGCGCTTTCTCATCGTCCTTAGTAGTCGTCATCAATATCTTATAGAATGTCCTGGCCGCCTCGTCCCATGTATATAACCTCGTCTCTGACCGTGCCGTATTATAGGCAAGTTTAAAATCCACTCGTTTCCTGTTGGCTGAATAGTATGAGAATGATTCAGTCTTAAGGGCGGGAACATCCTGCATCGCCGCGTGATATACATTCAACCCACTTTGTACTTCTTCCTTCATCGCGGGGAAATTGTAATATGATCTGAAATCAAACTTCAAATGCCCGGGACATGTGAGCATTATTGAATTCTCCTTCACGGGAACATCGAATTGCATAAACACCCTGTCAAATATCGAAGCACTCATTTTACGCGTAAAATAATACTCGATCTCACTTCCCAGTTCAATACCCTCTATCGCGAAGATCTTAAAGGAATCTCCTGTCTCCTCGTCCTTAATTTCTTTAAGATTGCTTTGATCAAAGAAGACCGCTTTGCCATCACGCGTTATTGCCCTTGCCTTTAAGTCAACAAGCTCAAGCGTATTGTTCATGGAGATAACGATCCTGTTATGCTTTTGGATCGCTTCGCTGTTGTTGACATAGATAATACGGTGGATCGTGGAGTACATCAGGAACTTGTTATCCTCCAGCACATAGTCGTATTGCGTATGCTGCTTGAGTATAAGTTCATTCAGTGCATTGTCACCATCATTTAGTGAATAGCGAGTACGGTCTTTTTCCCATTCATACGGTTTATGATCTATTGCGAACGACGTTCCAACGATAATACTGAAAAACAACAGGCATATGCCCTGGACCAATTTCATACTATTTCTTTTTAAGAATGATCGACTCCTTATAAATTTCACTCAACTGTTTGATCCCGTCGTTCCACCTCTCAAAATCGCCGGGCATTAGCAACAGAAAGTTCCTGTATATTTTTTTTGATAGAAGGATGTGATTGCCTTTTTGTTCGTAGTCAAGGTGAATCCCGAGGACGTCATTTTCAAACTTCGCATCGGGTGGTAGATAGCTAAGTTCGTATCCCGTAGGAATAAGAAAGTCACAATATTCATCCTGGGCATACTTATAATCTTCCTCACGGGGAGTCTTTCGCAAACTGGTGTTGACTTCAGCGTTATAATAGTCCTTACTAAGATTCAAGTTGAGATAGATCTCGCTTCCAATCTTTTGAAAGTAGTCACCGATTCTGAAATTGTAGTCGATCCTGGTAGGCAGGTCGCGCTCATCCAGATTTCTGAGATTAAATTTGTCCAGGTAAAACTTATTACTTCCCTTCCCAATCAGCCGGGTGACATACTTTTTTACATTATCTTTTTCAGCGCGATCCAGTTCATAAGCGCCGAATACCTTAGGATAACCCGTTAGCCGCGTAGTTCCGGTACCAATGAGTTGATTGCTGGAATTCTCATCAATGTATATGGAGATGGAGTCTGACACTGTGTTGATTTCCTTGTCCATCACGGGAACAATCCTGACTTCATATCTTTCCTTATCGAATCCGATCAGCGCTTCTTTTCCCTGGATCATGGAAGAAGGCAAACCAAAAGGAGTATGATCGCTTGTGGCGTCAAGAAAATAATATTGATCATTGCTGTCGATGTAAGTGGCGATCATGTGATTATCAACCAATGGCGTAGGGACCTCACTATATTTGTATGGCAGATCTCTGGTTCCAATCCAGGTATGGTAGGCTTTGATGTCGGCGGCCTTCAATAGTGCTACAATCAAATTAGCCATATCCTTGCAATCGCCATAGCGCTTCCCATAGACATATTGTCCGGTATGCGGAATCAGGCCACGCATACCCTCTTCAAAAGCTACGTACTGTATGTTATCCTGCACCCAGTAGTAGACAGCTCTCACCACGTCAAGCTCGGACTTATGCTCGCGTTTTATCTTGTCCGCAATTTCCTTTAGTGCGGTCGATGGTTCTTGATTGAGATCCCGTACAAAACTATAGTACCATTGATAAAGATCGTTGAGTCCTGATAATACATTGACTTTTCCTTTCGAGGTTTCAAATGACTTCACGTAGCAGATCAAATGCGGAGCATAATATCTTATGGACGGGCTTGAATCTTCATTTTCTCGTGCCGCCACATCTGACGTCGTCCATTCATAATATTGGAACCCTCCCTTTTCGAATTTCCGAAATTTAACGACTTGTTGTGGATCATTGACGACACGGTACTCCAGCGTTACGTGCTTCGTAGTTTTAACGGTGTAGGTAGTTTTTGCCTGAGGGAGATAAGAAGAAAAAATGTATCCCGGAATGAACCGCACATCTTTCACGATTGACCTATACTTGAGTTGGGTTCTGTTGCCCCTTGCTACCGATGGGTAATCGAAAGAATAATAATATGAATCATCATAAAAAATACCCGCATCCCTGTCACTATTCTTCTTAAAATCCGAAACGTTCATTTCCCGGAAACGACTCTTCTCCCAAACCAATGTCTTCGCCTTGATATCCTTTACCTGGTTGAAGTGTGATCCGTATACCCTCCCCGTTGCAAACGCATCGGCCTGGTCTTTCAGGTGAAGCATGTCCTCGGATACGTCGGACGTCACGGCAAGCGAGTCTCCCTGAATCAGGATAGAAAGTTGTTCCGATCTTTCAATGAATACCGCCGGGTCATCCTGAAATTTGGACTTAAGGCTGTTATAGAGGTCTGCGTGTTGACTCTTCGCGCTTGGGATGAACGCAACGATGAGTAATAATGTACATAAAAGGCTCTTTTTCATTGCTGGACTCTGGGGACAAAAAGCATCAATTAAGATTAAGACACCGTATTGTTAATGTTTATCCGGCAAAGAGACCAGTTTACTTAGTTGCAGCCTTTTTCTGTGGCTGATTGACCGTCGAAAACAGAAAGCCTAGCACTTTCAAAGAAAGGCATACTTCAAATGTATTGTTCATGCAAAAATCAAAAATAAACCCCTCTGTAAGAAAAGAGGGGTTTTTGATAAAAAACAATTTGCGACAGGAATTATACGCTCTGTTCAACCTTATTCATGACCTTCGTTTGCCTCTGAATTGATTCCTGGTGGATCAATTTCAGAAGATCGTTCGTGAATTCAGGGTTTAGACCCATGGCCTTGCCCAATGTTATCCGGGTTTGGATGATTTCCTCCCATCTGGCAACCTGAAGAATCGTTACACCATTTTCCTTCTTGTATTGTCCGATCTTTTCAGAAATTTTCATCCGAGCAGCCATCTTTGACATGATCTCGTCATCCAGCTGGTCAATCTGCTCGCGCAAGATGCTCAGCGTATCCTTGAATGTTTTGTTATCAGAGGAAACCGTTCTCACTACCAGACCATCAATGATCTTTCCAAGTGTAGCAGGTGTTACTTGTTGCTTTGCGTCACTCCAGGCAGCATCGGGATCGATGTGGCTCTCGATCATTAAACCGACCATATCAAGGTCTAGTGCTTTCTGGCTTATGAACGATATGAGATCACGGTTACCGGAAATGTGACTGGGATCGCAGATGATATCAAGTTCCGGAATCCGGGTCTTCAACTCAATTGCCATGTCCCACATCGGCGCGTTGCGGAAAGGTCCTTTTTCAAACGACGAAAATCCACGGTGGATAGCAGCCAGTTTTGTGAGGCCGGCTTTGTTGAGACGTTCCAGCGCGCCGATCCATAATTCAAGATCAGGATTAATTGGATTCTTAACCATCACAGGAATATCAACGCCCTTCAGAGAGTCTGCTATTTCTTGAACGGAAAAGGGATTAACTGTAGTCCGTGCTCCCACCCAAAGGATGTCTACGCCAGCTTTTAGACACGCGTCCACATGGGCGGCGTTTGCCACCTCCGTTGTAACGGGAAGGCCAGTTTCCTTTTTGGCCTGGATCAGCCATTTCAATCCTTCCAATCCGGCGCCCTCATACTGTCCAGGTCGTGTCCTTGGTTTCCATATCCCGGCACGCAGCGCGTGTACTTTGCCTGTAGCGGCCAGCTGCTTGGCCGTTGCGATGGTTTGGTCTTCGGTTTCTGCGCTGCAAGGTCCGCTGATAATAATTGGTTTGCTTGCCGTAGGAAGCCATTTTGTAATTGATTCAAGCTGCAATGCCTTTTTCATATCCGATGTATTTATTTAACTACTATTTGTTTTGGTTGTTTGTGTTCAATTCCATTGAGGATCTCTCTTATCCTGTTCGCTTCCGTCATGATCCGATGAAGTTCTTTTACATCCCGTTTCATAAGATGGTACTGAAATCGTTGCAGGTGCATGATATATTCGAGTAAGGCCTGACTGAGATACTCAGCATTTTGTTCAAATATCGGAGCCCACATATCGGGAGAACTCTTGGCTAGCCTCACCGTTGACGCGAATCCGCTGCCCGCAAGATCAAAGATATTTTTTTCATCCCTCTCAATATCAAGCACCGTTTGCCCCAGCAGGAATGCACTGACGTGCGACAAATGTGAAACATAAGCGACATGGCGATCATGTTCTTCCGGCTCCATGAAAATGGTGTTCATACCCAGTGCATCAAAGACGCTCAATGCAACGGCAAGGGCCTGCGGAGAGGATTTGCTTTGTTCACAAATTATATTCGTCTTGCCTTTGAAAAGCCCGGCAAACGCAGCATCAGGCCCTGAATTCTCCGTTCCGGCAATAGGATGCGCCGCGACAAATTGGCTTCGTTTGGAGTGCGTTGAAATGGCCCGGCAAATCAAGCTCTTCGTCGAACCTGCATCGATGACCACACATTCTTCACCAATCACATCCAGGATACCGGGAAGCATTTTAAACAGTGCACTCACCGGAATTGCCATAACAATGAGATCAGAATCCTTCAGCTCGGAAGGAGACACCATGCTATCCACCAAGTTCAGCGCTAAGGCCTTGGAGGCATGCGATTCGTTAAGGTCGACGCCCTGCAAAACAGTCGCCATACTCGAATTGCGCAAGTCGATGGCGATTGAACCGCCAATCAGACCAAGACCGATCACTGTTACTTTCATTTTTTAGTCTTAAGCCTTGAGCGCTTCGCGCTGCGGCGATGTTGTGTTTCTTACAAACTTATCAATACGTTGCAAAGCTTCTTCCAAAGCGTCAACCGTGCAGCAAAGCGAGATTCTTATGTAACGTCTCCCCGTTTCCCCAAAAATGAACCCCGGCGTAATGAACACCTTGGTGCCATAAAGTATTTCATCGATCCACTTTTCTACATCAGGTACAGTTGACGGAGCCTTGGCCCAAACGAATAGTCCCGATTGCTTGTCAGCGTAGCTGCAATTAAGGCGATCCAAAATCTTGATCGCAACTTTCTTGCGTTCGGCATATACTGCATTAATTGAATCAAACCATTCACGGTCATTTTTCAATGCTTCAACTGCTGCATGTTGCAACCCGAGAAACATGCCAGAGTCCATATTACTTTTAACTTTTAGCACACTGTCAATATATTCCTTCTTGCCGGCAACCCACCCTATACGCCAGCCAGCCATGTTGTGGGATTTACTGAGTGAGTTCAACTCCAAAGCCACATCTTCGGACCCCGGAATGGACAGGATGCTCATCGGTTCATCATTCAAGATCAGGCTGTAGGGGTTATCATTAACGATGAGAAATTGATGTTGTCTTGCCAGGTCAACAAGTTCCTTCAGCTCGTCACGACTCGCAGTTCTGCCTGTAGGCATGTGAGGGAAATTAACCCACATGATCTTGACGCGCGACAGATTACTTTTTCTTAGCGCTTCAACATCAATTCCCCAATTCAGGTCTTCACGCAATTTATAGGGCCTTAACTTGGCGCCAACCAATGTAGCGACGGAAGAATAAGTTGGATAACCCGGATCCGGGATCAACACTTCATCTCCTTCATTCACAAAAGCCATGGCAATGTGCATGATCCCTTCCTTCGATCCCATCAACGGGAGAATCATACTTTCGTGATCGATGTCAACCTTATAAATTCTTTGATAAAATTCCGCAATGCTCTTTCGCAACGCTGGAATGCCTTTGTAATTCTGATAACCGTGGTTTGCACTGTTTTTTGCCGAAGTTGTTAATGCTTCAATCGTCGCACTGGATGGCGCCTGATCGGGACTCCCAATGCCAAGATTGATCACCCTGAACTCTGGTGTATCCAGTCCACGAACTTCTGCAAGTTTCCGGCTGAAGTAGTATTCCTCCACGTTCAATATTCGGTTGGCTGCTTTTATCATGCGTAGTTTGTCTATCAATCACAGATGAATTACCTGTATTCTATTTTACCTTTCTTATACTCTCCCAAAACGTTCAGGTTCTTCACCTGCCTTAGGACGTGATGCATTGCCTGATCATAGTTCTTCCTTCGTTTCCATTCTACATCAATGTGAATAGAGTACTCACTGGGCCTTCCGATAATTGGAATTGATTGTATCTTGGTAAGGTTGATGCTGTTATTCTTGAATGTCATCAACGTATCTGCAAGACTTCCTACCTCATTGGCCACTTCAAAGCACATGGACGCTTTGTTTGATTCCACAACACCATTGCGGCGTCTTGTCAATACCAGGAACCTTGTGAAATTCTTTTTATGTGTTTCAATTCGTTTTTCGAGGATCTGCAATCCGTACTTTTTCGCTGCATACTCGTTGGCAATGGCCGCCGTATCTCTAAGTTTCATCTCCTTCACACGTTTTGCCGACAAAGCAGTGTCGTCACTCTCCCTTATCTCCACGCCATTCAACGCATGTAAATATTCAGCACATTGACGGATCGCCATAGGATGTGACTCAATAGTGGTAAGCTCACTGAGCTTTACCCCTGGCAACGCGAGCAGGTGCATATGAATTGGCAGATATATCTCGCCGACGATGCTGAAGTGATAGTCCTGAAGGAGAAAATAATTAGGCAGGATGCTTCCTGCGATGGAATTTTCAATTGCCATTACGGCAAAGTCAGCGTCACCATCCTTAAGACTCTCACACAATTTATGAAACGACAGACATTCAATTGTTTGAATGGGCTGATCAAAATAGGTTAGTGCGGCCACTTCGTGAAAACTGGTCGCGATACCTTGAATTGCAATGCTTAATTTTTTCTTCTTTGCCATTTTTGAAATGTCCCTAAAACAAAAAGTCCCGGGTTTCCGGGACTTTTTGAGTTTTTCGTTATCGTTTAGTCAACAATACAGCGCTCTTAAAGTCCCGCTCGGGTACTAAAAAAGTAGTAAAAGTAAAAAGATGTATTGTTGAGCTTCATAGTTCTTGTTGAAGTGATTCAAAGATAATGGGTTTTCCCACTGAGTTGCAAGCTGCTACGGCATCTTTGCCTAAATATTTTAATAAACTAATGCTTGTTAGTCCTGTTTAGGGGGTGGCGTGAACAAAGCAAACGCCTTGAATGCTTACATTTACCACAAAAAACAGCTCCAATATTAATGAAAACATTTGCCATCAATACCTGCCTGGTTCTGCTTTGTTTCGCGGCAACGCAATGCGGTCAAAAATCTCACGAGCACGACATGCACCAGCACGAGTCTGCGGATTCAAGCCAGGGCGGTGAAAACAAAGTACTGTATGACGCCGTCATGGATGTTCATAATGAGGTCATGCCGGAAATGGATAACATCTACAAACTGAAACAGGCCCTCAGTGATAAAATTGCCAAGTCGCCTGGACTTCCCGAACAAAAGAAGCAGGAAATTGAACGCACGATTGTGAAACTTGACTCAGCCAGCGAAGGGATGATGATTTGGATGCGTCAATTCAGTCCACTGCCAGACACTGATAAGGCCGCAGCAAAACAATACCTGGAGAAAGAAATGATAAAAGTGAAAAAAGTTAAGGAAGATATCATACAGGCCCTAGAGGAAGGCAACGCATTGAAATAGACTACGTGGGATAAAGCACGAAAAAAATAAAAAAATTCATAACGATATTAAAGGCCGCATGCGCCGTCATGGCTGGCCATAGCGAGGCACTGTATTTTCTCATCATGGCAAAACCATAGGCGGTGCCAAACATCAATAGTATCCAAAGCAGTGCAGATCCAGGATAAAATTCAATTCCAAGTGAAGTTCTGATCAGCCCGTGATGAAAGATATGGACGACCCCAAACAACAATGATTCAAGCACGATGCTTATCTGGACGTTAAACCTTTCTGTCATTGCGTCCTGAAGAAATCCCCTGAAAAAGATTTCCTCACCGATCGGGCTAAAGATCATCGCGGGAATGGTAAAAATGATAAAGAGTTGAGACCTGGGCATGTCGCTTATGCCGGGATTGCGCTGATAAAACTTTAAAATAGACATGAACCAGTTGTCTGGCCCGGTTCCAAAGAGCAGATATCCAATGCCGAAACAAATTGACGCTGCCAACGCCCCGTACAGCAATGCTATTACATAGTATTTCGGGCTGGTGGCTTTGGTCATTCCAATCGTGGCGCGTCCATTCCTTGTCAAGAATATGAATGGCAACAGCGCCATCAGCACAAAACTTGCGGGGAGCAACGGCTTGTATGAGGATTCCCCAAGCATCGCGACGGCCCGCATGGTAGCAAAGAGGAATGCAAAAAGCAGCGCCACACGCAATCCGCTATTGCCGAATGAATGAAAGCTGGTTTTGAATAAAAGTTTTTGCATACTGTACCGGCTTAAAAATACGTCATTTAATCAAAGCGATGAGGTACGTGCCTGAGGGAAGGAATTATTTTATCTTTGTGCACCTAAAAGTATTATGGAAATAAAACAAATACCATTGAATGACATCCACGTTAAGCTCGGTGGCAAAATGGTTCCTTTTGCCGGCTTCAACATGCCCGTTCGATATGCATCAGACATCGAGGAACACATGACCGTACGCAACGGCGTTGGTGTCTTTGACGTTTCCCACATGGGTGAATTCACGATCAAAGGTCCGAACGCGCTTGATCTTATTCAACGGGTCACTACCAATGATGCATCAAAGCTCGTCGACGGACAAGCTCAGTATTCAAGCTTGCCCAACAAGACCGGCGGCCTTGTCGATGACCTTATCGTGTACAAGATCAAGGACGACGATTATTGGCTCGTCGTGAATGCCGGGAATATTCAAAAAGATTGGGACTGGATCACCAGCTTCAACTCGAAAGGAGTTGATATGCAAAACGTGTCGGACAACATCTGTCTGTTTGCTATTCAAGGACCGAAAGCTGCGTCCGTACTCCAAAGGCTAACACCAGTGGACCTTTCTTCCATCAAATATTACCACTTCACCATCGGGAAGTTCGCTGGTGTTGACGGTGTGTTAATTTCGAACACCGGTTATACCGGTGCTGGTGGTTTCGAGATCTATGTTAAGAATGATGTCGCAGCTCAAGTTTGGAATGCAATTTTTGAAGCGGGTAAGCCGGAGGACATAAAGCCAATAGGCTTGGGAGCGCGAGACACACTCAGGCTGGAGATGGGCTTTTGCCTCTATGGAAATGACATTGACGAGACTACGTCACCGCTAGAGGCCGGTTTGGGCTGGATCACTAAGTTTACTAAAGAATTCACGAATTCCACGGCGCTGAAAAAGCAAAAAGACGAAGGAATAAAACGAAAGCTCGTAGGCTTCAAAATGATTGACAAAGGCATTCCGCGACACGACTACCTCATTAAGGATGTCAGCGGGGCTACGATCGGAAAAGTAACATCTGGCACAATCTCTCCAGTATTGGGTGTCGGTGTCGGATTAGGTTATGTTGCACTTGATCACGCCAAGCAAGGAACGGAAATATTCATCGATGTGAGAGGACGGGCCCTCAAATCCGAAGTTACCAAGCTCCCCTTTATTTAACGATTCGAACTTGTTAAGAATTAGGGAGCAATCTCCATTATTTTATTGCCATGAAAAGCATTGATGTCTGCCTCACGCCCGATTTGATGCCTTTGTATAAGGTGCAAGATAGAACTATCGTCGTAGTCGATATCCTACGCGCAACATCCTGCATGACCACTGCCATCGCTTTTGGAGTACATAGCATAACACCGTTTGCTAAATTGGAAGATTGCCTGGCCATGAAAGCGATGGATTATTTTACAGCCGGAGAGCGAGATGGGAAAAAGGTCGATGGCTTCGATCTGGGAAACTCCCCGTTCGAATACATGCATGAATCGCTGCGCGGAGGAAAGATCGCTTTCACTACTACCAATGGCACCCAGGCGATTGCGCGGTCAGTAGGAGCGGATGAGATCATAATTGGTTCTTTTTTAAACTTGTCTGCCGTAAGCAATCACCTGCGACAAATCCAGAATAATATTTTAATTGTTTGCGCAGGCTGGAAGGGCAAGTTCAATCTTGAAGATACTTTATTTGCAGGCGCTTTGGTGGAGATGATGAAAGACCAGTTTGAACCCGAGTGTGACGCCCCGCTGGCAGCGTTACAATTATATCAATGTGCCAAAACAGACATGCACGCCTTTCTTCAAAATTCCAGCCACGTTAAAAGACTGGCGAGACTTAACGTTGTGGAAGATGTGAAGTTCTGCCTGACACTGGATAAGTACGACGTGGTACCGGTGATGCGGGAAGGAGAAATCAAGAAATTATGAATTATGAATTGAAAGGCAGGGAACCGCAAAGACGCTAGGGCGCTAAGAAAACGCAGGGAACTCTTTGCGCCTACTTTGCGCCTTCGCGGGTGAAAAATGCATTCATTCATAATTCATAATTTTTCATAAACCGTTTTTCCTCCGACAACTGTCCTCACCACCTTAACGTTCCGGATCTCCTCTGGCGGGATTGTCGTGATGTCCTTTTCAAGGACCACATAATCGGCGAGTTTACCTGTTGCAAGCGAACCCTTGAGATTTTCTTCAAAGGACGAAAATGCAGCGCTTGACGTATAGGCGCGAAGAGCGTCCTCAACGGAGATCTTTTGTTCGGGTATCCAACCTCCGTCATTTTTTTCATCCAGCGTCCGCCTTGTAACAGCAGCATAGATCCCTTCCAACGGTGTAGGTGGTGCTACGAACCAATCACTTCCAAAGACCAATGTTGCCTTGGCATCCAAAAGTGATCTGAACGCATAGGTAGTCCGGGATCGTTCATGTCCGATTACCTTTTCAGCCCAACGTCCATCGTCAATAGCGTGATAAGGTTGCATACTCGCGATAACACCTTGCTTTGCAAATCGCCCGATATCGTCCGGATGAATGTGTTGCGCATGTTCAATTCTAAATCGCCTGTCACGGGGACCATTCTCCCTGGCAACGCGATCAAATACATTGAGAAGGGTATGGATCGCTTTGTCGCCTATGGCGTGGACCATAACTTGGAGGCCAGCACTGTCAGCAGATTTAATTTTTCTGAACAGCTCCTCTTCTTTTATTACAAAGAAGCCGGAGTCTGTGGGAGTGTCGTTAAAAGGCTTAAAGAAGGATGCCGTGTGCGAACCCAGAGATCCATCAACGAACTCCTTTAGTGTTCCGCGCCTAAGCCATCGATCCCCGGTTCCAACTTGCTTAATTTTGTCATTCAACGCTTTCCAGTCGTCCAACATCATTCCGGCATAAACGCGTGTTCTTAAGAGGTGTTTTTCATTGGCGCGTTCAAATGCATCCTGGTATCCGCTCATATTATGAACTGACGTTACGCCTCGTTCAGCGACATACTTCATAGCCGCGTCCAACGCCTGGTCTTCCTGTTCATCTGTAGGATGAGGAACCACTTTAGCAACGAGATTCATCGCGTTATCTTTGAAGATACCTGTGATCTTTCCGGCTTTGTTGCGTATGATGGAACCTCCTGCTACATCCTGAATATTGTTTTTGACGCCTGCGATGGTGAGTGCTAAGGAATTGGCAAGACACATATGGCCATCCAGCCTGTTGATCCAAACAGGATTATCTGTCGTTACCGAATCGATCCATTCGCGCGATGGCAATTCGCCGCCCCAGTTTTCATGATCCCAATCACCGGCAGTTATCCATGATCCTTTGGGTAACGTTTTGGCGTAATCTTTTATCATTCTTATAAAGTCTGCTTTGGTCCTGGCATTGCGCAGCTGAACAGACGCGAGCGCGAATCCACCGTCGATAAAATGAGTATGGCAGTCGATGAACCCCGGGACAACAATTGTTCCGCTGTCAGTTCTAACCTGTCTTGTACTATTGGCAATCCAACTATTGATCTCGGCAGATGTTCCGATGGCAACAATTGAATCCCCACTGATGGCCATTGCCTCCGCCCAGGGCGAGCCCGGCGCTCCAGTCCAGATCTTTCCGTAAATAACCTGCTCTGCCGAAGGTGTATTTTTTTTACAGCTGATAAATGAGATACAGACAGCGAGGACTAGTAAATATTTGTTCATTTCAATTTTGGATTCTGATGATGGCGTTCTTTGTCGCGGAGCGTCTTTTTCCTGATGTTGTTTTCCAGTGCCGACGTAAGATCAACCCCCGTCTGATTGGCAATACACATCAGTACCCACAACACATCTGCAAGCTCGTCTCCAAGGTCTTTATTTTTGTCAGTTTCTTTCTCAGATTGTTCTCCATATCGTCGCGCCATTATACGTGCCACCTCGCCAACCTCCTCCATCAGGATGGCGGTGTTTGTAAGCTCATTGAAATAACGCACGCCGTGCTGGGTTATCCATTGATCGACGTGTTCCTGTGCTTCCTTTATCGTCATGGCTTTTTCCGTTATGATTCCGGGTTGTCTTGCAGTTTCGCTAATAAGTCTTGTGGAATACTGGAAACCTTTTTCTTTGAGTAGTCAAAACATATTATTCCAGTCTTGGCGATCGCGATATCTTTGCCTGTCTCCTTGTTTGTCACCCTGTAATTCATATCAAATCCAACCCTTGTGAAGTCACTTACGCCGATTTGAATAACAAGGATATCGCCCAGAAACGATTCAGCTTTATATTGAATGGCAGCATCAGCAATGATTTGCCCAATTGAGCCTTCAAAACTTATCTCGTTCTTGAATCCCAACTGCCTGTAGAAGCGAACGCGCGCTTCCTGCAGCAAAGTCAGCAATGTATCGTTTCCCAAGTGCCCGCCATAGTTAATATCTGAAACGCGGACTTCGATCTCTGTTTTGAAAATGAAGGCTGACGGCAGGGAAAGTTGAACTCTCGGCATGGGCTAGGATGTATCTTTGAAATTAGTCTTTAAATTATAGGATTAATCTTAAAGGACGATGAAATCACTCAGTCTTCAAATTTTGCTTGCCAGTGCGCTGTGCTTTTCTGTTTGCCGCGCCGATGGTCAATCAACTGCTTCCCACATAACGGGTCATGTTTTTGTGGACAAAAATAAGAACGGCCTGCGCGATAAAAATGAACAGGGGTTAAAAGACGTAATTGTTTCGGATCAAATCCAAATCGCAACAACGAATAGTGATGGCGCTTATACACTAATGTCTACTGGACATATGGGAAACATATTCGTTGTTCAGCCCGAGGGTTATGTCGCCGGCGGCCCGTGGTGGGCAAGAATACCTGATCAGCCCGAAGCAGCCATTGACTTCCCGCTCGTTCCTGTTAATAAATCAAACAGTTTCACTTTCATTCACGCATCAGATACGCACGTTAGCGAGCAAAGTCTCGAAAGGCTCGAGCGATTGAGAATTATGACAGATTCACTCAAGCCGGCATTTGTGTTGGTCACGGGTGACCTGATCAAAGATGCGCTTCGCGTGCCGGAACAGGAAGCGACGAAACTATACGAGATGTACCGTTCTGCCATTGGCAAATTCTCTGTACCAGTATGGAACGTGCCTGGCAACCACGAGCTCTTCGGCATTGAACGACACAAGTCGTTGGTCAGCGAGAAGCATGCGTTGTACGGCAAGAAGATGTATCGCCACTTCCTTGGCCCGGACTATTATTCATTCAACTATGGCGGTTTACATTTTATTGGTTTAAACTCTGTCGACTATCATGATCTTTGGTACTATGGTCATATTGATTCACTTCAAATGGCGTGGATAAAAAAGGATGTAAGTACAGTAAGCAAGACTAAACCGATAATTACGTTTAATCACATTCCGTTCTTCTCAGGTGGTATGGGGATGGCGGAATATACCGATGGAGAACCCGGGAGCACGCTTATTACGATTGATGGCAAGAAACAATGGCGACATGTCGTGACCAACGCTGACGTGGTGATGGAGATGATGCGGGATCATAACTTCCCGGTGGCATTATCGGGTCACTATCATTTTGAACAACAATTCACATTCGAATCTCAACAACAAACAGAATTTCATCAAACGGGAGCGGTAGTGGGACCATCGACAAACGCTGGCATGGTGATGCCTTCAGGTTTTGTCCTCTATACAGTTTCTGAGGGGAAAATCCGCAGTAGGAAATTTATCGAGATAAAATAGGGTTCAGGCACCGCCCGATGCATGAATGTTGACACGATATACATCGAGTGGTCTGGCAATGCCGTCCGTCTGCAATGTATCAATGTAATCAAATGCGTATTTGTCCTTATTCAACGCTAGGACCGCTGCAAAGATCGCGGTTGCATAGATTGCTCCGGGCGCAGTCAGTTTGTGAAGGCGTAACAGATTCTCGATCAGTTGCCCGGAAAGGGACTGGTAAATAATGCTTCCCTGAACCGGGTATGGTCCGACATGCAAGCTAATGCGAACAATACTTTTTTGCTGAAATGGCCGCACCATCGTCCTGTTTACCAGCTCACAGAATTCCATGGCGCTAAATATCGTCTTAAAACCAGCGATAAGGTGTGCCGTGTCATTTGCATCTGCAAGGATTGGCGGCAATGATGAGGTTTCCATCGCAGACCGCAGTGATATGTTCAATTTGGATTCTGTTGAAAGATCACAACATACAAAATAAAGAACGGGCCGGTCAGATCGACTCGGTTTACCATCCGGCCCGGCAACCTCTGCCTTCATGGGCAGGCCAGGAACAAAAATATCAGGGTTAATGGAAATATGCGTTTTGGGATTTGGCCACAAGGAAACCGTATCTCGCGTGCCTCCCTGCTTGCGCCGCTGATCCCTTTCGGAAAGCACGGTCATCAAGTTAGGTTCCTGGTGATGGCCATTGCTGCGCACCATGGAAAGACCAAAGATTATGCTGGTCTGGAGTGAAAAAAGGTCAGGATGATCTTCATACGATTCCTGCGTAAGATAAGTTACAGGATACTTGTTGACGAGCCTGTAAAACCGTTCAACCCAAGCCTCCCCAGCGAATTTCACACTGGATTCGATAAAGTCGTCCTGCTTGAATGGGAGGAACAAATTAAGTTCGCCGCCGGCCTCCTCCATTGCTTCTGCAAATAAAATGTCCCCTCCACAGGCTAGCGAGCAATAGCCAATCTTTCCGTTGATTGCCGTAATGGCATTGAATAAAGCCGCTTTTACTTGTGGTTCGATGGACGCAGGAAAACGCGGCTGAGGTCGCTGCGGATCATCAAGCATGTGACCTACAAATGCAACAACAACGGGCGGGCTAAATGCAATAAAGGCTTACGGAGGAACCGGCAGGTAATGTTTGAGCAACCACAACTGATTATAAACGGAACTGATCTTGCCCCAATCCGATGCCGCAAGCTTCCTTGCTTTAAGGTACGACTCTTCCGATTTGCCACGTTCCTTTAAAAGCAGGTATGCTTCTGCCTTCGTAGCCGTTTGCCAAAAATCCTCTTCAGTGTCGGCAAGGACGGTGAGCACTTCCTGTGCCAGCTCTTTTCCTCTTCTGGCTTGACCCGCCATCATGGACATAGTGGCCGCGTTTATCCCCGTGTAATAGCTCCTGGTTTGCTTGAAATTCTTATCATAGGTGTCCCTGGCCAGTATGGCAAACGTTGAACTTTGGTTTTTCTTAAATAATTCTTTATAGATACCACCGAGGATGCCGTTGGTTTCGGCGTCTTCTGGATTTTCACGCGCAACGCTTTCGAGAAAATCTCTGGCCGCTTCGGGAACGCCGGATCTGGATAAGGCAAAGGCATAGATCTGCTTCGTTCGCAAGTCAGTCGACGTTAACAACATTTCCTGTGCCCTGGTGCGGGCCTGTGCATAATGCCCTCTTCGAATGAGATCCTCAAGGTGAGCTGTATTGTTCATGGGCAGAATGTTCCTTTTGGCATGAGCTAGGTGCCACAGTTAAACTTTCAAGATAGGATTATTTGGGATATTTAACAGGACGCTCATTTAGCACAGCACGGCCAAAAGAGGGATGATCAACTGAATAGTTTATTACTGCGTGCGGGCCATATTCTTTTCACTTGTATGCCTGCGGATTCGATCAGGTTTACAAATTCTGCCGCTCCGCCAGCCTTTACTTCGCTTTGATGTTGAATCAGGGCGATGGCCAGGATCTTAGCGGGGCGATGGTTCGAATGGTCCAGCGCAAAAGCGAGCATCGCTTTGTTGCAACAGGTGAAGGCGTCTTCGTCAGGTCCATTCGGATTTGTCGTGGTTACTGACGATGCCGCTGATAACACAGCATGAAACTTATTTTCCCATTCCGCAGGGTCCTCGAAGGGATCGTCTTTCAGGTATTTTACAGAATCCATGAGAAATTTGTCTGTTTCGAACGGAAGAAACACATGCAAGGGGATCTTACGGCGCACAGCCTCCATGGCAAAGATGATATCACCGCCGGCAGCGAGGCTGGAAATGGCTACTTGAGGCCGTTCCTGGTCGGTCAGTTGTGCCATTTCCGACTGAATCATGCGTCCTACTTCAGTAATCAGCCGGTAAGGAAAGCGTGCCGCAATGCGGTCAATATTGTCGAGTAAATGTCCAGTGAATAATAATACCGTTTGATCCATCCGTCTTAAATTAAAAACATTTGAAGCAAAAGGAAAAATGCGCGAGGTTTTGAGGCAATTGAAGCGGACTGTCGGCTCCATACCAGCGAATCCGGTATTGTTCAGTTCACAAACTTTTCCACAGGTATAGCGTTGCATAGGCTTCCCAGCCCTCGTACTTTTTGAAAATCTTTTTTACCTCGTCCAGGGTTGGCTTTCGATCCAGCTTTTTGAGATTTTTAATTGCATTGTGGACTCCTACGTCTTCAAGCGGAAATGCATCAGGATGTCGAAAGGTTTTCATCAATGCATAGTTGGCTGTCCAGTTCCCGACTCCCTTGATCTTCATAAGCCTTTCTCTGGCATCTGCGAATGGCAGATCACGAAGTTTCTCCTTAGAGATGTCGCCAGTGGCAAAGGCTTCTGCGATCATGATTGTATACTTGCTTTTTTGTCGTGAAAATTGCAAAGGAAGCAAGTCCTCATCGCTGAGTATGGCTACAGTTGCGGGCAACGGAAACAAATGGTAAGCTTCACCTTCGTAGACGAGCTTTGACCCAAAACGCTCAACAAATCGTTGCTTGAGTGTGTAAGCAAATTGCACATTGATCTGCTGACCGAGAACAGCCCAAACGAGTGACTCAAAAAGATCCGGCTGGCCAATGATCCGGTATCCATAAAATTTCACAACAAGGTCTTTCAACAGCCTGTCCTTGGACGCCAAACTATAGAACGGTTTGAGGTCGGTGTCGAGGTCAAACCATTCCCGGACGAACGTTGTCACTTCCGATTTTACGCCGGCATCATTAAGGGTCGAACTTAGTATGGAAACCTCAAGGTCTTCGCCAAGCGGTCGAACTTCGAATAGCACCTGTTGTTGACCAACGCGGATAAGCTTTCGTACGCCCTCACCGAGACAGCGGTGGAGCAATTCTCTGGGTGACCTTTGCAAGAAACTCAGCGACAATTCAAAACTGAATTCAATGGGGAGTGGTATGGAAAATTTCACGCCCAATATTAATGGTTCGAAAGACAAAAGTTGGCGTGGTCCTCAAAAATGAACAATCGATCTGTTCACTACTGTACAGCGAATTAAGAAGATTGGTCTAATCAGTAGTCTATCCGCAGAAATTATACGTGGCACACTGTTAGTTATGAATACCATGTGATAATATTGCTGAATCATCGTCGTTAGTGCTTCATGGAAAAATTAAAGCATTTCTTCTGGCTTTGTTCCGGCGTTCACATCCCATTACTCAAAAAATGCGAAATTGAATCAAGCCGTTACACAGGCATCGGCGCAACAATATTTTTTACGGGGATATTTGCTGCCTTAGCCGCCTCCTATGCGCTTTACACTGTCTTCGATAACGGTTGGGTTGCTGCCGCGTTTGGGCTGGTTTGGGGTCTTATGATCTTCAACCTCGATCGCTACATTGTGTCAAGCATGCGCAAGGATGGCAATACCTGGAGGGAGATCAGAACTGCCGCGCCAAGGATTGTGCTGGCAGTGCTCATCTCACTAGTGATCGCCAAGCCACTTGAGCTGAAGATTTTCGCTAAGGAAATTGGCGGTGAGCTGGTCATCATGGAACAGCAAACCTACACCGCACAGGAAAATGAGATACGGATGAGGTATCAATCCGACCAGGAGGTCCTTAAAAGCGAGATTGCTACCCTCAAAGCAGAAGTGGTGGCGAAAACTGCAAAACGTGACGAGCTCAACCACCTTGCACAAGAGGAGGCCGACGGAACCGGCGGAACGAAGAAGCGCAACGCCGGACCAATCTATAAGATAAAAAAGGCCGACGCTGACCAGGCTAACCGGGAACTTGAAGAACTTCAGCAAAAGAATGATCGGCTTATTCGTAGTAAGCTGACCCAACTGCAAACCGCGGATAGTACGATAAGCACACAGATTAACGGATTGGCAAAGCAGAAGCTTGACGGCCCGGCCTCTAGAATGGAAGCGCTGGACAGACTAATGGCCGGCAGTGATGCCATTTTCTGGGCGAACTGGTTTATCGTATTATTATTTATCGTAGTCGAAACAGCACCGTTGTTCGTAAAATTAATCTCTTCACAAGGCCCGTACGACCATTTGCTAAAAGTTGAAGAGCACGGATTCGACACGTCACGCATTGAGGAGATGGCCAAGATCAATGCGGCAATCAAAGCCAGGACAGCGGAACTCCCCAAAACAGAATCAACTTATATTACGGACAGGCTGGACGTCAGACTGAATGAATCGTCCTGATTATTAAGCGTGATTAAAAGCAATAGTAAGAAACGAGGCGGCGGCCCATTGTAGAACGTCCCTGATGGTCGTCCATCTTAACCAAAACCTCGTACGCTTCAGAAGCTCGGGGGTTTGAGGAGCATTTGCAGGAATTTTCGTAAAGGCTATTACTTCCTTAACAAAATACAATCCGCTTAAAATGCCTGTTAATGCATAACATGCAATAGCTCCAATAATATGTATGCGCACATCCTTTGAACCATTCCAGTTTAAAACTAATGCTGTAAAAACCGATGTCATGAACAGCACTGAGAGTGGTATCCAAAACGCCTTCGCCTTTCCACTCTGAGCTCTGATCAATTCAAAAGATGACGGCGGATTCTTAAACCACTTTGGCATTTCAATTACCCGCTGAAAGGTCCCGACCAGCACAGCAACCCACATGAGTATTGTCGCTATCAATAAGGAAAGGGTGTGAAGTTCCATGGGCTCAACTATTTTTTAAAGCGCGTGAGTTTCCTCTTATGAAGATAACGTCTTTAATGCTAATGTAAAAACCAGAAACATTGACATGAGGCATGCGCAACTTTCGGGTTGACACAACTGCTACTTAGCTTCACATTTGATGAAAAAAGATGAAGGACATTGCCAAAATAGACTGGCCCCAGGTGTTTGCAGGATTAAACAACAGCGGATTCTATAATGTACAAAACGTATTGAGCGCGAAAGAATGCCACGATCTATCCAATATGTATGCGGATGAAGGTCACTACCGTAAAACGATTCAGATGGAGCGCTACCGGTTTGGTAAAGGTGAGTACAAATATTTCCGCTATCCACTGCCGCCAACTATCCAAAATTTGCGCGAAGCATTTTACCCGCCACTGCGTGTGCTGGCCAACGAATGGATGAACAAACTTCAAATCGATACGATATTTCCTCCATCGCTCGAGGGATTGCTTGGTGAATGCCGAACGGCGAAGCAGAATCTTCCAACACCGCTGATCCTCCGCTATAAAGCAGGAGGATTCAATACCTTACATCAGGACCTCTACGGCGATATTTACTTTCCCTTTCAAGTCGTATTCATGCTAAGTCAGCCAGGGGTCGCATACAAAGGGGGCGCTTTCGTAATAACGGAACAGGTCCCTCGCGCGCAGTCAAGGGCCGAAGTAATCGAACCAGAACAAGGAGATGCATTGATCATAACCACGAACTTCAGACCTGTCAACGGAACGCGGGGCTACTATCGCAGCAAGATGAAGCACGGTGTCAGCGAAGTTAAGGAAGGTGAAAGGTACGCGCTCGGACTCATCTTTCACGACGCAGCATGATTAACCATAACGCATTGCCAACGGCTATTGTCAGACGGGATATAAGAGCAAGGAGAATAGTCCTTGCCGGAAATAAGACTGCGAAGATCTATGGTACACTCCACTGCCGCTCCGGCAAGAAAATGAAAATAGAAAACAGGGTTTTCTTCTCCTCTGTCGAAGAAGCTGTCGTAGCCGGTTTTCGTCCCTGCGGAAACTGCATGAGGGCGATGTACAATATTTGGAAGCTGAATGTTTCGCGTCTGGGAAACGATACTATTTTTTTGCCGGCATTGCAGACTTAAGGTCAGTAGCAATAAGCATCACGAAATCCTTTCCTTTAATAAAACCTTTGCCCCACTCTGCTTCATATTTATCTGTTATGCCAAGGCCAGTGATATCTTCGGGCTTTTTCCCCTTTTTCAAGGCTGCAGAAACCTGATCGCGGATGTCGGCAAGCTTGTCACGGAACGTTTTCATATCCGCCTTTGTGCACAGCTCACCATGACCGGGAATGATCTTTGTCTTGTCATCCATCATTCCGAGGAGCTTGTCGAGGGTAGTAATGAATCCGTTAATCGATCCACCATTTCCGTAGTCAATGTACGGATAGCCGTACGTCACAAACATATCGCCCATGTGATAGACGTTTGCCTTCACAAAACGAACGGCAACGTCACCATCGGTGTGGGCTGGATCAAGGTGAATTAATTCAACGTCTTCGTCGTTCAGATGAAAATTTAGCGTGTTGGCAAACGTGACCATGGGCCATGCATCCTTTTCGCGAGGTGGCGTTACTTCTTTTGTCGTTGGGCTGGTGACTTCCTTGACCATGCGGGCTCGTACGTTATCCTGTGCAACAATGGTTACGCCCATGCGTTTGAAGTTTTCATTTCCTCCCGAATGATCGCCGTGCATGTGCGTGTTGATCAAGAACCGTATTTCGCCTGGATCCAGGGTTTTGATTGCACCATTGATCCTATTGGAAAGTGGTGCGAACTGATCATCTACCATGAGCGTTCCATCCTTACCAATCAAGACTCCAATATTCCCTCCGGAACCTTTTAGCATGAAGATCTGGTCAGATATCTTTTGAGCAACGACTTTTACTGAATCAAAATTTTCCTGAGCGAATGAGATGTTCAGGAGGCAGGCTAAGATGCAAGCAAGGATATACTTCACAGGTGGATGGTTTTTGGTGAGTCCGCGAAAGCTACGGAATGCTCTGCAAAGTTTCCAGTAAATCACTATTCGCGTTTTGAGCAAGAAGCGGGTTGAAAAAGTATGCGCAAGGCCGCAATTTTGAAATACAAAAAAATTATAGTTTTATGATGCTGATCAAACCAGAATCCCATATCAATTACGCCCGTATTGAAGAGGCCATTCAATACCTGGAGAAGAATTTTCTGTCCCAGCCGGAGCTGGGAGAGGTCGCCGAGCGCGTCCACCTGTCGCCCTTTCATTTTCAACGCATCTTCACCGAATGGGCGGGAATCAGTCCAAAGAGATTTCTACAGTTTCTTACGGTAGATTTTCTGAAAAAAAGGTTGTATCAATCAAAGAACCTGGCAGATGCTGCCGAGGCCGCAGGGCTCTCCAGCCAATCGCGGGTCTACGACCTTTTTACAACCCTGGAGGGAGTAACACCACAGGAATACAAGCAACATGGGGGCGGCATTCGCATTGAATATGGCTTTCATGAGACACCTTTTGGAATGAGCCTGATCGGCGTAACAGAAAGGGGCATATGTTGGCTATCATTCCTGCAATCTGAGGAAGAACCGCGTCTTGCCTTAGAGCAGCTCAAGGAGCATTGGCACAACTCAGTCTTTCACCAAAATCAAGCGTTGACGGCTGAAGTTTGCGAAAAGGTATTCGCAGCCGACCGAAAAGAACGGCCGCAACGACTGCACGTTTTTGTGAAGGGGACAAATTTTCAGCTGAAGGTTTGGGAGGCGCTTCTGAAAATCCCTGCTGGATCTCTGATCACCTATCAGGGAATCGCCGAATCGCTTCATCAACCAAAGGCCACGCAGGCAGTCGGCTCAGCCGTCGGATCCAATCACATCGCGTACCTCATACCCTGCCATCGCGTGATACGAAAGGATGGCATCTTAGGGGAGTATCGTTGGTCGTCAACAAGAAAGAAAAGCATCATCGGATGGGAGCTTTCGAGAATTGGGTGAATTAGTGATTGGGTGAATGGTCGGTCTTAAAGGTTTGCTCATTTGCTCCATCTTCATTGGCACCCGCGATACACGTTCTCTCGCTTGTGCGCTTTATATTTGAGGGAGATACCTTCTGAATATGGATGACTTCCTGGCGGCTCGTTTGCAAATGGCTTTGTCACTGGGATTTCACATTATTTTTGCCTGCATCGGTATGGTGATGCCTTTCTTCATGGCAGTCAGCCACTACTTATGGATCAAGACGGAAAATCAAGTCTACCAAAATCTCACTAAGGCCTGGAGTAAAGGAGTAGCGATATTCTTTGCTACAGGGGCCGTGTCTGGTACGATGCTTTCATTTGAGCTTGGCTTGCTATGGCCAACCTTTATGAAGCACGCGGGTCCGATCTTCGGAATACCTTTCTCGCTCGAGGGCACGGCATTCTTTATCGAAGCGATTGCGTTGGGCTTTTTTCTCTATGGGTGGAAGATATTTAACAAATGGTTTCACTGGTTTACTGGCGTTGTTGTGGGGATCAGTGGACTGGCGAGCGGAATTCTCGTTGTCTCTGCAAATGCGTGGATGAACGCACCTACAGGTTTTGATTACGTTGACGGTCAGTATATCAACATCGATCCAATGTTGGCCATGTTCAACGACGCATGGTTTTCACAATCCATTCACATGACCCTGGCTGCTTTTGCTGCAACCGGTTTTGCTGTTGCAGGTGTTCATGCCGCGATGTTGTACCAGCATAAGAATGTTGAATTTCACTTGAAGGCTTTTAAGATCGCAGCGTTTTTCGCATCCGTAGCGTCGTTGTTGCAACCCATCAGCGGCGATCACTCAGCGAAAGACATCGCTATCCGCCAGCCAGCAAAGCTCGCGGCAATGGAAGCACATTTTCATACACAAAAGAATGCGCCGCTTATTATCGGGGGAGTCCCAAATGAAAGGACGCAGGAGGTGAAATATGCCATAGAACTTCCAGGCATGCTAAGCTTCCTCGCACACGGCGACACAGAATCAGAAGTAAAGGGACTCGACATGATACCACTTGAAAATCACCCTCCGGTTTCCATTGTCCATTACGCGTTTCAGGTCATGGTGGGCATTGGGGCGATGCTCATGTCGTTGTCCGTATTTTTTTTCGCTGGCCTTTCGAGACAGAAGTTATTTTTCAAAAAATGGTTTTTGTCCCTCTATGTACTTGCAGTCCCATTAGGCTTCATGGCTGTAGAAGCTGGATGGACCGTCACTGAGGTTGGGCGGCAACCGTGGATCATTTACGGAATAATGCGAACTGCTGACGCTGTGACGCCGATGCCTGGCATTGCATGGACATTTTATCTTTTTACTGCGGTGTATATTTCACTATGCCTGGTGGTGGTGTTCCTTTTACACCGTCAGATCAAGATGGTTCCCGTCATTTACCATAAAACCGTATAGCTGATGGCAAACGTCGTGGTCGCGTACCTGTGTCTCGCTGTTGTGTTGTATTTCTTACTGGGCGGCGCTGACTTTGGCGCTGGAATTATTGAGATGTTTACTTCGCCTAAAAATATAACGAGAACACGCAAGACACTTTATCACGCAATAGGTCCGATCTGGGAGGCGAATCATATGTGGCTTATCATTGCCATCGTTATTCTGTTTGTAGGCTTTCCCACAATCTACAGCACGTTATCCGTTCACTTGCATATTCCTTTGCTCATCATGCTCATGGGGATCATCGCCCGGGGAACGGCTTTCGTATTCAGACACTACGATGCAGTTTACGATGGCATGCAGGAGCTTTACAATAAGGTATTCGTTTGGTCAAGCTTTGTCACACCGCTGTTCCTGGGGATCATCGCTGGTAGCACGATCTCGGGTCGGATCGATACTGAGGCCACCACCTTTAGCGACGCCTATCTGTACAGTTGGTTGAACTTGTTCTCGCTCGCCACTGGATTTTTTACCGTTGCGCTATGCGGATTTCTCGCGGCTGTTTACCTGATAGGAGAAGCAGACGATGAAAATGACAGGAGACGGTTTATCAGGAAGGCAAAGGCAATGAACATCTTTGCCGTTAGCGCCGGCATGTTGGTGTTCTTTGCAGCGAAACTGGAAGGAGTACCATTGTTCACTTGGATTATAAGCGATCCTGTAGCATTAACAGCAGTATTGCTTGCTGTATTTTCACTGGTTTTGCTTTGGCGTTGGATCAACAAAAAATCGCCGGCCGTATTGCGTGTGCTGGTGGCTTTTCAAGCTAGTATGATCCTGATTTCCATCAGTTACTCCCATTTTCCCAATGTCGTAATCGTAAGGAATGGTGAACATCTGTCCCTGCTTACCCACCAGGCTCCGGACAAAACCATGCAGGCCCTGGGTTGGGCGTTGATCATTGGCAGCATTTTCATTCTTCCGGCCTTGTTCTACCTGTATTACAGTTTTCAGAAGAAAGAAGCATAAGGGAGAATTGGGTGATTTAGTGATTGGGTGATTTGGTGAATATCGGTCTTACCGGTATTCGGCGACTCGACATCTAGACGATGTGCAATCTCGTAAGTAAAATACATGGGCTTATGAAAAAACATTTCTTGTACGCAATTGCAATACTTTACTGTGGATGCATTTTCGCCAGCTGTGCGTCCTCTGGTGTGAAAAGAATAAAGGATATCCCTTTCGATAAGAAAAACAACCTGAAGCTTGACGTGTACGCTTCTGAAAAGATCACAGAACCGAAGAAGGTACTTGTGTTTGTACACGGCGGCCGGTGGAAGACGGGTAAAAAGTCGCAATACAAATTTTTTGGAAACAGGTTCGCCAGAAAGGGTGTTGTGACGGTTATCGTGGATTACCGGTTGAGTCCGCGGACGGATTACCGAGGAATGGCCGCCGACGTGGCTACCGCAGTTAAATGGGTGCAGGAAAATATCATTTCTTATGGCGGCAATGACCGGGAAATATTCCTCGCGGGACATTCGGCGGGAGGGCAACTTGCCGCTTTGGTCTCGGTTGACAAACGCTATTTCGATTCGTTAAAGATTGTTAACCCTGTCAAGGGCACCATCCTCATAGACCCTTTCGGTCTTAACATGTACAAATTTCTTTCTAACGAGTCCTTCAAGAAGGACCCTGTTTATTACGAAGTCTTTTCGAAAGATACCGTCGCCTGGAGGGATGGTTCGCCCGTATATCATTTAAACAAGTCCATGCCACCAAGTCTTTTATTTGTAGGTGGTAAAACATATCCAGTGATCACAGAAAGTACAAAGGAGTACTAGGCGTCACTCGCCCCTTATTTTCACGAAACGAAGATCATCACCGTGAAGAAAAAGAAACACATCCCGATGATCCTTCAGTTCTATAACGCTGACAATAAGGCGTACAAGGAGATCCTGGAGTTTATGAAATCTCTATGGTAATCCTTTAAAGCAAAAATCATTCTACTTGGGGTATAACCTTATTGGCGCACTTGTTCGTTCTTAGTAAGATCAACCCCTTTACTTATGATACGCAATTACCTGTTGATAGCCCTTCGCAACTTTCAACGTCAAAAAATGTTTGCGTTGCTCAATATGTTCGGCCTGGCGCTGGGATTAGCCAGCGCGATCCTCATATTTCTGTATGTAAGTGACGAACTGCAGTACGATACAATGCATCCCGATGCAAAAAACACGTACCGGGTTGGAGTGACATTTACCAATCCGGAAGGCCAGTCGAATGACAACACTACCTCTCCAGGATATCTCTCGCGGGCACTTAAGGATAACCGTCCCGAAGTCACAAACATTTCACGCATCGACTATATAGGCTATCCCACCTCTTTGCATCACAAAAAAACCGATAAGATCATCCTCACCGAGGAGATCAAATGGGCGGAACCAGGTTTTGAAAAGGTCATCTGGTTCAAATTGCTGAAGGGCAATCAGGAGAAGATGTTTGAAAATAATAACACGATCATTTTAAGTGAAACAGGGGCTAAAAGAATGTTCGGCGATCAGGACCCCTTAGGAGAAATCATTACTATAAAACACAACTTTGCCACGAATGGCCGTGAAGTGGACGTAATGGTCTCCGGTGTGTACAAGGACTTTCCCTCGAATTCACATTTCAAGGCCAAATATCTCGTTAACATAAACGCATTTCGAAGCGTTGTGACTGATTTCAATAATTACCTGGAGGGCACAAAATTTCAGCAGATCTCTTTCTTCGAAAATTACATCGTCCTGAAAGATGGTGCAGACATAAAACCGGTTGAAGCCGAATTGCAGAAGCTGTGTAAGCAAATGGTTGAGAATGACTCCGCGATCAGGGCGGGAGGTTTCAAAATGGCCGGCTTTCTGACCAGTGTTGAGAATTTACACTTCGATCCAAAAAATCTCTGGGAAAATGACAGTACGAGAGGTGACAAATCTTATCTGGTCATATTCAGTTCCGTCGCTTTTCTTATTTTGCTGATTGCGTGCATCAATTATATGAACCTTGCTACAGCCCGATCGGCGCGTCGTGCCCGTGAAGTTGGATTGCGCAAATCATTGGGAAGTAAACGGACACAAATCGCAAAACAATTTTTCTATGAATCGTTCATCATGACCCTTGGTTCTCTCCTCCTGTCGATCGTACTGGTGCTGATTTTCTTACAACCTTTCAACGACCTCGCACATAAATCGTTTACATTGATCTCGCTGCTCAATCCATACATGATCGCTATCGTGGCAACGATCGTACTGATAATGGCTTTGATCAGTGGCAGCTATCCTGCTATCTATCTTTCCAGTTTTCGTCCGGTTGAAGTCTTGAAAGGACAGGTCGTGCGTGGAACGGGCGCCGAAGTGTTCAGGAAAGGTCTGGTTACCATTCAGTATGCCGTCTCGCTCATTCTCATCATCTCCACATTTGTGGTCATCCGCCAGATGAGTTTTATGCAAAACACGAAGCTTAATCAGGCCGGTAGCCAGTTGCTGTCCATCCGCTATGGCGGCACAGCGCCACAAGCTAAATTCGAGGTATTCAAACAGGCTGTATTGCAGGACAAAGACATAGACCACGTGACCATGGCGAATCACCTCCCGCGCCTTGATTATTTTGGTTACATCGGGGCCCAGCTCAAGTTTCCGGAATTTGATGATAAGGATCTTAATTGGAAGCAATTGAATGTTGACTACGATTTTCCCAAGGCGTATGACCTTGAATTCGTCGCGGGCAGGGATTTTGAGATGGGTAATGTGAGTGATTCAACCTCTGTTATTCTCAACGAAGCAGCCATTAAGGTTTTAAATCAACCCATTGAGAAAGTAATCGGCTCCTCCATTAACGAACGGTATTACAACTTTGCCGCCCAACGTCAGGATACACGTACTTTCAAGGTGATCGGAGTAGTTAAAGACTTCCCCTATCAATCCATGCATCAGGCGATCGAGCCACTCATGATCAATCCTCATGTTCATTTCATCGACCGCATTGCCTACATCAAACTACCTCCCGGAAATTTTCAAGAGAAGATTGCATCCATTGAAAAAAAGTGGAAGGAAATCTTCCCGGGCCTGGGGTTTGACTATTGGTTCGTCAGTGATGAATTTAACAGGATGTATCTGATGGAGAATCGGGTTTCATCATTAGCCAAAAGTTTCGCTGTCCTGGCGATCCTCATTACTGTGCTTGGCGTGTTTGGATTAGCATCCTACACGGCAGAGCAAAAGACAAAAGAAGTCGGCATACGAAAAGTGCTTGGAGCGGAGGTGCTACAGGTAGTGTCAATGTTCTTGTGGGTATTCATCAAGATTTTTCTCATTGCCAGTATTATTGCACTACCCGTCGCTTACTATCTGGCAACATACTGGCTGGAAGGCTTTGTCTATCGTTCCGACATCAGCGTCCAGGTTTTCGCAGCGAGTGTTACGGGATTGTTGCTGGTGACGCTTTTCACCGTGAGTTATGAAACTTGGAAGGCTGCGCGCACCAATCCAGTGCACGCTTTGAGAAGTGAATAATTCAAGTCCCTGGTGCTGGATTGGACCTACTCGGACAACTACACGCCGCGCAAAATCAATAGCTGTATACTTGTACGTCTTAAGTTTGTTAACTTAGGGACCCAAGTCTCTCAGAATGCCATCGACCCCTGCCATCATCTTCATTCCGGATATCAGTGGTTTTACTCAATTCATGAGTACGCTGGAACTCGAGCATGCTTCCCACATCATAAGTTCTTTCCTGGAAACCATTGTACAGCAGGCCGAAAGTAAGTTTGAAGTCTCCGAGATAGAAGGCGATGCAGTCCTGCTTTATAGAAAGGGAGCGATGACCTCCAAGGACGAAATGCTGAGTCTCTGTACCGATATCTTCAAGGCTTTCCATTTGCAGCGCAAATCCATGCAACAGGTGGTGTTGTGCCATTGCGGCGCGTGCCAATCCATTATTAACCTTTCCGTTAAGTTTATTGTGCACGCAGGGATAATTTCAGAAATGAAGGTCAATAGATTCATAAAAGCTTCCGGCGTGGATATGATCATAGCGCATCGCCTCTTGAAGAATGGAATTGATTCTAACGAGTATATTCTGGTGACAGATAGTTTTATTCAACAACTTCAGGACACGACGGACCCATCCGGGCTGCTTTGGAATTCTTCCTCGGAAGTATTCCCATCTTTGGGTAAGATCAATTATCAATATGCGCTCCTGGAAAATCTGAAGTCCTCCATTCCCGACCCGCCACGGTATGAGATCAGCTATACAGCGCAGGAAAGTGCGATGTTCGATTTGGAGATCGAAGCCTTTTATAAGGATGTGTATATGACCTTGATTGACATTTCCGGACGCGTAAGGTGGCTGAAGGGATTGCATAAGGTGACTACTGAGGACCACCATCCCTCTGTTGGTTCACTATACCGTTGCTACTTTGATGACGTTGTTGTAGAGGTCACGCCGTCCATTGTAAGACACATGGAGGATGAAATCTTCTACGCCGAAACAATTATTGTTGAAGCATCGACCATCTATACTGTCAACGAATATCGACTCCGCCCAGTGGGAAAAGGGTGTCAACTGTCATGTCGCATTCTTGCGCTCGACGGTAAGGAATTGCACGAATCAACGCACGCCTTTTTGTTAGAAGGTCTTCAGCGATCATGTATACATCTGAAGTCGTTTTGTGAATCTACCACAATATCCAAGGATTAGAAACGACTGCTGCCAATGGTCGTTCCACCGTACCTTGTGAATTCGCGCACCCTACAACCTGCACTTACCGCTCAAATTAGCGCGACTTGAATTATGTCGGGAATACTCTAAATTGATCGCGAAAATATCTTAAACAGCCATGAACTACAGAGCCCTATCAACCCTGCTTCTACTTTCCGTTTCCTGTTTTACCTTCGCCGCCGACCTCAATGGCCATTGGCTTGGGAAGTTTGGGCCAGAGTCAGAAATCGGATTGAATCTTAAGACGGAGGCAAAAAAAATGTCCGGTACGATATATACGCCTGACGGCGAAGGGCCAATTTCAAATGGAAAATTTACCCAGAATACATTCTCTTTTACGTATCCAATGAATGGAGTTATCATTCAATTTACAGGCAGTTATAACGGCGACTCGATGGAGCTGTCGTACACAATGCAGGGAAAGGAAGTGAAAGGCACGCTATCAAGAATGAAAGAAGGCGAACCCCTCCGAATTACGCCGCGCATGCGACCACAAATGACGGAGTATTGGGAGCCAGTACCTAAGATCGTTGATCCGGGGCCATATCCTGGCATGGTAGCTCCTCCTTCTGATGCGATTGTGTTATTCGACGGCAAAGACTTGTCAAAGTGGAAAAGCCGCGATGGCAGTGAAGCTAAATGGAAAGTGGAGAATGGCTTATTCACCGTAGTAAAAGGTACCGGCGACATTACCACAAAAGAAAAATTTGGTGACTATCAATTGCATATCGAGTGGAAAATTCCGGAAGACATACAGGGACAAAGCCAGGCACGGGGAAACAGCGGCATATTCCTCCAGGATCTCAGCGATGATCTGAAGCAACCTGGCTACTGGTATGAGGTTCAGGTTCTAGACAACTACAACAATGCCACGTACGTCAACGGACAAGCTGGAAGCGTCTATAAGCAAAATCCACCGCTGGTGAATGCCATGCGCAAACCTGGTGAATGGAATGTCTATGACATCACGTACACTGCGCCGCGCTTCAAGGAGGATGGAACCGTGTTTACGCCAGCCCGCGTCTCCGTTATCCACAATGGAATACTTGTGCAAAACGATTACTCCATCCGCGGCCACACTGCTTATATTGGACATCCACATTACTTTGCTCCTCACGGTAAGGCGCCACTATCGCTGCAAGATCATGGAGATCCAAGCAAAGCGATCAGCTTTCGTAACATTTGGCTTCGCAAGCTGTGAGAATTGGGTGATTGGGTACCATTCACTTTTCACTTAGGTAGTATTTTCAATTCAATATTTCTGAAATCGATAGGTTGTCCTTCGCTCTGAAGAGCGACAAAACCTGATGTTAGTGGTTTGCCTGGCTTCCAAATAGCACTGTCGAACCCGTGAGCGACACCGCCACCCATGGTGGGTTTCGAATATTGAAGGACTGTGTCTCCGTTGATAATGTGCGTTACAAGCGAATCACCGAGTACGATAAGCTCGGCCGTAACCCATTCGTCTTTTTCAAATGTTCTTGAAGTGGAGTTTAAACAGTGCTGATCGTACAGCTTACCCTGATAGACGATGTCTGTACCGGGTGAGCACATATTTCCCGTTGGTCGTGGATTACCATCGCCAAGGCCTGCCAGAAATTGCATCTCCACAGATATCGGCCAATCCTGTTCCTTCAACATTTCATGAGGATCTTGAGAATGAAACATAACGCCGCTGTTCAGCATCGTATACTCTGGCGCGCCGCGTTGCTGCTCACCTGTAAAGTGATACTACAGTTTAAGGTGAAAATGGCTGAATGGTGTGTTGTAGTATAAATGTGCAAACTGATCATGGTAGTCCTCATACTGATCATAACGCACTTTTATCATCCCATCCTCTACCCTGAACGTATTGCCGAAGTTGACACCGGTATCATGATGATGAACTTTAACGGTCCAATCGCTGAGATCCTTGCCGTTAAAAAGTTTGATCCATCCTGTCCCGTTCTCTTCTTTTTTGCTACTGTGGTTGCAGCTTGCCGCAATAAATAGAATACCGATAATAAGATATTTGTTCATGCCATTGGGTTATTGATACAGTTAAAACCCCTGCTTTTGGGGGGTTGTGTTAAAAATTAATTTACAATAATTTTAATTGGATTCAGCGTGGAACCAAAACCGAAAATGGTTCGAAATGATTCGATAGGGTAGTCTGTCAAGGCTACCCTTCTTATTTTTGCGGGATCCAACTACCAGCCGCACGGGTCGCAATCAACTTTGTTCTTCACTTAACTAACAAAAGCATAGGATGCTTCATATTTTGCATATTAAATACACGTGCCAATGAAAATCCTTCTTACGACAATCCTTGCCATCTTCTTAATACAAATACAGGTGTCCGTTGCCCAATCATCATCGCATGGTGAAATCAAAGGACCTTTTACCTGGAAGAGCAACATCTATCCCGAAACTCAGCGCCAGTATTGGATTTACGTACCCAGCCAATACGACGCTACGCGAGCTGCCTGTCTCATGGTCGTCCAGGATGGATTATCACGCGCGACGGGCTGGCATCTCCCGCAAATTCTTGACTCACTGATTGACTTAAAAAAAATACCACCCATGATCGGTTTGTTTGTTGATCACGGTACAGTTACCCCCGTCATGGAGAAAGCATATCCACGATATAACAGGAGCTTTGAATATGATGCAATGGGCGACCGGTACGCGCGTTTCCTGGTGGAGGAGCTGTTGCCAGAACTGCAACGATCATACAACATAAGTTCAGATCCGAACGATCGATCAATTGCAGGGGCCAGTTCTGGCGCTATATGTGCGTTCAACGTTGCATGGGAACGTCCCGACAAGTTCAGAAGGGTGTTAAGCACGATCGGAACATATGTCGGCCTTCGCGGAGCAGATGAGTTCGTCACCCTTGTCCGAAAAACGGAATCAAAACCATTGCGGGTATATCTCGAAGATGGCAATCAGGATCTCAATATCTACGCGGGTGACTGGTGGATGTCCAATCAATCGATGCTTTCTGCATTGACGTATGCAGGCTACGAAGTTAATCATGCCTGGGGTACCGGAGGCCATGATAGCAAACATGCTATTACAATACTGGCTGATGCGCTTGTTTGGCTGTGGAAAGACTATCCCACGCCAGTCGACACACACAAAGGAGTTTCGGCAAGAATAAACTTGCTGCTGGAAAACGAAGCATGGCACGAAGTCGGTCTGAATGGCATTAACGCGTCGAAGCTGGCCGTTAACAACCATGGTGATATCTTTTTCGCCGCCGGACAAAACATTTATAAAATCGGAGAAGACAACAATATAAAAATGCAATTGAAGCTAAAAAGTAATGGCGACGCAATTGCCGCCACTGCTGACGATATGCTTTATGTTTCGTTGCCTCAACAGCGAAAGATCATTAGCATCCATCCCTCAGGTAAGGTTGCCGATGAAATTGCGGACTGCTCCGCTGCTTATTTATGCGCATCAACGAAAGGATTGTACTTCACAGAGACGGTAAAAGATAGGATTGGATTTTACGATTTCAAGACCAGGAAAATTACTTACCATAACATTTTACGCCCGACGTCACTGGCCATTTCAGCAGAAAAAACTTTTCTCCACGTTGGCAACGACAACACCCGCTTTGGGCATTCATTTCGAATTAACAACGATGGATTACTGGATGCGGGACAAGAATATGTTTACTACCACGAATCCTATGATCAAAAAAAGCAAGGTCAGGGTGGCATGTCGGTCGATGCTGAAAACTTACTGTATACTGCCACCGGCTCCGGACTTCAGGTGGCAGACCAGCTCGGAAGGGTAAATTTTATTTTTTCTGGCCTTCCTAAGATCATTGATGATGCAAAGCTGGCCGGAAGTGAGCTAAACATGCTCTACGTTACGAGCAATGGGAAACTGTTCCGCAGAAAAATATCAGCAAAAGGCACCACTCCATTCGGTGCACCTGTGTCGCCTCCCAAACCCGGTCTCTGATGTGACGCACTTTGATAGGTTACCACATGGCCAATACCGCGCAGCAACAGAACCGATGGCTTCCTGATTTTTGGGACAGGGGGTTAATTCTTGGCCCCTGCGTCTTTGGAGCTTTCCGGTGTACCATCCGTAGTATAGGTAAGCACTATCTTTTCACCGTCCTTTTTGGCGTTAAATGAATAGTATTCTGGCGTAAACACAGTCTTGCCCCCAACTAATTTTTCTGAATAGTGAAGCTTCCAAAATCCTTTGTCCTGTAAATCTGCATGGTCCTTTTGAAATGACTTAAGCACAGCAACAGGGACTTCACCGTCCGCAAGCTTTTTCGTTTTTTCAAAAGTACTTTGAGCAAACCCGGTTCCAGCACAGACAAGTACCGTAAACATTGCACTTAGGATTAATTTCTTCATGATGTTCGTTCGTTATTAAGATGATTGATAATGAATACTGTTTGAAACGCAATGTCTGATGTAACGTTCGGTATAAATTTGGCTTTTCGATAACCGGATAATTCTATCTATAATCGGCAAAAATGATTGGTACGTGTACCCCAGGCGTGGTGTCCAAAAAAAATTGATTTTACGATAAAGTTGCGATGACTCCGCAACATTCAGTATTCATTTTGTATCTTCAATCCATAAACTATATCAGTTGATGCAAATGTGCATCCCACACCTGGCACAACATCATCTCCAAGACGTATGACGCTGAAATGTTCAGTTTCGTTTTTTTTTGCGATTGTGTCTTATTACGCTCATGGACAGGCTTTGCATCTTTATAAGATCCAGGCACACACCGATCCATTTAAAACAACATGGGCGGATAGCGTCTATATGTTTCCCACGTTCCAGGAGGGAAAGATCACATTCATGACGGGCTTTTCTCCTGAACAGGATTTGAAACTAAATTACAACCTGTACTTTGGTCAGATGGATTTCATCAATAGTAAGGGTGATACGCTTCAAATTAAGCCTGCCCCTACTATAAAACTTGTAAATATTGGAAAGCATTGGTTCCTGTATGACCCTAAGAAAGGTTATATCGAATTATTGGTTCAATCTCAGGTCGCGCTCGGCGTTTTGACCGTTATGCGTACCGAACGCATGGACTACGTCTCGGGCACCATTCCGCCGGGACAATCGGCTGACATACGAAGCTTGCCCTCTGTTTACGACCGATACTACTCCGTCAGAGAAACGTATTACCTGATTGACAATAAAAATAGGTTATTCAAAGCCATGCAGTCTACCTTAGTCAAGCTCTTCCCAGTCAAGCGTGCGGCGATCAAGGCCTACATTTCAACACACCATACTGACTTCACTAAGCGCGCAGACCTGATAGAACTTTTGGCATTCTGTCATCAATAGTTTTTACATGAATTAACTTTACTCCTTCATACCGACCAGATCCAAAAGAAAGGCATACTCCTGCGCAGTTTCCTTATATACTTTGAACCTGCCCGTAGTTCCTCCGTGGCCCGTCTCCATATTTGTCCGTAGGAGCAATGTATTGTTATCAGTTTTCATATCCCTCAGCTTTGCTACCCACTTTGCTGGCTCCCAGTATTGGACCTGCGAATCGTGAAGGCCGGTCGTTACCAGCATGTTGGGATAGTTTTGGGCCTTGACCTGATCATATGGTGAATATTCAAGCATATACATATACGATTCCAATTTTTTTGGATCACCCCATTCGTCAAATTCACCAGTCGTCAGGGGGATATCATCATCGAGCATAGTTGATACCACATCAACAAATGGCACCGCTGCAATGACCCCTTTGAATAAGTCCGGGCGCATGTTTACTACAGCACCCATGAGGAGTCCACCGGCACTTCCGCCAGTGGCAAAAAGCTTATCTGGAGATGTATAGTCTGACGCAATGAGAAACTCTGCACAGTTGATGAAATCCTTAAATGTATTCTTTTTCTTAAACATCTTTCCATCGTCATACCATTGCCGGCCCATCTCCTGACCTCCACGAATGTGCGCCATGGCAAAAATAAATCCGCGATCGAGTAAGCTTAGTCTCGTGGCTGAAAAGCTCGGGTTAACGCTAATGCCGTACGAACCATATCCATACAACAGGGTTGGATTTTTACCGTCTTTCTTCATTCCCTTTTTGTATACGATTGATATAGGCACCTTGGTTCCATCGTCTGCCGTAGCCCATAGCCTTTCCGTGATAAAATCATTGGCGTTGTAGCCACCAACAACCTCCTGTTGCTTCAAAAGTACCCGCTTCCTGGACTTCATGTCGTAATCGTAGGTTGAAGCGGGCGTCGTCAATGAAGTATAGCCATACCTCACGAGGTCGGTATTCATGTCCATGTTTATCGATGGCGTAACAGTATATGCTGCCTCTCCAAAATCCAGGTAGTGACGTTCATTTGATTTAAGGTCGATGACCTGCATCATCGTGTTTGCGTTGGCCCGCTCATTCAATACGAGGTAATCTTTAAATACCTCAATCCCTTGCAGTAAAGTGTCCTTCCGGTGCCCGATCTTTTCCTTCCAATTGTCTCTGGCTGTCTTGTTTTCCGGCGTGTCCATCAGCCTGAAGTTAATCGCGTCCAGGTTTGTAACGATGTAAAATCTATCGTTATGGTGATCGATGCTGTACTCTAAACCACGTTCGCGCGGGCTGAATTCCTTGAAAGTACCATCGGGTGTGTTCGCGTTCAAGACCTGATAATGATTGGTCAGTGTGCTCCCCGCCCAGATCACCAGGTATTTTTTTGATTTGGTTTTATAGATTCCTGTATAAAATGTTTCGTCTTTTTCTTCCGAAACAATTTTGTCCGTGGTGGGGTCTGTTCCGAGCCTGTGTTTCACTACCCATCGCGAACGCAACGTCATGGAGTCCTTTCTAACATAGAAAAACGTTTTGTTATCATTTGCCCACGTGACATCACCTTCTGTGTTCGGAATAGGTTTGCCAGTTATTTTTCCAGTAGTTAGATCTTTAACATAAATAGTATACTGGCGACGGCTCACGGAATCTTCTGCATAGGCCAACAGTTTGTTGTCCTCGCTTACCGAGAGGTTCGCGATGGAATAATAGTTATGACCTTTAGCCATTTCGTTGACGTTCAGCAGTATCTCTTCTTTGCCTTCAAGGGATCCCTTCTTTCGGCAATACACAGGATACTCCTGTCCCTCTGTGTACCTGGTATAATACCAATATCCATTGTTCCTGTATGGGACCGACTGATCGGTCTGTTTGATACGTCCTACTATTTCCTTGTAAAGCTTTTCCTGTAATTTTCCCGTATGCTTCATGGTCTCGCGCAGATATTCGTTCTCCTGATCGAGATAGTTGATGACCTTTGTTGTCTGCTCGTCCTTCTTTTCAGCGTTTTTTTGAGTGTCACTGAGCTTCATCCAGTAATAATTGTCAGTCCGGGAGTTACCGTTGGCTTTAATTTCCCGTGCGATCTTCTCAGCGACAGGTGGCTTTAACTTTGATTTGTCTACAGTCATCGGCAATTCTTCTTTAGGAGTTTTACAAGCGTACATTCCAATGGTTAACAAACCCGAAATCAAAGCGAGATTAATTCTGTTCATGGTAGAATAGCTATGAAGTTGACCGATCAATGACTGGGATTACATGGGCGTCAAGAAGAAAGGTAACATGACGTCTTTGGATTTGAAAAGATTTAAGCACATTCCTTGTCAACAATTTTGCTCCTTCGCAATTTGTTTTATTATTGATGTATGGCAAACCCTTACATATCGCTGATGAAGACGGCCTGGCATTATGCCCGCCAGGAGAAAAAGCGTTATGTGTTTGTGTATTCTCTTTTTATCCTGTCAGGTGGTGTTAATGCTCTGTTTCCCCTGCTCTACGGCTGGTTCATTAATGCGATGCAAAAAGAGGGGCTTCAACACCTTCATTATGCGTGGCTTTATGCGGGTGCATATCTTGTGTTGAAAATTGCGGAATGGACTTTCCACGGTCCGGCCAGGATCCTTGAGCGTCAGCTGGCATTCAATCTAAGCAGAAATTATTTGCAGGAAATATATCACCAGACGTTGCATCTGACTGTCAAGTGGCATCAGGATCACCATAGCGGAGCGACCATAAACCGAATCCGGAAAGCTTATGAGGCTTTGAAAGATTTTTTTCAGAATGGGTTCATGTATATGTACGCGCTATCCAGATTCTCCTTTTCATTTATCGCGATGATATTTTTTTCGCCACTGTTTGGCGCGATCAGTGTATGTCTCGGCATCCTGACTGTCTTCGTGATTTTTAAATTTGACAAACCTTTTATCAAGGCTGTTGATGAAACTAATGAAAAAGAACACGTCGTTTCGAGCACACTATTCGACAGCCTTTCCAATATCATCACGGTAATAACACTGCGCCTCGAGAAGCGTATGGAGGATAGTGTTTTAAAAAAGGTGATGGACGTATTTCCACCTTTTATGAAAACGGTAAAGTTGAACGAAGGGAAATGGTTTGTTGCAGACATGCTTGTCAGCATAATTTACGTTGTGACGGTCGTGGGTTATATCTATCAGCATTGGGAACCCGGACAAGTATTCATGGTGGGTAGCCTCGTCGCCTTACTGGGATTTGTCAACCAGTTTACAAGTGTTTTTCACGATGTTGCGTGGCAATACACCCAGATTGTACAGTACGATACGGACGTACAAACAGCCCGGTTCATTTCGCAGGCTTACAAAGAACAACATCTGCCCGATGAAGTTCTCGAATTACCGTCGGACTGGCGAAGCATCGCTATCAGCGGACTGAATTTCTCTCACAAGGAAACCTACTCTTTACAAGAACAGGCGCATAGCCTCCACGACATTTCCATACTGCTGGAAAAAGGGAAAAGAGTTGCCCTCGTTGGCGAGAGTGGCAGCGGCAAAAGTACTTTGTTGGCGCTCTTAAGGGGACTATACGATACCGAACCTGGTACCGTCATTAAGGTCGATAACAAGATGGACATATCCATGGGTAGCATTTCCAATTCGATAACCCTATTTCCACAGGAACCGGAGATTTTTGAAAACACCATAGAGCACAACATCACGCTCGGGTTGCCTTTCGAGGAATCCGACATTATGGACGTTTGCGAAACCGCTCACTTTACAGAGGTTCTCACACATCTGCCAAAAGGATTGCAGTCCAACATTCAGGAAAAAGGTGTGAACCTTTCCGGAGGTCAGAAACAACGATTGGCACTGGCCCGTGGGATACTCGCTGCTAAGACAAGCGAAATCATACTGCTGGATGAGCCAACAAGCAGCGTCGATCCAAAAACAGAGATAGAGATCTACGATAGGCTATTTGAAGAATGCAAGGGTAAGGTTGTTGTCTCAAGTCTCCATCGCTTATACCTGCTTCGCTACTTCGACTACGTGTATGTCCTTCGCAATGGCCGGATCGTCGACGAAGGCACCTTTGAACACCTCCGATCCACCAGTCCCGCTTTTCAAGAACTATGGCGCCATCAGGAAGAGAAAAAACCGATCACAGGCTAGTTGGCAAAATGCATTTTCACCGCTAAGACGCAAGGGTGCGCAAAGTGCCGCAAAGATCTTAGCGGTGGCCCTGCATTTCATTCATAATTCATAATTTCTCTCAGTACTTATTCTTCCTCCTATGCACACTCGCCTCTCTCGACATTCTCCCCGATTGCTTCCCCAGGCGCTTCTTGTCTTCAGCGGAAATTTCGAACCGGCGTTGTTCTTTCATAAGCTTAATGTAACTGTTATAGATTGCACTGTCGAGCGCTCCGCTACTCAGTGCAGCCACAACAGCACAACCAAGTTCATTCACATGTGTACAATCGGCAAAGCGACACGATGATGCCAGCTTGTTGATTGCAGGGAACATTTCATTCGCCTGTTGTCCAATCTCGTGCGTAACACCAAATTCTCTCATGCCAGGAGTATCTATGACAAGGCTGCCATTCGGAAGTTTAAACAAATCGCGTGAGGTCGTAGTGTGTCTGCCTTTGTTGGTCGATTCACTAGTCAAACTCGTCCGTTGCACATTCAGGTCAAGCATCCTGTTCAGCAAGGAACTTTTCCCCACTCCTGATGAACCAATGAGTACGTACGTCTCACCCGGTATCAATGCAAGCTCTATGAAGTCATCAATGCCGTGACCGGTGAAAGTGCTACATAAAAAAACAGGACAATCGCGTTTCAACTTAAGTACTTCTGTCCTGTATGCCTCTGGATCTGTAACCAGATCAGTTTTATTCAGGACGACGACGGTTTTTATGTTGCACGCGGCAAGCTGAACCATGTATCGCTCAAGCCGCATGAGGTTGAAATCATTGTCAAGTCCCTGGACAATGAAGGCACAGTCCAGGTTTGTAGCAAGAATTTGTCGTTGAGCTCCGGCACCAGGATTCTTCCTCGCCAGTTCATTTTTTCTTGGCAATACTTCAATAACATAGCCCATCGTGTCATAGTCCATATAAAAGACCCAGTCGCCTATTTTTGGTAAGTCTTCCGGCAAAGTTCCAAATAAAAGTTTACCAGATAACTCGGTCTCTATTTCTCCTTTAGACGAGATGAGATGATACTTAAAGCCTTTGATTGAAATTACTCGCCCAACTGGAAGCCTATCCTTATTGTTTGCGCGAGAGTATTGTTCATGGAAATTATTCCAGCCGAAATTATTTAATGTTATCATGTTAAAAAAGAATGTATGAAATGAATGCAACGCTCAACGACGGAGGCGCACTCAATTGTTTGGATTGTGAATAGTACTCAGGAAGTATTTATTTGAACAGGCAATTGCCCGTTCTAGGCTACAATTCCAAAGGAAAGGGATCGATATGAAGGTATCGTTGTCATACGCCTCAAATGTACTCAAAATATTTTAAGTACGCCCGCACGGGAAGCGATTGACTATACCAATATCCACTGATCTGCAGACTGCTGTGCGACCTCCGAAATGGATGTCCGTGACGGAATATCGAGATAGGGATAGGTTACTTTTGATAAGTATAAACCTTGTGGATAGGCCGGCTCAATAATTTTTGGAGTTTCTCTCGACTTCAGGTGATGCTCAAATTCGTCTACAGAGAGTCCACCCTCCCCGATCTCCAACAATCTGCCTACGAGAATGCGGATCATTCTCCCAAGAAATCTATTTGCTGAGATTTGAAAGCGAAGCTTGTCACCGTTGCTGTCTGCGAACCACCTTGCAACCGTTACACGGCAGATGGTGTGGTCGTAGTCTGCCGGCGTTTTGCAAAAAGCGCGAAAGTCGTCATACTTTGTTAATAGGGCTGTGGCAGCCTTCATCTTATTCAGATCCAGATCTTTTTGCAAGTACAATGCACTCGTCTGACTCAGGAATGGGTCTTTGTACGTATGAATGAAGTAGTCATAGGTACGCAGAATCGCGTCGAATCGTGCGTGATGATTTTCTTCCACGGGAATGATGTCAAAAATGGCAATGTCTGAGGGTAAATTTTTATTCAACCTGAACAACAAATCGAAATCCCAGACTTGTTGAACATCGACGTGGAAAAAAAATTGACTGGCATGTACCATCGCATCGGTCCGGCCGCAACCCATAATCGTAACGGGTGTTTTGAGGACCTGGCTAAGGGTTGATTCAAGAACCTGCTGGACACTGACGATGCCGGGCTGAAATTGCCAGCCCCGGTAGTTGTAGCCACTATATCCAATGTGAAAAAAGAAACGCAAACAATAAATGGTTTTTTTCGATTGATAACTAAGGCAAAGGTAGTTGATTAAATGGTGACCCCATATTCGCTACGCCTAAGGTGGAAACGTCCTTGCAGCTTGTATGTAATTTAGCTTATCTTTTCCCGCCTAAACACCCATCATAAGATGAAGTACTTTCAGATATTGATCCTGATCGCATTGCCCGTTATTGTAACTGCGCAGGAAGCCAAGAAGGATTCCACAAAAAAAGAAGCTGATAAAAAAATTAAGCTGCCGCTGAAGGTTGACAGGAAAATACCCATCAAAACTACAGAGGGCACATGGATGTCGCTCGACGTGAGTCCTGATGGAAAAACCATAGCTTTTGATTTTCTCGGCGATATATTCACGATGCCCATTGGCGGTGGTAAACCCGTGCAATTCACTAAAGGGCTCGCATTTGATTCTCATCCAAAATTCAGTCCTGACGGAAGCAAATTACTTTTTATTACGGATCGTAGTGGCGGGGAAAATATCTGGTGGTTTGCACTCGACAAAACCGACTCCTTGCAGGTTACCAAGGGAGATTCTGATCACTACCAATCTGCTGAATGGACTCCTGACGGAAATTATATTGTCGGATCGCGGGGGACACGCAATCTGAAGCTCTGGATGTTTCACAAAGATGGCGGTTCGGGTGCCCAGTTGATATCAAAGCCCGAAAATCTTAAAACTGTAGAGCCCGCCTTTGGAAATGATGGCCGATACATTTGGTATGCTCATCGCACAGGTGCCTGGAATTATAATGCCCAGTTCCCACAATATCAATTGGGGATATACGATCGTGATAACGGTGAAACTGAAGTAAAAACATCGCGGTATGGCTCCGCTTTTTCACCCACGCTGTCGCCCGATGGAAATTTTCTGGTTTATGGTTCTCGTTTCAACGGCCAAACGGGTCTCGTACTCCATCATCTGAGTACAGGCAACGAGAAATGGCTCGCATATCCGGTTCAGCGTGACGAGCAAGAATCCATTGCCCCCCTTGGTGTATTACCGGCAATGTCATTTACGCCCGATAGCAAAGAACTCGTCGCTTCTTACGGTGGAAAATTTTACCGGATTCCGGTCGCGGGTGGAGATGCTATTAACATCCCATTTCAAATGGAGACGGAATTTTGGATGGGCCCGCGCCTCGACTTTAAATTTCCCATTAAAGATGATAAGGACTTCATTGCTACGCAGATCAGAAATCCAGTTGTATCTCCAGATGGAACGAAGATAGCGTTCACAGCTTTGAACAGGCTTTACACCATGGTGTTACCTGACGGTACCCCGAAGCGCGTGAGCACATTTGATTTTAATGAAGCACATCCCGCATGGAGCCCCGACGGAAGCCAGCTCGTTTGGTCATCCTGGGAAAATAATGGAGGACATCTATACAAACTTGATTTTAAACTAAAAGGCGCAAAGCCTCAACGCCTCACGAACACTGCGGCCAGGTATTCAGAACCTGCATGGACTTTTACGGGAAACAAAATAGTATTCCTGCGCGGCGCCGCTTACAACTTTTCGGAGGATCCGGATCCGGTAACATTTTCCAGTCAGGAAGAAATTGCCTGGATCAGTGGCGACGGTGGAACAGTTAACGTCATTGACCGGGCGCGTGGCAGATTCAATCCGCATTTTGTAAAAACAGATGACAGGATCTACCTGTATGGACCAACGAAAGGCCTTTTGTCTATCCGGTGGGATGGCACTGACGAAGAAGAGCTTGCCAAGATCACCGGGATCACAACGTATGGATCCAGCACTGAGAACCACTGCATGCTTATTGAATCGGCAACAGATCCAAAGCGCGAACCAAGCAACGCTGATGTGATCGAGATGTCACCGATGGGAGACAAAGCGTTCGCGCAGATCAACAATGAAATTTATGTTGTGACCATTCCTAAAACAGGAGGTGAAGTCCCTAAGATCTCGGTTGCAGACGTGGAAAAATCTCAATTTCCCGCCAGCAAGATCACGCGGCTTGGTGGCGAATTTCCAACGTGGAACAATACAGGAAAGATCGTCTACTATTCGCTTGGTAATGCATTCTTTACGTACAAACTCGATGAGGCGTACGCAAAAGAAACTGCCTGGCGAAAGAAGAAGGCGCTCGAGGAAAGGATAAAAGCGGAATCAAAGAAGGACGGCAAAAAGGACGAAGAAAAGAAGGAGGACAAGAAAGATGAGAAAAAAGAAGACGTATACAAGCCCAATGAACTTCGAGTAAAAGTCATCATTCAAAAGGACATACCACTGGGTAAGATTCTGCTGCAGCACGCGAGACTGATTACAATGAAAGGTGAAGAGGTCATAGAAGACGGAGACATATTAATAGAGAACGCCCGGATCAAACAGGTCGGCGCAACCGGGTCACTAACGGTTGACAATGGTGTACAAAAAATGGATCTGCAGGGAAAGACTATCGTTCCGGGTTTTGTCGATACTCACGCTCACATGTGGCCGGCCTGGGACATTCATAAGAATCAGGTATGGATGTATGCAGCCAATCTTGCTTACGGCGTTACCACAACCCGCGATCCGCAAACCGGCACAACCGACGTTTTGACGTATAGTGATCTCGTTGAAGCCGGTGAGATCATTGGCCCCAGAATTTATAGCACAGGACCTGGCGTCGGATATTGGTTCTACAATCTCAAGGATTACGATCAGACGAAGGACATCCTGAGGCAGTATTCTGAATATTTCAACACCAAGACGATCAAGATGTATCTCACGGGAAATCGGCAACACCGCCAATGGATCGTTCAGGCTTGTAAGGAGCAAGGCTTGATGCCAACGACAGAAGGCGGCCTCGATTTCAAATTAAACATGACAAATTTGATTGACGGGTATTCGGGCCATGAACACGCATTCCCTATTTATCCTTTATACAAGGACTTCACCAGCGCGGTGGCAGAAGCTAAAATAACGTATACCCCTACGTTGCTTGTTGCTTATGGTGGCCCATGGGCAGAGAACTTCTACTATGCCACTGAAAATGTCAACGGCGATGTGAAATTGAATCACTTCACAGCCAAGTCTGAACTTGATCAAAAATCGAGACGTCGCCCGGGATGGTTCATGAAAGAGGAACATGTATTCCAGCACCACGCGACATTTGTGAACGATCTCGTGAAAGCCGGCGGCAACGCAGGCGTGGGATCTCATGGTCAGCTCCAGGGTTTGGGTTATCACTGGGAACTGTGGAGCATCGCTTCCGGGGGCATGACAAATCACGATGCATTAAAGGTAGCCACCATCCACGGTGCCCGCGCGCTGGGTCTGAGCAGCGATATTGGAAGTATTGAACCTGGTAAGCTGGCGGACCTTGTCATCCTTGATAAGAATCCACTCGAGAACCTGCGTAACTCGAATACGGTCAATAAGGTCGTGAAGAATGGAAGAATTTATGATGGCAATACGCTCGATGAAGTTTATCCTCTGGTGCGCAAAGCGCCATCGTTTGGAAATGAGCAAGCGAAGCCGGAGGCATTGCCGGGAGTTAAATAGCAATTATGAATTATGAGTTATGAATTATGAATTGAAAGGCAGTTTACCGCAGAGGCGCTAAGGTGCGCTAAGTGCCGCAAAGATCTTAGCGGTCCTTTGCGGATCTTTGCGCCTCTGCGGTGAAGCTGTATTTATTTTGTCCAGTAGTCTACGACGGTGACTTTATCGAGATGGGGTGATAGAACGTCAACGAAGGCTTTGTGATCTGGATGGATAAGGTAGTCATCCCTGTCTTTGTCACTGGAGAAAGTGACGAAGAAGCAATGAGTTAATCCTTGGTTTAGATTTTCAGGGCTGCTGTTCGTTCCCCACTCGTATCCCTTAATCAATTTGATTTTTCCTGATAAGGCTGAAAAAGCATCTTCTACTTTTTTGACGTCCGCCGGCGCGGTCCCGTCCTTGAATTTGAACAGTACTACATGTCGCAGGACTTTAGCGTCTGACTTTTGTGCTTGCGATGCAGTTGTTGCCATGAATATCAATGACGTTAAAACCAAGAAGAATATCCTTGCTTGTTTCATAAATGGAGGTTAGCATTTCGTAAAATATGTTCGCTGTAAGGCGACTTCAATCCTGGGAATTAAAAGCCCCATTTCTTCATTACCGCGAAATCTTCCTTCGCACATGCTATCGGGGTCATTCCCTGATACGATTCCTGTTCAATGATAAAATGTTTTGTTCCTCCAGCTTTGCGTCCCAGATCGATCACCTCTTTGGTGTTGACAATGCCTTTGCCCAGTATGGTACTCTCAAATTCATGATTGTTTCCCCCTTTGGCGCTCTTGATTTCGTCTTTGACGTGCATCGATTGAAATCTACCCGGATACTGGCGAACGATATCGATAGCCTTGGCGCCACCATTGTATAAATTACCGATGTCTAGTTGCTGGACTACGAGGGCAGGATCTGTCTCTTTGAGGATAATGTCATAGATCGCGACGCCATCAAGCTTTTCACTGAATTCAAAGTCATGGTTGTGGTAGCCAAACTTCATTCCCGACTTCTTACACAGTTCGCCAGACTTATTGAACACTCCCATAAAACGCTTGAGGTCATCGCTGGTCTTGCGTAAGGTTTGATCCAGGGAGGGCGAAATCACGAACTCCTGGCCAACGACTGCGGCATCTTCCACGGTGTACTTCCACAGATCCGTAAAATCCTTTGTTGCCTCATTCCAGTGCTGTTTCCCCATAACGGTATGACCACTGGGCATTTTCAGTCCAAGATCATCCAATACCTTTCTGAAATCTTTAGCGCTGTGTCCGTAGAACTTACGATCGACATAGTTTGCGTGTTCCACATTTTTGTACCCTATCGTCGCCAATTGCCGCATGGTGCCGACCGGATCCGCTTTCATATCGTCGCGCACCGAATACAGTTGTATGCCCATGACCTCTCCGGCGGGTTTAATTCGGGCCAATACTGAATTCACCAGTGCACTGCTTCCGAGGACGCTTAATGTACCTTTCTTTATGAAATCTCTTCTTGATGTGCTCATCTGTTTGTGTGGTTGGGTTGAATATTCTTCTTTTTGCGGACTCAATATATAACTTTTCACGAACTGCTAAACATGCTTTGTGACGAACTGATAGACCTGTGTATAATGCTTGATGAGATTCTCCCAATCAAACGTAGAAGAGTTGTTTTCCACGTTATTGCGCTGCATAATACGTTGACGCATGGTTTGTTGTAGAAAATTGTACATCACGTCAGCCAGCTGATTGGCAGACCACTCGAAAGTGCGTTTGCCCCTCTCTATCACAAATAGCCCGTATTTCTCATGGTCCTCAATGTGTTGCTTCACATAATCGCCAAAACCAGAAAGGTCACTTGTTATGGACGGTATGCCACTTGCCATGCATTCGAGTGGTGTATATCCCCAGGGCTCATAGTAGCTGGGAAAAATACCCAGATGACAGCCCCTCACAAATTGATTATAGTCCATCGCAAATAATGGATTGCTGGTGGAGATGAAGTCAGGATGATAGACGATCTTCACGGGATCATGCTGGTTGTTCAGCAATTTTTTCGCGTGTATGGCCGCCAGCATTTCATCACTTTCTTCGTCGACGAGGCGATGGGTTATAACCGGTGGATTTATTTTGGTCCTCCATGATTGCAGTGTGCGACGGTAGCGAAGTTTCCAATACTCATCTACGAACTTGTTGAGATCGGGAAGGTGGTTGTCTTCCTGCATCGTACTTTCATAAAACAACCGTTTCCCCACCTGTTCCTGGATTGCCGCGGTAGTTTGGAGAATCTCCTGCATCATCGCTTTGGATTGCAGGACTTCAGGAATAATGCTGAGAAAGTCACGTCTCGTAATGATGAACATGACAATCGTCACATCAGATTTTTCCTTCTTCAGCCTTTGGTTGAGTTTAAACAGTGCTTCAATCGTCAGATCATAACCCTTGTTCCTGAACTCATACCGTCCCGACGTGAAGAAATACAATGTCTTATCCAGGTCGAATGGATACGACTGAAAGAAATGCGCCATGATAAACCGATGGATCTCTTCCTTGTATTGCACATGTTGGTTTTGAAATTCATGGAGCGCTTCGAATCGTTCGATGTTCAATCCATTGGGAAGCACAACATCGGGTTTCCGCTTGAGTAGGTGCTTACACTCGCGGGCCGTTACTTCACTGACGGTAGTCAACGCATCGGCTTGCTGCGCACACATGTATTCAATTTTGGTTTCAGTCTCAATACCGAATCTCCTGGACTCCTCCTCCCAATTAAAAAAAGGAAGGTGGGCATAGAATAATGGAGAATTAATGGCCAGGTGACGGCCGAGCTGTGTCGCGTGGGTTGTAAACACAGTTTTAACCGGCATCTTTTCTTTCTTGATATCCAGGATCGGCAGACTCGACATCCATTCGTGAAAATGACCAATGATCATGTTTGCCTTGCCGCCCAACCGCACCAGTTCATCAAAGAACAATTTAGTCAGGTAGCCAAAAGCAATCACTTTGTTGATAAGGGCACTATCTGTTGGCGTGTTAATCCCGTGGTTTTTCCACAAGAGGTATTTAACAACGTTCATTGTCTTTGCCGGCACCACGTTGGGATTCAACAATACAACGCGGGGTTTTCCCGTCACCAGCCATTCCGCATAATGAACATCCAGACCTTTCTTGCGAAGAGCGGCTGCGACCTGTCCAAACAAGTCCTGTGAATCGTCGAGCGACTCCAGTTCAGCCTGTATATTTTTCCCCAAATAAGGCCCTACCATACAATAAGGGCCATTCGCATGTTGCACCATCGCTGGCGCTTTGGAGCGTATAACGGTATAGATACCCCCAACCTGATTGCAAACTTCCCATGCTACCTCTACAATGCAGGACGGGGGAAACTTGTCTTTTAGTTCGGATGCGCGTTTTGGCATTTTTGTGGCCAGAATGGCCGATTTAGCTCGTTATTTCTATTTGTTAAATGTCAAAATTTCTGGAATCCAATAACCCCTTTCAATGGATTATTTTTTGTTAAGGATGTTCCGGAGATTAGAAATATGAACTTTGATAAATTCACTATAAAATCGCAAGAGGCTTTACAGAAGGCTGCAGAGATCGCCTTGAATAAACAACAACAAGCTATTGAGCCTGGCCATTTGTTAAAGGCTATTCTGGAAACGGATGAAAATGTTTCCACCTACTTGTTCAAAAAGTTGAATGTGAACGAGAACCTTCTTCAGGCAAGACTTGAGGAAGAGCTTAGGTCCTATCCTCACGTCACCGGCCAGCAGCCTTATCTCTCATCAGCAACGAACACGATCCTACAGCAAGCAGAGAAGGAACTTAAAGAGTTCAAAGATGAATTCATTTCCATCGAACACCTTCTGTTGGCAATTCTTGCATCAAAAGATAAGATCTCTTCAGTGTTAAAAGACGCTGGCGTGGAACGACCCCGATTGATAAAAGCTATCAAAGAACTGCGGGGAGGCTCCAAAGTCACGGATCAAAATGCGGAGTCCAAATACAAGTCGCTTGAGCGCTATTCTAAAAATTTGAACGACCTCGCCAAGAATGGCAAGATCGATCCCGTCATTGGCCGCGATGAAGAAATCCGGCGCGTATTGCAGATCCTGAGTAGACGAACAAAGAACAATCCTATTTTGTTGGGCGAGCCTGGCGTAGGAAAGACGGCGATCGTGGAGGGCATGGCCCAACGGATCGTCGACGGTGACGTCCCTGAAAACCTGAAATCGAAGGTGCTGATCTCTCTGGATATGGGATTGCTGGTTGCAGGCGCTAAGTACAAGGGAGAATTTGAGGAAAGGCTGAAGTCCGTTATAAAAGAAGTAACGGATTCAAACGGTGAGATCATTTTGTTTATAGACGAGATCCATACACTTATCGGCGCCGGAGGGGGTGGAGAAGGTGCTATGGATGCTGCAAACCTGTTGAAGCCTGCACTGGCACGCGGTGAGCTACATGCCATCGGCGCTACGACCTTGAAAGAGTACCAAAAGTACATGGAAAAGGATAAGGCCCTTGAACGCAGGTTCCAGTCTGTCATGGTCAACGAGCCTTCGGTCGAAGATTCAATATCCATTCTCAGAGGTATTAAGGATAAGTATGAATTGCACCATGGTGTGCGGATCAAGGATGATGCTGTGATTGCGTCTGTTGAATTATCAGACCGATACATCAGCGACCGCTTCTTACCCGATAAGGCCATTGACCTCATGGATGAAGCTGCATCGAAGCTCCGGCTGGAAATGGATTCCATGCCAGAAGAACTCGATGAGCTCAATCGCAGGGTCATGCAATTGGAAATCGAACGTGAGGCTATACGCCGGGAGAAGGACAAGGAAAAAGAAAAAATACTGAGCAAGGATATCGCTGACTTGATAGAAACGCGAAACTCCCTAAAAGCAAAATGGGACAGCGAAAAAGAAGTTGTGCATGGGATCCAAAAGGTAAAAGAATCCATTGATAAGCTGAAGTTTGAGGCGGAGCAGGCAGAGAAGGCTGGGGATTACGGCAAGGTTGCCGAGATACGCTATGGAAAGATAACCGAGGCTGAAAAAAAACTAGAGGAATTCAATGCTAAGATGAAGGAAATGCAAGGAGAAAAATCCTTGCTGAAGGAAGAAGTTGACAGTGAGGATATCGCAGAAATTGTCGCAAAATGGACTGGCATACCCGTGGCTAAAATGCTTCAGAGCGATCGTGAAAAACTGTTGAACCTTGAGGCTGAATTGAGTAAAAGAGTTGCCGGCCAGGAAGAAGCCATACGCGCACTAAGCGATGCTGTCAGACGAAGCCGGGCAGGCCTTCAAGATCCAAAACGACCAATAGGTTCGTTTATATTCATGGGAACAACTGGTGTCGGTAAGACTGAATTGTCGAAAGCATTGGCCGACTACCTTTTTAATGACGACTCGGCAATGGTCCGGATCGACATGAGTGAGTATCAGGAAAGACATAGCGTTAGTCGTCTGATCGGTGCTCCTCCGGGATATATTGGTTACGATGAGGGAGGACAACTCACTGAAGCGGTCAGAAGAAAGCCTTATTCAGTCATATTGCTTGACGAAATTGAGAAGGCACATCCGGACGTATTCAATATCCTTTTGCAGGTCCTGGATGATGGCAGGTTAACGGATAATAAGGGAAGGATGGCAAATTTCAAGAATACGATCATCATTATGACTACAAACATCGGGTCACATTTGATTCAGGAGAACTTTGAAAAAATTACAGCGGAGAATTATTTCGACGTACTTGAAGATACCAAAGAGGAAGTGCTGACGTTGTTACGAAAGACTGTGCGCCCGGAATTTGTAAACAGGATCGATGAGATCATCATGTTCAGACCGCTGACGTCACAAGATATCAGGAAGATCGTGGACATCCAGGTCAACCTTATTAGCAAACGCCTTGAAGACGCAGGTGTGAAACTTGACATCAGTGACGCGGCTCGCGATAGACTGGCAACCCTGGGATATGATCCTCAGTTCGGCGCCAGACCACTAAAGAGAGTTATGCAACGCGAGATCTTAAACGAACTTTCAAAACAAATATTGGCTGGAACGGTTCATAAGGACTCGATCATATACGTTGACCTTAAAAATGAAACTGATTTTATTTTTGAGAACCTCGCGGAAGCGGAAGTTGTTTAGTAATTGGTTTAAGGATTAGTGATTCCCTCCACCCGGAGGGATGTGTTAGGTTGAGGGGTTTGGTTTGAAGCCCCGGGGTGGTTCCCGGGGCTTCTTTTTTGCCAATCCTAAAAACACCTCACCTCAAAAACTTATTCCCTCTATCCCTCATCTAAGGACCGTCAACCACGGGTACCAGAGCCAGCGTTTTGAAAAATCCGAAACCTAAATACGAAAATATTCGTAAAATTTCTTGCAAGTGCCAGACCAGATTTTTACAATTGTATTACGAAACAATTCGTATATGACTCAAAAGCCGATAAAAACAACCGAAAAAGAGCTGGAAATCCTTCAAATCGTTTGGGAAAAGGAGGCTGTTTCAGTGAAAGACGTTCATGAAGCTCTGGGAGGCGATGATATGAACGGCTACACCACCATCCTAAAGCTCATGCAGATCATGCATGAGAAGGGACTGGTTACACGAGAAAAAAATGGAAAACTCCACGTGTATAAGGCCGTGCCCTCGCTGGAGAATACCAGACAACAACTGCTTGATAAAATGCTGCATACCGTATTTCAGGGCTCGGCATCCCAATTGGTGATGAGCGCGTTGGGGAACAATAAATCTACGAAGGAGGAGCTCAGGGAGATAAAAGCATATCTTGAAAAACTGGAGGGTAGAGAATAATGAAACTGATCGCGCTATTTTCCTCAACAGGCATGCAGGCACTAGGTTGGACCCTTGTGAATAGCCTATGGCAGGGTTTACTCTGTTCAATGGTTGTCATCCTTGCTGTTCGGTGTCTTCCTTCCCAGAAATCTTCGATACGCTATTTGATCGCAACAGGTGGACTCATTCTATTATCGGTGGTATCAATCGTAACGTTTCTTTATATCAGTCAGGCGATTCCTCCGCATCAAGCATCTCTTTCTCCTGCACCGGATACAGTTTCATACACATTCATAGCAGGTAAAGACGTGTCTATTGCGCCTTACTTCAATGCAGTGACCAATTTGCTACAAACAAACCTTGACCTCATCGTAATGGCATGGTTGATAGGAGCACTGTTTTTTTCACTGCGCGTAATAAGTGGATACTTATACATTAAAAGAATTCGCGCCGGAGCATTATACCTGGAAGCGGCATGGCAGGATCATATTCAGGCATTGGCAAACCGATTAGGTATTAACAGGTCCATTGGACTCGCCGAATCCCTCTGGATACAAGCTCCAGTGGTGATTGGATACATTAAGCCGATGATCTTGCTTCCCGTGGGTATGTTGTCTGGTCTATCGGCTGACCAGCTCGAAAGTATATTGATCCACGAACTCGTACACATTCGCCGTTCTGACTATATCATCAATATAATCCAATCGATGATTGAGGCGCTATTCTTTTTCAATCCATGGGTTTGGATGTTATCGTCGATCATCAGGCGCGAGCGCGAACATTGCTGTGACGATATGGTCGTGGAGGTATATGGCGATCCCTTAGCTTATGCGCGTGCGCTGGCAACATTGGAAGAAGCAAAATTATCCAGGGCGGGACTGGCCCTTTCACTTGCCGAAAATAAAAATCAATTATTAAATCGAATCAAACGCATTATGGAAAAATCCGTACAACGTTATTCCGGGCGGGAGAAGGTTATCCCGGTCGTATTGCTCGTACTTGGGCTGATGTGCGCTTCATGGCTTACTATACAATCAGAACGGGACAATGTAGTTACCGTGCAGGGATCAGTTGCGCATAACGACTTCATTGCGCAGGACACTTCAAAAAAATCCAGAACATTCCACTACTCCCGTAAGCAGCATTCAGACCCTAATGAGAACGGAGAAATCTCCGAGGAATCGCTTGATGACTCTTCATACGATGATGATGTGACTTTTTATATCGATGCGATGCCTGAGGTCGCGCCCCTGCCCGAGGTTGAGGAAATGGATTTCCATTTCGCGATGCCAGACGTTCCACCAATCCCTGATATGGACCTCGAAATGCTGGAAATGCCAGTTCCTCCCACGTTCGATTTCGCCCCAATGGACTTTGCTTTCGGCTATTCTTTCGACGGTGATACCCTTCATCCTCATACATGGACTAATGCCCGTGACTGGGAAGATTTTGGAAAAGAGTTTGAAAAAAATTTCAAGGAAAAATTCAGCGATTTCTACGAGAAGCATGAAGAAGACATGAAGAAGATCATGGAAGAGGTTGAAGAGAAATTTAAGGGTGCAGGTCAGGAATGGGAAGAAAAGATGAATGAATTAGCAAGCCGTCAGGCCGAGCTTGCAGAGCGGCAGGCGGAACGCTGGAACGATGTTGCATCAAGAGATCAATTGAGAGAAATGACACGGATGCAATATGACATAGACACACATCATCGCGATGAGGAGAGGGTGAGAATGAGCGAAGGTCTGAAGAACATGAGTGACGAGGCCAGAAACATACATGAACGACAGGCATCCGACATGAAGAGGTTGGAATCAGAGATGCATGGCCTGGAGAAAAAAATGGCTGAAGTCGAGAAAGCGTTGCAAAAGGAACTTGTCAAAGACGGTTACATCAAAGCCGATGAGAAGGTAAACAACATCGACGTAAGCGACGATGGAATTGAAATCAATGGAAAGAAGATCAAGTCTTCAGATGAAAAAAAGTACAGGGACATCATGAAGAAATTCGAGCAGCCTGTCCCTGGCAGGCGCGAGTAAATAATAACATTTCCTGGTCGATGTCCGATTTGACCAGGGAATGTTAAATTCGTTCCACACCAAGGCCTGGCTTATCGGAACATGACATATATCCATCCTTTAGTATAAATCCCCCCTTCACAACATCACGGGCCAGGTCAAGGCTGCCATCCAAATCGATGTATTTTGTATTTGAGCACGCAAATGCCGCGTGTAGCGCTGCCGTTATGCTCACGATGCTTTCGTCGTTGCAGCCCCAGAAAAGGTCGATTCCTTCAGGAAGTGCAATATCGGCAATCTTAAGTGCCTGATTGATCCCTCCACACTTCATCAGTTTTATGTTGAAGATCGCAGCAGCTTTAGGTGGCTTGATCAGCTCAAGTGCGTCGGCAGGAGTAATGAGCGACTCGTCCGCCGCCAAAACCTGCCTCACCTCTTTTGGCAGGGATTTCATTTCTGAGATCTCCTTTGCCGGCAGTGGCTGCTCAATAAGCTCGATATCCAGATCATAGCAACGACCATAAAACTGGATCGTTTGCTCAACACTGTAGCCTTGGTTAGCGTCAACCCTGATCACCACACTGTTGCCAAACCTTTCGCGCAATTTCATGATGCGCTCCACGTCCTCTTCCAGGTCTTTTCCAAGCTTAACCTTCAACACTTTGAAGCCCTTCTTGATGTAGTCCTGTGCCTCCTCAAGCGTGTCGGCAACGTTCTTGATTCCTATCGTATTGGAGGTTGGAAGCTTCTTAATCTTTTGACCCAGGAATTTCACTAACGGCACATCCAAATATTTTGTAAAAGCATCGTGCAGCGCAATGTCAAGCGCCGCGCGTGCCGAAGGATTCTCGGGAAACTTCTGCCAGATCTCGAAGTTGAGCTGATTGAAGTGCCTGATATCCCTGCCAATGAGAAAATCAATATTTTTTTCCTGTAAAGCCTCGAGACATTGCTCTAATGTCTCACCCACAACGTACTCGCTGGGGTTTCCAGCACCAATACCGGTCATCCCATTTTCGAGCGTGATCTCGACAAAAGCATTTTGCACCTCATCAATAGTCTTGAAAGCAATGGTGTATGGTTTAGTGTTACCCAGGTCGAGGCTCCAGGCTTTTATATCTTTGATTTTCATCTTATGTCTTTGCTTTTTGTTTGCTCACGCATTGGTGAGACTTTTTGAGATCATTGCTTTGAACACGGGTACCAGACTGTCAACGCCATCCTCCAGCGGCAAGACCACTGGTATTCCTAGCGTCGATCGGTAATTCGCCGCGGCCCGTCGTGCATCCTCTTTGTCCATCTTCGCAGTATTTAATGTTACGGCCACTGTTGGTGCACCATAGATCCTTATCAATTCAATCTCATCCTTGAGCTCGGGTAGATAAGCAGGATAGTATTCCATATCCTTATATTGCTTTCGCGAGGGGTTGTGTTGCAATACCACGCCGTCCGCATCTGCAGAAACAATCCATTCGGCGCCTGCAGGCCCGCTTGGATTGCGCAAGGCTGACTGCCCTTCTATAAAAATGATATCGGGTTTGGCTTCATGATAACAAGTTACGACCGCGTGCTCCATTTCACCGGAAATAAAATCATTAAGCGTTGAATCGAACACAAACCCATACTTTGCTCCTTGCATCCAGCCTGTTTGACCAGTGTAGATCATTTCCGCCTTTAACCCGGCTTTGCGCATAGCCTCCACTAAGAACCTCGTCGTTGTACGTTTCCCCAAGGCGCAATCCGTTCCCAGCACCGCTACCTTAGGACATTTGACTTCCTTGATTTTTCCGGACCAGAAATGAAGATCAGTAGCTTTTTTCGGTTTACGGACGTCGACGATTTCCAAACCTTTTCGGTTAGCAAGTTCAGCGAGCTCCGGAATGTCAGAGATATATTCGTGGAGGCCGTTAACAAGACTGAATCCATTTTCAAGTGCCTCCTTTAATATCATCCTCATGGATTCGGGAATCACACCGCCTTTTGTTGCCACGCCGATCACACAATATTTTGCTTCCTCCCCTGTCTTGAGAAAATCAGCAATGTTCCGGTATATTGGTATGTTCCGTCGTTTGCCATCCAAAACTTCGCCTGCATCCTTCCCTGCAGATTTTTCATCGATAAACCCTTTGATCGCAAAACGGTCGGTACCACGGATCAGTCCATGAGCCGTCTTAGCATTACTCGATGTCAGGTATCCGCCTGTGATTACAATTGCCGTACTTTTCTCCATGTTAAAGTTTAGAAGGGCGAAAATTTCGGTTAATAAAGTGAGTTTTCAAAAGAAGCAATCGCAAGTGGCAAAATTCAATTTGCCCGTTTGCAATTGCCAGCAGCTGGATAGCGGCTCGAAATTTGAGTAGATTTGATAGAAGTCGTTCAAAAACCAATACTCATGAAAACACTCGTTTTCTCTGCGGCTCTTCTTTTTAGCACCGCATTGTGTTTTTCACAATCGATCGTGGGACGCTGGCAATTGGTGAAACAAAGCAGTTGCGTCGAGGATGAGATAGGAGACGAGAAAGACAGCGATACTCAAGCTTTGGTCGAGGATATGAAAGGAATGTCCGGTGCGTCCCCACAGGTAATTGAATTCCGTGACAACCATACCGGCCAGGAAAGCACAAAGATCATTTCGAAGAAGAAATCGTATAACTCAAAATCTTTTCTTTACCGCTACGATGACAGCGGGCTGTATTTTCTGGACAAAAAGTCAAGGACCATCATTGAAGGATTCACTGTTGAAAAGCTCGACGGCGATTCACTCATTATCAGCAATACACAGCGCGTCTGCGAAACAAAGGTATTTACCCGCATAAAATAGCCACCCTCCTGACAGCGAACCTTTAGCCATACTGTTGGCGTTCTTTGCCTACCTTTGCATTATGGTTGACGCGACATCTAAAAGAGACATCCGCAAGCTGAAACTTGACGAACTGAAGGAATTCTTTGCCAGCCGTGGTGAGAAACCCTTCCGGGCACTCCAGGTTTATGAATGGCTGTGGAACAAGGCCGCGAAGGATTTCGACCAAATGACCAACCTCTCCTTCCCGCTTCGCGAGATGTTAAAGGAGAATTTTACGCTCCACCATATCAATGTAGACCGCATGCAACGGAGTGCGGACGGAACAATTAAAAATGCAGTTACGCTATTTGATGGGATGGTGGTGGAATCGGTGCTCATTCCAACGGAGAAACGCATCACCGCGTGTGTTTCTTCCCAGGTAGGATGTAGCCTGGCCTGCAAATTCTGCGCGACGGCGCAGCTCAAACGGCAGCGGAACCTAACACCCGATGAGATCTATGATCAGGTAGTGGCAATCAGAGAACAGGCACAGCTTTATTTCGGCAGGCCGCTTACCAATATCGTGTTCATGGGAATGGGAGAACCATTGCTTAATTACGCCAACGTGCTGTCGGCAATCGAAAAGATCACGTCTCAAAAAGGGCTGAATATGGCCAGCAAGCGCATAACGGTATCAACTGTGGGCATTGCCAAAATGATTATGAAAATGGCCGACGATGGTGTGAAATTCAATCTTGCCGTATCCCTACATTCCGCATTGGACAAGACGCGCAGCTCGATCATGCCGATCAATGACACCAACCCTTTGTCTGATCTTGGGGATGCACTGACCTATTGGTATCAGAAGACGAAAAGGAAGGTCACATATGAGTACGTCGTTTGGAAAGGGATAAATGATACCGAGGAACATGTTAACGCGCTGCTGAAATTCTGTAAAATAATACCATCGAAGGTCAACCTGATCGAATACAACCCCATCGACGACGGCTTATTCCAGCAAGCCAGTGACCAGGCACTTAACATGTACATGGATATCCTGGAGCGCCACGGCGTAACGACCCGGATCCGGAAAAGCAGGGGCAAAGATATCGATGCTGCCTGCGGGCAGCTTGCCAACAAAACTTAAAACGACCGGTATGCATCCTTTTATAGGGTATGCCTCTAAGGGGCCGGAATGAATATGAACCGCTGGGAAATATCAATCCATTTGGTGTTGCTTTTATTGATCGCAGGTTATTCCGCTTCCGCGCAGAGGACTACTCGCGGCATTGTGGTAGACTCTATTTCACTAAAGGCGTTACCGGGTGTTCATGTTAGGATAAAAGGTACTGACCGTGTTACCGTAACCAATAGCACAGGTGTGTTCCGGTTACAAAGTTCCGTTGCTGACACGCTTGTACTGTCGATGGTCGGCTACAACACAATGGAACTACCTTTACTCTTTGAAGAAGAAGATATCATGCTGAGGATGGGAGAAAGAATACAGTTATTAAAAGAAGTGACCATCACCGGTAACAGACTTTACGAAAGTGTGATCGTTCGAAGCGAACACAAAACGCCGCACAAGATGACCACTGCGGATGCATTTTCTTCGCCCTGGGAATATTTTTCAAAAGGTCAAAAGGAAAAGCGAAAGGTCACAAAGCTCATCAGCGAAAACGACAGGGTCAAAACTTATGTCGATGTAATCAACAACCAGGAATTGCGCGAAGATATTATGTTCGAACATAATCTAACGGAACCGGAATATTACAACAGGCTTGCGAAATTCAATGAGCAGAGCCGGGAGTTGCTTTATAATACGGATCCAATGGTGATTGTTGACGCGCTGAAAACATTTTTCGACAGGAACTGAGAGAATTGACGATTTAGTGATTTAGTGATTGGTCTGGTCGAACGCTGGTAACGGTGTCACTATGTGACAAGGAGACTCTTGAAGTTTACTTCTTGCTGGCGTTGAATAGCTTTTCCTTTTCTTCCTTGGTCAGGCTTTCATATCCTGCATCGGAGATCTTGTCGAGGATGGTGTCGATCTCGGCCTGAGAAATGGATGAGGACTTCGTAGGCTTTCTGAAGTCCGGGTCCTTCCGGTAAGACACTTTTACATTTTGACGAGGCGCGAACAGTCCTTTGATCCAGTAGATGGTAGCCGTAATCCACCCTCCCCAATTCGATCCTGCCTGTAGTTGTTTGATATAAATAAATCCGATCAGTGCGCCACCAAGGTGGGCCACATTTCCCCCTTCGTTAGGCCCCACGGAACCCAGGAATGAGATCAGAATGTAAAACCCGGCGATATATTTTATTCGGATAGGTCCAAGGAACATTAAAAAGAAAGTATAGTCAGGCAGTAGCGTTGCCGTGGCAACGGTAACTGCGTAGACCGCTGCTGATGCACCGATCATCCCGCCCCCAGGAATGCGCTCCTGGTAAAATGGGATCAGGTTGTACACCATCAGATAGGCGATTGCTCCGGCAAACGCGCCTAGAAAATATACCGCAACGAGTTTGTCGCTTCCCAGGTATTCAACAAACAGTTTCCCAAACCAGTAAAAGAATAGCATGTTGAAAAAAATGTGAAAAATACCGGTTAGGTCGTGCACAAAGGCGTACGTGATGATTGTCCATGGCTTTTCAATAAAAGCCAGGATGTGCGCTGGGATGGCGAATTGTTGATGGATGAATTCAAAAACTTCAGGTAGCTGCGAGGCATATAACACTACCCTGACGATTACCAGCACAAGGAATACCACGACGTTGATGATGATCAACTGCACGTGGGCATTGTTATGTCTCTGAAAGGCGTTCTTAAATTCTTCAAACATAGTACACTAGTAGTTCTTTTCCTGACTTCGCCATATTGTGATCAGGATAAACGCGAATACGACCCCTCCTAAATGCGCAAAGTGCGCTACATTACCGCTGCTGTCAAGTATAAAATTTAACCCCCCGAGGACAAGTACAAGATATTTCGCTTTGATGGGAATGGGTGGAATCAACAATTGGATCTCCATGTTGGGGAATATCATGCCAAATCCCATCAGGAGGCCATAAATTGCTCCCGAAGCTCCCACCATCGTACCGAAGGAGCCGGCCCCGAAAAAAGTGTCGACGAAAATATTGAATGCCCCGGCGCCGATACCCGTAACCACATAGAACATCGTGAATTTGCCTGTTCCCCAATAGTTTTCAAGAATTGGACCCATGAATGCAAGGGTGAGCATATTAAAGAAGATGTGACCAATACTCCCGTGGACAAACATGTAAGTAAAGAGTTGGTAGGGTTTAAAGCATTCCGTTTTGACATTCCAGAGTGCAAGGAACCCAGTTACGACGTCCTTCGGAAAACCAGAAACGCCCACGCAGTACCCAAAGTCCGCTTTTGGACCCAGCATTTCTGCAAGAAATACAAGCACGTTGATTAGTATCAGGCTCTTAACAACCGGGGTAAGTCTCAGCATATATTTGAAGTAACAACACTATAGTCTATCGAAAATAACTTTCTATTTTATTCAATTCAAAAATAAAGAATGTAGGCCTGCCATCAGGCGCATAGTTGGTATTGCTGCAGACAAATAAATTCTCAATAAGTGACCGCATTTCTTCAAGAATGAGTATTTGCCCGCTTTTAATGGCCGCCCGCTTTGCTAACGATCGCGCCAGATTTTCGCTCAAGGGCACCGACAATTCCGCTTGGTTGATCTTGAATTGGCCAATTAGCCCCTCAAATAATTCCTTCTCACGGCTGGCGGAAATATTGGCAGGCACCCCATTGATGAGAAACGTATTCTTACCAAAGACCTCGATCCTGAATCCCAGCGCTTCGATCTCCTGTTGCATTTCGAGCACAAGTGCAAAATCCGCCGCTGGAAAAGTAATCGTCTGCGGAAAAAGGGATTGCTGACTCTGACCTGTTTTATGTTTAAGCTGACCAACAAATTTTTCAAACAGTATCCTTTCGTGCGCTGCCTGTTGATCGACAATCATCATCCCGGATTTTACCTGCTTCACGATGTAACGGTTGTGGAGCTGAAAACAGATCTTTTCTTCTGTTACTTCAGGAGATTGATTCATGGCGCTCTCGAACCTCAAGGTATGCACCTCGGGAACCGCTATAGGAATAGATTTCGTGATCTCTTCTCCTTCGAATATTTTTTGCCAATGATCAAGATTAGCCCTATTGAGACCGGAGCTGAATCGTTCCTCAAAGTAAACTTCCTTTGACTGTGCCGATGCGTTTGTAAGTTTTGAAATGATATTAACGTCTGCGTTAAAATCTATAGCGGGCGTGAGATTGTGCGCTCCTATGGCCTGTCGCGCCGCCGACAACACTACCGCATATATAGCGCGTTCATCATCAAATTTTATTTCAGTCTTGGTCGGGTGAACGTTTACGTCAATATGTTTGGGATCTATGTCGATAAAAAGAACATAAAAGGGAAAGCTATTTTCAGGTAACAGCCCTTCAAAGGCGCTCATCACGGCGTGATTGAGATAGTTATTTCTTATGAAACGCTTGTTAACAAACAGGAATTGTTCTCCCCTTTTCTTCCTGGCAAAGTGTGGTTTTCCCAGATAGCCGGTTATTCTTACCAAAGCTGTTTCTTCTTGACAAGCCGCTAGTTGTTCCTGATATGATTTTCCAAATATGCTGATGATCCGTTGGCTTAGTTTTCCGGGAGGGAGATCAAACTCAATGCTATCCGTTTCAATCATTTGAAAAGCTATCTCCGGATGCGAGAGCGCCAGTCGGTGAAACTCATCGATAATGTGCTGATATTCGCTCGCATTCGATTTGAGAAAATTCCTGCGGCCAGGAATGTTATAGAATAGGTTTTTAACGGCGATGCTGGTCCCTTTTTCACAGCCAATTGGCTCTTGCCTTTTTACTTCAGAACCCTCCACCAACACCAGCGTTCCAAGCTCTTCTGCTGCCAACCTTGTTTTCATTTCGAGTTGTGATACGGCTGCAATGGCCGCAAGCGCCTCACCCCTGAAGCCCATGGTCCGCAACGTAAAAAGATCATCCGCCTTTCGGATCTTGGAAGTAGCGTGACGCTCAAGACTCATTCGTGCATCGGTCTCAGTCATCCCCTTCCCGTTGTCTATCACCTGAAGCAGTGTCTTGCCAGCTTCCTTTATTATGAGCTTGATGTGTGTCGCCTGTGCGTCGATGGAATTCTCCATCAACTCTTTTACCGCCGACGCCGGCCGTTGCACTACCTCCCCGGCCGCGATCTGGTTGGCAATAGAATCGGGAAGAAGCTGTATGATATCGGGCATGACGGTGAATACACGTAATCTGAATGGACAAAGGTGCAGATTAGCGCCTGAACTCCAAGAAATTTTATCCACAAATTAAGCAAAGAAGGCGATCGATCGACACTTCGATATGCCGGTTTTCCAAGGCGAAAATAATTCAAGCGGGGCGTGCACGATACACGGTATTGGTGTCGTTACCGCTGGACGAACCGGCGTCGGATCCAGCAATCCCATTCGGCTGCTGTGCACTCCTGCTACCCCGATCATCATCATCTTACAGGTAAGTTGGTAAAATGCACACCTAATTCATTAATTTTATATCATAAAGCTGTAGAAGTGGCTTTAGCAAGGTATTTGATTGCTTGTTCTTTCCTGAAGCTCATGGCCTGGCAACTGTGGCGCGAGAGCGCCTGTTGCAGATCTAAGTCTCAGACAGACAATGAAGTATTTTGGATTTTTCAATGTAAACCCAGGATACGCTGGATTTAATTTTTTATACATCAACCATCTCGAAATGGCGGATGTTATTTACTAAAGAATCAACTACGCATGCCGAAGAGATCTTTTCTATATTTTATCGTGATGGTGATGGCACCGTGCACCATATTTGCCCAGACGGAGAAAGGTCATTGGGTCGATAGCGTCTTCAATGCCATGAGCACAGAAGAAAAGATCGGCCAGCTCTTTATGCTTGTCGTACCTACCAATGCATCTCGTGACGTGGTTGACAAAATAAAGGACGAGATCAAGAACCACGATGCAGGTGGAATCAAGTTCACCCGCGAAAGTCCCCATCACCAGGCATCTATCACCAAGGAATTACAGGGCGCTGCCAGCATACCGCTGCTTGTGGGACAAGACGGAGAGTGGGGAGTAGGTCAGCAGGTTGACAGTGCGATGAGTTTCCCTCGACCGCTACTGCTGGGTGCAATTCAGGAAGATTCTCTTATTTATAACATGGGTCGCGAAATCGCGCGACAAATGAAAATCCTCGGGGTGAATATTAATTTCGCACCGCTGGCAGAGATAAACAACGATCCTCAGGATCCCCTAATCAGTTACCGGTCGTTCGGCGAGAACAAAATGAATGTTGGGAACAAGGCAACAGCTTTTATGCGCGGCCTTCAAGACAATAATGTGCTGGCGTGCGCCAAACAATATGGTGTTAAAGGAATCACCATTACCGATTTTGAAAATGATATTCCCCGCGTACAGGCGACCGTTGATACAATTCGATCTTATCCTTTCCAAAAGCTATTTGAAAACAATGTTGCAGGTGTTATGCCGGCGGCGTCACCAGTTCCGCTATTCTATGAAAATGCCAGACTAAACCGGAAGAATGAATTTGATGCCTCAACCATGTCCCTACTGTTCACTGGAAGATGGCTCAAGGAAAAGCAAAATTTCAAAGGACTCAGTTTCGTTGAGCTTCAACTAGTCAAAATAGCTGCGGACAAATCGAAAGAAGGCGATGAGGCGGTTTTTGCTTTCCAGGCCGGTAATGATGTTCTCATTGGTCCCGGTGAGGTTGGTCCCGCCATACGGAAGATCAAAAAAATGATCAAAACTGAGGATCAGTACCAGACGCAGCTCGATACAAGTGTGAGAAAAATATTATCGGCCAAATACGATGCCGGTTTGCATCATCCTCAGTATATCAATCTGGATAATCTGGACAGTCGCTTGAACGCACCGAGTGGCGTTGTTTTAAAGCAGAAGTTGTACGAGAAGGCGGTCACGGTATTAAAAAATGAGCGCAAGATATTACCGATTACCTCCCTGGAGAACAAGCATATTGCGTATATCACCAGCGATGTTTCTGTGCCGAATGGGATCTTCTATGATTACTTAACCAAGTACGCAGCGGCATCCTATTTTACATTGGATGAAAAATCTGACCTGGTAGAATTATCAGATGCTATCGCGGGTCATCAGGTAGTGATCGTTGGGATATTTCCCCAAACACAACCGGCGGTAGTTGCCAGGATCGAAAGATTGCTGAGCATGCTGCAGCCAACCATTGAAGTTATTTTTTGTGATTTTGGAAATGAAAGTTTCCTCCGCACAGCCAGCAAGTATAATACGGCCATTACCGCATATTGTAATACACCTGAAACATTAAAGGCAGTTCCTGAAGTAATCTTTGGGGCGCTTGGTGCCTCAGGCAAGTTGCCTTTCACACCTTCTCCAGAAATGAAAGAAGGTGCAGGCATCACCACGACAGCGGTTAACCGTTTGGTGTATTCCGTGCCTGAAGACGCCCGCATGAATGGCAAGATGATGGAACGCATTGATGAGATCGCGGCAGAAGCAATCGAATCGGGAGCGACACCAGGCATGCAGATCCTTGTTGCGCGCGACGGGAAGGTCGTGTACGAAAAGTGTTTTGGTACTCTTAACTACAATAAAAACAATCCTGTAACGCCGGAGACCATCTACGATCTTGCCTCTCTGACAAAAGTATCGGCTACGCTGCAAAGCGTAATGTTCATGTACGAAAAAGGGTTGATCAATATCAATAGAAAGGTATCCTACTATTTGCCCGAGCTAAAGCATACAAATAAAAAGGATATAACCATACTTGAAATGCTTACCCATCAAGCGGGACTTGCGCCATTCATACCGATGTGGACCGAAACCGTAAAAGACACATTATTTCTTCCACAATATTATAGTCGTGTAAGGAGTGCCCGTTATCCGTTACAGGTATCACCTACTTTATTTGCCGCACCAATTCTCCGTGATTCGGTCTGGTCGTGGATCGTTAAATCAAAATTAATCGACAAGGCCGCACGCACGCCGTTCGTCTATAAATACAGTGATTTAGGGTTTCTCATCTTACAGCGACTTGCTGAAAAGATACTCAATCAGCCCATTGATGAATTTGTCAGCCAGAACTTTTATGAACCGCTGGGCGCTAACACAATGGGATTCTTACCGTTGGACCGGTTTCCTGTCAAGCAGATCGCGCCCACTGAGGATGACCGTATTTATCGCAGAACGCTGATCGCGGGTACGGTGCACGATGAAAGAGGTGCTATGATGGGCGGGGTTGCGGGTCATGCTGGGTTGTTCAGCAATGCAAACGATCTCGCCAAACTCGGACAGATGCTATTGAATGAAGGTTCATACGGTGGCTATAGGTATTATAAGCCAGAAACTGTGCGGATGTTCACACACAAACAATTCGACAAAAGCCGCAGAGGTTTGGGATGGGACAAACCAATTCAAAGTGACTGGAATAGTCCAACTTCCCTGAAAGCGTCTCCTCACACGTTCGGCCATACAGGATTTACAGGGACTTGCCTGTGGGTTGACCCTGAATTTAACCTCGTTTACGTGTTTTTATCCAATCGTGTATATCCTGATCGAAGCAATAAACTAAACAGCGCCAATATACGTTCACGCATACAAGACGTGATCTATGATGCCATTTTTACCTACTGTGATGGGTATCAGCCAGAGCAACCAAAGCCTGACGGTAACATTGTCAGCAGCAGGCGTTGACACAATATTTTCGTACTGGTGACGTCTTAACAATAACAGTGTACCTAACTTTAGACCAGAACAGAAAAGCTGCACATGAATATTGGAATTGTATGCTACCCCACATTCGGCGGAAGTGGTGTGGTAGCTACTGAACTCGGCAAGGCCCTCGCACAGGAAGGACATAAGATCCACTTTATCACATACTCACAACCTACCCGGTTGGATTTTCTCAATGAAAATTTGTTTTATCACGAAGTAGAGTTTCATTCTTATCCGCTGTTCGAATATCCACCGTATGAGCTTGCCCTGGCAAGCAAAATGGTGAGTGTGGCCAAGAACGAAAAACTCGATCTCTTGCACGTGCATTATGCGATCCCGCACGCATCTGCCGCCTACATGGCCAAGCAGATCCTCAAGACGCATGGCATCATTATACCAGTAGTAACCACGTTGCACGGAACGGACATTACGCTGGTGGGAAAAGATTCGTCTTACGAGCCGGTCGTTACTTTCAGCATAAATCAATCGGATGGTGTTACGGCGGTTTCACATGATCTCAAAAGAGAGACTTTCCAATCATTTGCGATAACAAATGAGATAGAGGTCATCCCAAACTTTATCGATCTTGAAAAATTTAAAAAACAAAAGAAGGATCATTTTAAAAAAGCAATCTGTCCTAACGGTGAAGCCTTGATCGTTCACACATCAAACTTCAGGAAAGTCAAACGTGTGGGTGACGTTATTCGCATCTTTAGCAACATATTGAAAGAGATACCGGCGAAGCTTTTAATGATCGGTGACGGGCCTGAACGCACTAAAGCAGAAGCCCTAACGCGCGAGCTGGGGGTTTTTCACGATACGCGATTTCTGGGCAAGCTCGAAGCGGTCGAAGAAGTATTGTCTGTCGCAGATCTCTTCTTAATGCCATCCGAAAAAGAAAGCTTCGGTCTTGCCGCACTTGAAGCGATGGCGTGTGAGGTGCCTGTGATCTCATCCAATACGGGCGGACTACCTGAACTAAATATTCAAGGAGTGACAGGATTTCTGAGCGCTGTCGGCGACGTCGAAGACATGACAAACAAAGCGCTTTTTGTTTTGGATAAGAATAACCTGCCCCTATTCAAAGAAAATGCCTTGAAACGCGCAAAAGAATTTGACATTACCCAGATTTTACCCTTGTACGAAGAATACTATCATAGGATAATGGAGAAAACGGCAGCTAAAGCTACGATCTGAGCGACGTGGCTTTGATATTCCCAAATGCAATTTTAATTTCGTATCGAAATGTTGAATGGCATGACGGCAGAAGTGAAACCAAAGCATAGCGGAAGCAAACAACTTTTCAATAACCCGGTATTGGAGAAGCTGTCGCGAACCCACATCTCTATTCCTTTGAGCATCTTTTTATTGTTTTCATCGTGTTTGCTTTACTGGAGCATTACACATACGTCCCTCTCGGCCCTTCAAACTACCGTCATGTTTTTTGTTGGCGTACTGAGTTTTACATGGGTTGAATACAACGTTCATCGCTATGTTTTTCATATGCCAGTCTATTCGATACTGCGGAAAAAAATACAATACGTTATTCACGGTGTTCATCATGAATTTCCGAAAGACAAGGACAGGCTTGCTATGCCACCTTTACTAAGCGTGACTATTGCTACAATTTTGCTGCTGGTATTCAGATTATTGCTTGGCGACCTGGTATTCTCCTTTCTTCCAGGCTTCATCGTTGGATATGCGGGTTATCTGGCTGTACATTACATGGTGCATGCCTTTCAACCTCCGAAGAACTTTCTAAAAATCTTGTGGGTCAACCACGGCATTCATCACTATAAGGACGGTGATGCTATTTTTGGAGTTTCGTCACCGTTATGGGACTACATCTACGGGACAATGAAGGGTAAAACGAAATAATAAATGAGGGGAGAGGACTTGTACGGTTATCGAGGCTAGTGCGTAATTAGTGTCTGCGGCTGTCCAAGGGGTCCCTCGCGTCATGATGCGACGCGCCTTACGGATGAACCGAAATCAGAAAATGTGAATCATTTTAATAATTCGAGTGAGCGCTCTGGATGACGGCAATTTAAGGAAACTATATTCTCGTTTGTTTCACATCTTTGCTCAAATCCTTTTTCGTATATGTGGGACACGTATAGCTGGAGCAGGAATATAGCATGACGCTCGCCAGGATCAAGATCACCAATGACTTTTTCACGGGTATATAATTGTTCATAAGTCAAAAATACCCAGCCAATGGCAGCCGTTGCTTTTATTTTGGGGTAATAACTTACATAGGCCCTTAAACTTTTGATAAATTAAGTTTTGCACGCGAAACAGATTTGGCGAATTAATGGTTTTAGTAAAAGGTCATAACACAACCGGCAATGCTTGGATACAGGTTTTCTAACTATACCCCACCCCCTGGGAAAGCAAAAAGCGACTTTGAGAAGCTGCTAAAGGTATTTATGCAACTGATCCTGATTACCTCAGGAAACGTTGCCGAGGCCTTACAATGGCTTACAGAAGTCGATCGTCAATACGGTTTGACCAACGATAAATATGGGATAGGCGATTTCATCGAAGATCTTAAGCGCAAGGGATACATCACAGACGAAGGCCCGCGGGGTGAATTCAAGCTGAAAGCCAAAAGCGAGCAGAATCTCCGCAGATCGGCGCTGGAAGAGATCTTTGGCAAGCTAAAGAAGACAAAATCGGGAGAACACAATACGCAGCACAGTGGCCGTGGCGATGAGCAGACTACAGAAAGGCGGGATTACGAGTTCGGTGACACACTTGAACAGATCTCTGTTACGGACTCTCTTCGTAACGCACAAATTAATCATGGCCTGGATAATTTTTTCATGACAGAGGAAGACCTTGAGGTCGTAGAGAGTGAATACAAGACACAGACCTCCACGGTACTCATGATCGACATCTCGCATTCCATGATCCTTTACGGCGAGGACAGGATAACACCCGCAAAGAAGGTGGCGATGGCCCTGGCCGAGCTCATCACGAAGAAATATCCAAAAGACACGCTTGATATCCTCGTCTTTGGCGATGACGCCTGGCAGATCGAGATCAAGGACCTACCCTACCTGCAGGTTGGTCCCTATCACACTAATACGGTGGCAGGGCTGGAACTGGCAATGGATATTTTGCGTCGCCGGAAGAATTCGAACAAGCAGATATTCATGATCACTGATGGAAAGCCTACCTGTATAAAACAGGGCATCAAATACTATAAAAATGCTTTCGGGCTGGATCCGAAGATCCTGGCGAAAACATTGAACCTTGCCGGACAACTTAGGAAACTGAAGGTTCCCGTAACCACTTTTATGATCGCTACAGATCCCTATCTAAAGACATTTGTACGTGACTTTACCAAAGCAAACAACGGAAATGCATATTACAGTAGCCTGGAAGGCCTGGGTAATCTTGTTTTTGAAGATTTTAAACGCAACAGGAGAAAAAATCTTTAGCCTGCGGCCAGCAACACACCTAAATCATAGAGACGAATGGATCATTTGAAAATAAAGACGCTGGGCGAACTCAAGCGCGCGGGATACAAGGTAAAATCAATCAAGACCGAGCTCCGGGAAAATCTCATTCAACGGCTTAAAAATAAAGAAACGGTCTTTGAGGGAATATGGGGATATGAGGAAACTGTTATTCCGGATCTTGAACGTGCCATTCTCGCAGGCCATGATGTTAACCTCCTTGGTCTTCGAGGCCAGGCAAAAACAAGGTTGGCGAGACTCATGGTGAATTTGCTTGACGAGTATATCCCTATCGTTGCAGGTTCAGAATTAAATGACGACCCCCTTGCTCCAATTTCCCGCTTCGGCAAA